>Ga0114922_10003545_pt1 | contig 14529 bp, 9 predicted proteins | sample AartaG_FD_100975 | JGI IMG/M metagenome (GOLD analysis project Ga0114922, IMG submission 100975) | Deep subsurface microbial communities from Aarhus Bay to uncover new lineages of life (NeLLi) - Aarhus_00045 metaG | ecosystem: Environmental > Aquatic > Marine > Oceanic > Sediment | place: Aarhus...
AAAGGACTGATACATTTATTTTAGATTTGGTTTGTGTTAGTTCTGTTCTCATTGATTCACTTAATGACACAATTGCATGTTTTGTTAAGCCGTAAATAGCACCTCCAGGACCAGATCCAGATAAGAGTCCCTCTATAGATGCTGTATTGATAATATGGCACTCTGTATCTTGTTTTCGCATAATTGGTACAAAAACATGTATTCCATGTATTACTCCCCATAAGTTTACACCAATTTGCCATTTCCAATCATTTAAAGTGTAGTTCCAGAAATATTTCGGATTAGAAACCCCTGCATTATTGAAGAGTAAGTGAACAGCTCTAAAATGTTCAATACTCTTTTCAGCTAGAATCTGCATATCCGAAAGTTTCGAAACATCTGTTTGAATTGTCAAAAAAGATGCTCCTAATTTTTCCATCTTGCGCTTAGCTCTTCTTAAAAAATGCTCGTCAATATCTGCAAGTACTACCTTCATACCTTCTAAGGCGCAGCGTTCAGCGATTGATAGCCCTATGCCACTTCCAGCTCCCGTGATTACAGCCACTTTTTCTTTGAATTCTTTCATACTAACCATCTACACTCTTAATTAGTTGTTATATTACTGTCATACTAGGTTCACAAATAGTCTTCAATATTAATTCCATATTGTTGAAAATGCTCTTTCATGCCGTTTGCTTGCATTTCTTGATAATTAAGCAAAAACGCCTCATACTCCTTCATATTCTTTCCTTTAAGAGAGACAATATGTTTTATTTGTTGACTATCGAAGATATATAATTGGTCTTTTTTAATCTGTCGAATATATTTTCGTACAGCGACATCAGGAGACATAGCTGTATTCATAAGATTATCCATCGCTGCACCATAAATCTCATCAAGTTTTTCCTTTCCGAAGTCTTTAAGCATCTTTGGGTTGTATTCCATATTTTTTAAACCGGAGTGAAATACATTAGTTCGAATAAGTGCTGGAGTTATGACTGAAACATCTATACCAATAGGTTTAAGTCGAGAAAAAAGGGCTTCTGAGAGACCTACCACAGCAAATTTAGTTGTGATATATGATAGAGGTTCAGAGGAACCAAATAACCCTGCTCCTGAAGCAACATTAACTATGTGCCCCAATTTTCTTTCTAGCATGCGAGGTAAAAAAACTTTTAGTGAATAGATCACGCTCCACAAATTAACATCAACAACCTTTTTCCAATTTTCTAAGTTCATGTTAGCTAAGTTAACAGCTCTACCGATACCCGCATTATTTATTAAGAGATCTAAATCTCCTAATTTAGAATAAAAAGCTTTTGCGGCATTTTCGATATCACTTAACTTAGAAACATCACACTTTATCGAGTAAACGGTTTTCCCTGTCTGCTCGATTTCCTTTTTAACTTGCTCTAAACCTTCTGTATTAACATCTGAAATAAGTACCTTCATACCTTCTTTTGCGAGCGCTAAGGCAAATGAGCGTCCAATCCCACTAGCAGCACCAGTAATAAAACAATTTTTGTCTATGAATTCTTTCATACAATCCCCTTCTTTGATAAAGCATTTGTCTGTAATGATTTAGTGTTACTTATATAAAGCAAAAGTTTCAAATATTATTAAACTTTTCATGAAAGCTTTGATTATAGAAAATAATTTTTAATTATACCAAAGCAGTTATGTAATAATTAAATAATATTATTTTTCTATTAATCATTCTGTATTGAAGTTAAACCGACTGGTGGGTTAACGCACCAAATGTAATGATCTTCCTCAATCCTAATTTTATGAGGGAATTCATACTCGCACTCTTTTGTACGCGCATCAGAAACGCATCGCGGATTAAAAGTACAACCAGGAGGAGGTGCTATTGGGCTTGGTACTTCGCCACTCAGTACAAAACGAATTTCTTGCTTTTCAGGATCAATTTCTGAGCGTGATTCTAAAAGAGCTTTTGTATAAGGATGCGAAGGATTAAAGAATATTTGCTCATTTTTCCCTATCTCAACAAATTTCCCAAGATACATAACAGCAATACGATCTGCTATATGATTTACAACAGAAAGATTATGGGTTATGAATAAAAATCCATATCCATATTTTTTTTGTAACCCTTTAAGTAAATTTAGTATTTGTGCTTGAACTGAAACATCAAGAGCTGAAGTTGGTTCATCAAGAATTATTAATTCTGGATTGCAAACGAGAGCTCTTGCAATGATGATCCTTTGCTTTTGTCCACCAGAAAATTCATGAGGGAAGCGATCCATGTGCTCTGGATTTAAAGATACCTGGTCCAATAATTCTAATACACGTCTTCTAATTTCTTCTTTTTTTGTAATCCCCATTAAATTTCGAAGAGGCTCTGCGATAATATCAACTATTTTCATCCTTGGATTTAATGAAGCATCTGGATCCTGGAAAACTATTTGTATTTTTTGTCGTAAATATTTCGAATATTCTTCGGGTATAGGTTCATTATTATATAAAATATCACCTTCAGTCTTCCCAACAAGCCCTAAAATAGCCTTAGCAACAGTAGTTTTTCCGCATCCACTTTCTCCAACTAAACCAATAGTTTCACCAGTTTTTATATCAAATGATACTCCATCAACCGCTTTGACTGCACCAATTTGTCGTTTAAGCATTCCACCATAAAGTGGATAGTGAACTCTCAAATTTCTCACATCTAAAAGGATTTTACCCTTTTCGAGAACCTCTAATCCTCTTATTTCCCGATTTTGAATCTTATGATAAGCAATTTTTTTTAATGTTACTGCAATGATAATCGCAACCAAAAATGGTACAATTAGACTAAAGATATTATATGGTATCGGTAAAAAATCTTGAAAAAGAAGATTATTCGTGAAAAAGTTACGTTTGAATTCTACGAATAAAAAGATTAAAACATAAACACCTGGAATTAAACTTAATGTCGCTATTAGCTTTTTACGCTTCACCAATTGTATCTTATTACCCCAATAAACAAAAAATACAGTAAAACCACTTAATGCAGCTAGGATAATAAAGAACATAATCAATGACGTATTCATTATATAATCGTTCCCGGTTAAGGAACCCAATAATCCTGGAATTTCTTCCCAAATAATACTTATTAAGAGTGGAACTATATAAAGTATCAATTGGATTATTAGTACAAACAATAAGGCAGCCTTCAAATTCAAATTATAAATTTTACTTGATAAGTATAAACTAACCATTAAGTAAGAACTAATTTCAAGCAACAGAATTAGGTAAGAGTTGTTAATCCAGAAAGTGAGAAAAAATCCAACAATTGAATTTAATATGAACCAAGGGGATAATAATATAAAATAATTTAAAGGAGAATCATCCCAATTTTTTTCTTTTGTTATGAAGTTAATGAATTTAGCTCCTATTAACAAACCCACTAGCGATATAACCATATTTATAAAAAAATCCATTAAAGCTAAGTTTAATTGAAGTATCATCTTTCTCTTCTTTAATTCAAAACTTTTTGTTTAATATCTATTTTTTAATTATGTTTTCTACTTTTTTGATTGAAATTTCAGCAAGCTCTTTATATTGAGGATCATACAGATGGCATGCTACATAATAATTTTGCTCGACTTCTATTGAGTTTGGTCTTTTTGATTCGCAAGGTTCAAAACAATACTCACATCTGGGATGAAATCTACATCCTGAGGGGGGGTATATTAAATTAGGAACAGTTCCAGGGATGATCTGTAAAGTTTCTCTCTTCTTTCCTACAATTGGTATAGAAGCGATTAATCCTTTAGTATAAGGATGATATGGTATTGAAAATAATCTTTTTATATCTCCGTATTCTACAATATAACCGCTATACATTACTGCTACGCGATCACACATTTTTGAAATAATGCCTAAATCATGAGTTATATAGAGTATCGATGTATCATACTTAACTTTCAATTCTTCCATTAATTTAAGAATTTGATTTTGTATAGTTACATCTAAAGCAGTAGTAGGTTCATCAGCTATTAATAAGTCTGGACCACAAGCAAGAGCCATAGCAATTTGGACTCTCTGACGCATCCCACCGCTTAATTCATGCGGATATCGATCAAATATAGCCTCAGGAGCAGGAATATTTAAATCCTTTAATAATTGTTCACTCCATTCACGTGCTAAGCTATATACACTCTTATTTTCTGATTTTAAAGCTTCTACGAGTAATTCATCTTCCAAATGAAGAAGAAACACTTCTGAAATTTGTTCTCCGATTTTAAATACAGGGTTTATAGAATTGAGTGGATCTTGAAAAATCATTGTTATGTCTTTACCGCGATATTTGAGCATCTCTGATTTAGTCTTCTTTAATAAATCCTCTCCGTTAAAAATAACTTTTCCATTTTCAATTTTACCAGGTGGCCGAACAAGTTGAAGAATAGACAAAGCGGTTACCGACTTTCCACATCCAGTTTCGCCTACTAAACCAAGGGTTTCTCCTTTAAAAATTTTAAATGAAACTCCTTCAACAGCTCGTACCATTCCTTCTTCAGTATAAAAGTATGTTATAAGGTCCTGAACATCTAGTATAATACCATTTCCTTTTTGGTCACCTTTCATATACTTTTGAGACTCTAATGCCTTTAAGGCTAATTGAATTTTTAATTCACTTTTTTCTCGGGCTTCTGGTATAAATTTAAACTTTAAAGATATAAAAAAAGTTATCACATATATTAAGCTTATTGAAATAAATTGGATTCGAATATCTTGTTCAAATAAGCATACTCCAAACCCTCTACATAAAAAAACTTCAAAAATTGTAAGCTGAATAAACAATATACCAAATGATAATAAAGCTCCCGCGATTATACCCTTCCTTAATGTTGTTTTAGAGATTTTTTTCTCAATTGGAATCAAAGTATTGACCAAAGTTGTTATTGCATATAATAAAAGAATAAATATCATGCCCCACAATATACCCATAGTATATAGATCTGGAACTAGAATCGGAATCCCTAAAATATCGATTAATAAGAAAATAGTTGCTACAAACCAGGGAAGAATTAAATATTTAACATATAGCATTTTTAAGTTTTTAGTTAAACCAATCTTAAACTTTTTTGAGATCTTACTATTTAAAGGTAAGAAAATCGACGACGCTACAGCAAATATGAATTGGTCGTTAGTTAAAATCCTAAAAATTATACCCCAATAACCTAATATTTCAAATGCGTATCGAATACCGATTGTTATCCCAAAAATAATTATAAAACAAATACTAGTGCTCCGGGTATATTCCGTTTTTAGCACTTGATTCTCTATTGAAAGAAGATTGTTGAGGAATAGAGCTATAACAAATACTAATAAAGCGATTACTAGGGATTCGATAAGACCCATTCCCAAATTTGCGCGATAACTAGTTTGTAGTATATTAAATAGAATTTTCTTTACCTCATTTTACCGTTTTAAGCGAGGATCGAGTGCATCTCTCAATCCATCACCCACTAATATAAATCCGATTGTAGTTATGCCTATGAATAACCCTGGCCAAAAGGCGGGTCCTATTGCAGTTAAGTTGGATCTTGAATAAGCAATGTCAGTACCCCAATCGGCAAAAGACTGATCTCCCATACCTAAGAATGCGATACTAGCAAATCCTAACACCGAGAAAGCCATACTCCCAAAGAATGATATAATTAGCGCTGAATAGGTATTTGGGAATACATGCTTAAACATTACTTTCAACTTATCAGCTCCTCCCGTAATCGCAGCTTCTACATATAAACTCTGTTTTACCTGTAGTGTTAAAGATCTAACAAATCTAGTTGTATACGGAATGTAAAGTATTCCCCATAACAACAAGATATTATACAATTTTCCTCCCATCATAGGGGCTATAATTATGACAATTATAATTATTGGAAATGAATACATGAAATCGACAATGCGCATCATTATATAATCCAACTTTCCCCCAAAATAAGCTGATAACGTACCAAGAACTATACCGCCTAAATTTGATATTAGCACCGGAAATGCTGCTGCAGTAATAACTGTTCTTGCACCCCAGATTAACCTTCCTAAAATGTCATAGCCATATTTTGTTGTCCCTAATAGATGAAGTGGGGAGGGATCGTCAAAAGGGGAACTTAAAGGAGGAATATGAGGTAATGCAACTTCTTCGATGGTATAAATAGATAACCAAGGAGCAAATATTCCTATAAAAACTATTAATAATATCATTGCGAATCCTAAAAGGGTTAAAGGAGTAATTAAACGTCTAAATAACTTTCTTTTAGACCTTTTTTTTCCGATTTCATATTCTTTTTCAGAAAATTCAGGAACACGAAAACCTGGAAGAAAATAAAATTTAATTAAGGCTTTAATATTCCGTTGTTTTTCTGATTTTTCCTTATTTTGAATTTTTAAATCTACCTTTAAATCTGTTTGTACCATTTAATTTCCCCTAATTACACTAAGTATATATAATTCTTGGATCTATTATAGTATACATTACATCTGCTAATAAGGTTGACGAGAGAATGATAATAATAGAAAATACTAATAGCCCATTTATTACCAGATAATCTCCGGAAAAAATTGCAGATACCATATAATACCCAAATCCCCTATAATTAAATGTAACCTCAATATATAAGGAGCCAAGAAATAACGCTGGAATTCCGCCAATAATCAAATTACTTGTGGGAATCAAAGCATTACGCAGAGCATGTTTATTTATTACATCTTTTTCTTTAACTCCTTTAGCTCGTGCTGTTCTAATATAATCTTGATCAAGCACATCTAGCATACTAGAACGAGTTAAACGAGTTATGCCCGCTAAGGATACAAAAACCATACTAACCATTGGAAGAATTAAGTGCACCAAGGTATCCCATAAATAAAATTGATCATTATAAAGAAAACTATCGATTATTCTAAATCCTGTCTGAAATGCGCCTTCTGGTGCAGGATAAAGCAATCCAGGAGAATTAGCAAAAAGTGGTTCAAGGTTTATACCTCCATAAGTAAAATTTTCTAAATAAATTCCTACAAATCTTTGAAGTAGGGTAGCAAACCAAAAAACAGGAAATCCTGCTCCTATTACGGCTAAGAATCGAATGGCAACGTCCTTTGATTTATCTTTATTTTTTGCAGATAATACTCCCAGTTTCACCGCTAAAATAGGAACGAGTATTGCGGGTAAAATCATTAATTCAATTGTTCTAGGTACTATTAGGGCAATTAATTCTAGAACCGATTTGCCCGGATATACAAGGTAGGATTCACCCCAATTTCCCGTAAAAAAATTAATGAGATATTTGCCTAACTTTACGAACAACGGATCATAAAACCCCGTCCTTCTTAGTTCTGCTTCTAAAATTTCTGGATCTAATACCATTCCAATTTTATTAACAACAGGGTTAACCGACATCAGTTGAGCTAAGAGGAATGTGGCAATTAACACTAAAATAAGCATGGGAAACATAACTAATACCCGTTTAACGATATATTTTATCATATTCTGTGCTTGACGTGCCATATCTCTCTTCCTTCCTTACAAGTTATATGTAATTTATACTGTTTTTGTGTAATATTTTTCTTTTTTCCTTACAGCCCATTGTTTTAATTTCATTCCAGTTAAAGAACCACTTAAAGTTAACCCTAAAAGAATTAAAATATTAAAATATCCTTCGCTATGAATAAATTGTAACCTAAAAGGTTCTAAATTGAACCCAAACATACTAAAATAAAAGATAAATCCTTCTACAACTAAAATTGGTACGAGCCATATAGAGGCTCTAATTCCATAGTGGGGAATATCTTCTTTATAGGTCAGAAAAAAGCAAACTAAAAATAACAATATTGCTGATAGAAAAAAACTGTGTGTATATGTTGTATAAGTCCAAATAAGGATTGTCCTATCCATTTCCACAAACGAAATCCAATTCCCATATTGATTAAATAGCATTGTATTGGCAATAATACCATAATAACCCAAAATTATCACAATATAACCAACAAAGACACTACCTTGTCTGCCCCAATCAATTTTAAAGTAAGTCTTAAAATCCTGAGTATTTATCGACTCATTATCTTTTTCATCCTTATTTCTTTTAATAATTACACATCTCAATTTTGCTTTTAACTGAAAAACAATGGTAGTATGATTTTTATTTAGTTTTTTAGATTTTATAGTTTTTCATTAGTATTATTTGTAATTTCTGATCATAAATGATTAATGTATATTAAATCTTTTTTTCTAGATTTCCATCTATAAGACTCCAAAATAAAGAAGCTAAACAAATTTGTTTAAAATTTGATAAGAGATTCTAGAAATTTGAAAAGTTTAAATACTTTCTTATCGTATGTTAATCTAATATGTTTATAGTTTAATACATATTGTCTATTTACACAATAATTTATCAAAAACACAAAGGAAAGAATAACAATGAGAAAAAACCTAAATAGAATTTTATTTGTATTTCTTATTACAACTATGATCTTTCCAATGCTTTCTGTTGTTGCTCAAGTTGAACCTGCACAGGCTCCCCGAAGATTTAGATTTGGCATCCCCGGAACACCCGCAGATCACTGGGATCAAGCAATTACACCAGGTTGGAGTGTGACCGATTTATGGTATGCTCCATTCTGCACTCAATCCCTTGTTGCTGTTAATGATGAATTTGACAAGGGTATTGCTGATGATGTACCAGCATCTGAATTGTGGCTACCCGGCTTAGCAACTAGTTGGGAAATCGAGGAATGGTGGCCCGAAGAAATGAATTCCTATCCTGATACTCCCTTTATTAATAAAGGCGGTGTGAAATCAATAAGTTTCACACTTCGGGAAAACGTTAAATTTCATGACGGCTCTGACTGGAATGCCACTGTAGCGAAATGGAACATTGATCGGTTATTTATCATCACTGGCAACTTAACTGGGAGAGGTGACACTCGAAATCTTTATACATTTTGGAGACGAGTATGGGAATGGGAATATTTCTTTACACCCTCGTGGAACCTGTCCAGCTATAAAGGTGTCTATGGATGGTACGATACATGGTCAAACCCTGGCTATGCTCCATTTCAAATGTATCCTATAGTGAATCATGTTGAAATTGTTGATAATGCAGCAAGTGGCGGTAAAATAAAAGTTGTGTTCAACGATTGGAATTCGGATATAATAACAAATTGGGGCCCCTTAAGATATATTTCAATGGAAACCTACGCCGATTATTGGGACCGCGGTATCTACGGTCATGATCCTTCAGATCCAATACCTCACATGGTTGGGACGGGTCCTTATATTTACGAAGGCCACAACGAAGCTGCGGGAGGAGGCTCTATGAGAAAAAACGAAAATTATTGGAATGCAACAGAACTTGAAGATGCGGGATGGTTTGATGCGGATTATATAGATATTATCTCATTCCCTCCAGATGATTTGGGAATTGAATCACGTAATACCGCATTAGTTACCCACTCGATTGACGCTACTTACGACAATTTCTTCTCTCCAGTAAATTATGAGGATGTAACTTCCATTTCAAACATAGAATATATACAACGCCGTAAAAGCGAATATATAACATCAATCACGCTTAATTGTATAGGTGATACCTGGTGGTCTATCGATTGGGTAGCTAGTACAAATAATGTTACGGGATACCCTGGAGGTAACTATGCAACTGGAGTCCCTAAGGCGCTCAGAAAAGCAATTAGTTATGCATTTGATTACGATGCGTTCATAACGGGCGCTTATAACGGGCGTGCTGTGAGACCAACAGTTGTTGGTGTTGATAGCATATACCATAATGACAGTATCGGGATTGCAACATACGATTTGACTATAGCAAGAAACACAATATTAACCGATCCAATATATGGACCAATTGCTGCTAGTCGATTACTTACAGTTAACAGCAGTGACATTGCTTGGCAAAATGTGGCTAATACGAACCCCATATTCTTATTTGATTTATACTGGGATCAAAAAAATCTTTTTCTCAAAAGCGTATTCCAAAGTTCACTAGCAAAAATAGGTATCGCTCTTACTAATCCTAATAATGAAGATGGATTTCATCAACTCACTACCAATATGTGGGACAAAGTTGGAGCCTATTGGTTACCGGGGACTTCAGGTTTTCCCGTATATGGAGCACACGGGTTTACTATGGATTGGAATTACCCCCGAGATGTTCCCGAAGGATACTTAAAATCAAATTATGGGGATATGAACCAAGGACGATGGCGAGATTATTATTTAGCATATTATGGGTTGGGTGGAGATATATCTAAAGAATTTTGGTTAGATCCAGGCTTTTGGTGGTATGCGTGGTTTAATTTAGCTTTTACCTATAGTGAAGATGTAGACTACTGGATAGGTCGTATGTTTATGTCGAATGTCACGGACAGAGCTACTTGGATAAGCAAAGTTGTTGATTTTGAACAAAATGACCAATATGCACATCTTTATGTCTCACAAACCGACGAAGGAATCCCCGTTTGGAAAGATTGGGAAGCTAGTATGTTTTATGGAGATATTAATTGGGCTTTACTTCGCTACGTAGGATTACCTTCCGGTTATGAAGAAATTCCCGGTTTCACGACAGCATTCATAGTAGGTTCCATGTTCGTTACAATGGTTGGAATAATAGTTGTAATGCAAAAGAAACGAAAATAATAAAAATTTAAATTATTCTTTTTTTTTTCTAGTTTTTTTTCTGTAGGTAAGATGTCTTAATTATTTAAGAGAAAAGTTGGTAATGCTGAAAAGAAATTAAGGAATTTACACTGGTTTCTAAAATCGATATACGCCTTTCCCAATATTTTCATAAATAATTTCTGAAAGAGGAACGTATTCTTTACTATCAGGTAGAAGAATATAGATGAGATCATCTATTTTCTCGATGTTAAACGATTCTTTTTTCATTTTTGACTTCTGTATTTTGAAAGTGCTTGTCGTGGATAATTCGCAAAGAAAGCGGAGAAATTTAGGTATTGCATATTGAGGTAAATTTGTTTTAAGTACTGACAGAAGACCGTCAAAGTCAAAATTTTCAAAAGTTTCCGAAGTAATAATCGAAGCCATACCCGCACGCCCATTAGTTCCCGGAATTTCTACGCCATAAACAGAAGTGTGCTCAACTTGCTTAAAGGAAGAAATGACATCCTCAACTTCTGAAGTAGATACATTCTCTCCTTTCCAACGAAATGTATCTCCTAAGCGATCGACAAATTGAGCGTGGTAATAACCTATATTTCGAATCATATCACCAGTATTTAGCCAAGATTCTCCATTACCAAATGGATTTTTAAAAATCTTTTTCTTGGATGCCTTTTTGTCTGTATATCCCGCAAAAGTAGTTGGTCCCTTTATTTTCATTAGCAACAATCCAGCTTCGCCTTCCTCAACCCTTTGAAAAAAACCATTTTCGTCTCGAAGAGGTGCATCAGCGTCGATATCGTATTTAACAAGAGCGTAAGGGTCAAAATTGAAACCAATAGTACAGTCTCTATTAAAATAATTACAAAACATTCCTCTTATCTCTGTTGCTCCAAAATGTTCGTATACATTTCGAATCCCAAATCTCTCCTTAAATTCTTTCCAAATCTCAGGACGAAGTCCATTCCCACAAATTTTATACACGCTGTGGTTTCGATCTTCTGAACTTGGTGGTTGATTTAATAAATATCGACATACTTCACCAATGTAATTAAAACAAGTAGCCTTGTGCTTCCTTACATCGTTCCAAAAATTAGATGCACTGAACTTTCGCGCCAAGGCTACGGCTGAACCACTACGCAAAACACTAGCCCATCCTATATGTATCGCATTACTGTGAAAGAAAGGTAGAGTTATGTATATAACATCTTCAGGTTGCATATTCAGAACCATACCACTCCATGCATAAATCGAACTCATCATATGAATGTGTCTCATAGGTGCTGCCTTAGGGAGTCCCGTTGTTCCCGATGTAAAAACATAAGCATAAGGATCCATACCTATAATTTCTTTTATAACGGATGGCGTGCTTGTTGGTTGATCTTTAATTTTCTCTTTTAAATTGATAAATCCTTGAGGTACTTTCATCTCACCATTGTCCGTTAAAAAGAGGAGCTTATCGTCTTTTGTCAATTTTAGCTCCGCTATGACATTTTGAAAATTATTATAGAGTTCTTCACCAATAACATAAGCTTTCACTTTGTTAATTGTAAGGCTGTGAATAAGCGATGCAGCTTTTTGTTTCGTATTAATCAACGATGCGATGGCTCCGATTTTTGACATAGCTCCGATAATAATCATTAATTCAGGTCGATTTTCCAAAAAAACATTAATTACGTCTCCCTTTTTTATATCTATTGAAAGATAATAATTTGCGTACCGGTTAATCCACTCATTTAACTCTTTATAAGTATATTTAACATCTTCATATAGAAGAGCGGGTCTGTCCCTATAATGTATCGCGTTATAATCTAAAAAATCCCCAAAAGACATATTTTTATCGGGAGATAACTCACCTGCCTTATCTCCGACTTCAAACATTTCCGGTAAACGCCAATTAATTGAAAATAGACCAAAAACAAAATCTTTATAACTCATAGTATATCTAGATAAAGTTTTAGAATAACTCGTATTGTTTTTTGTCGAACCTCCAAGTATCTCGTCAAAGGTGCTTATAAGGCTATCTCTGAGGTGCCTTAAGAGAGATTTATTCTCTATACGCTTCATAAGCTCGTCTTCGCCTTCCGCAGTTATCTTATAATAGATTTCATTGTCGAGATTATATTCTTCTATAAGGTGGCTATTTTTTAATTCAGATGCCCATTTATGAAATATTTTTTCGTCCATCCGATTTTCAATAGGAATAGTAGGACCGTTTACTAACTCTTTCATTTTATGAGGTCCAAAAACTGCTAAAGCAAAAAGAATAATATTATCGTACTTTTTTTTTACCAATTCGCGTAAAAGAGGTTTTGGAATTTTATCAGGGATTGTATTTGCTATAGGCATATATCATCAATTTAATTTTCCCAAATTTTAGTTTATATAAAATGGACATTTAATAAATGTAACTGATCCTTTTTCTCAAGTAAATAATTTAAATTCGCTATTTTTGGACAAAAATCAAAGTTATAATAATGTTTATTTCAATCATAATTTTCACTTTAACTAATATGAAAATACCTTACGCATTAATATAAACTGTATATTTATATAAAATCTTAAATAATTTAATAATAATACTAAAAAATTTAATTGAAAATATTTAGAAAATAATAAAATAGGTGAATTATGTTTGAAAGAAGTGTGGTTAGTTGATTACGCTCGTACAGCATTTTCTCGTTCACGACCGACTCAACCTGAGAGGGATGTTTTTGGAGAGATTAGGGGAGATGCGTTACTAGCTGAATTATTGATGAAATTTTTTGACGGAAGATTGGCAGATAAAGGGATAGAAAGAAAGGAGATAGGGGAAGTATCAGTCGGAGTCGCCGCGGGGGTATTAGAAAATTGGACATATGGGGGACGAATCCCGTTGTTTTTAGCGGGATTTCCATTTAATGTTCCGGCGTTCTCTATAGATAGACAATGTGGTTCAGCAGGTAGCGGTATGCATGTTGGTATTATGGAAATTATGACTGGACATACGACAACCGCATTAGCTACGGGTTTTGAACACATGACCCGCGTTAGAGGTAAAGGGACAGAGCCCAACACATCGACAGCTAATAAAAAAAGTATCTTTTACAGACCAGATTTAGATTTACAAACGACTTTTAACATGCTACAAACGGCACAGAAGCTATACGAAGAAGAAGTACCGACATTTACTAAAGAGGATCTAGACAAGTTTGGCGTGAGAAGTCATAATCTTGCTGTTAAAAGTCACGAAGATGGTTTTTTCAAAGGCGAGATAATACCCATTGAAGGCCATGCGCCCGGAAATGTCGAAGAGAAAATGATTATCGATAGGGATATGAACGCCCGAAAATCTACTCTAGACGCAGTTTCTCAGCTGAGAAGAATATCACAACCTTTTTACCTCGAAAAGAACGGGGGAAAAGAAGGGTATGAAAAACGAGAAGGAACTTTAGAGGGCGTAATTACTGCCGGAAATTCTTCTCCTCTAAATGCTGGAGCTACTGCAGCAGTAATTATGGAAGCCGAAGAAGCTAAGAAAAGAGGAATTGAACCCTTGGCAAAAATCGTTTCAATGGGATGGGCAGCTGTAGATCCTACCACAATGGGAAGAGGTCCAGTTCCAGCTACTAAAAAAGCGTTAGAATATGCGAATCTCACAGCTGAGGATATCGATTATTGGGAAATCAATGAGGCGTTTTGCATAGTTACACTCAATTGTATGGATAAGTTTAACCTCCCCGAAGAAAAAGTAAATATCATGGGTGGTTCCACTGCTATCGGGCATCCATTAGGATCAACAATGATACGATTAACAGGCACCGTTGCAAGGATATTAAAAGAAAAGAAAGCGAAATACGGTATTGCTAACGCGTGTTGTGGAGGAGGACAAGGAGTAGCGACCATTGTAGAAAATCTCGACGCCTAAAAAATAT
>Ga0114922_10003546_pt1 | contig 14529 bp, 11 predicted proteins | sample AartaG_FD_100975 | JGI IMG/M metagenome (GOLD analysis project Ga0114922, IMG submission 100975) | Deep subsurface microbial communities from Aarhus Bay to uncover new lineages of life (NeLLi) - Aarhus_00045 metaG | ecosystem: Environmental > Aquatic > Marine > Oceanic > Sediment | place...
ATCAATTGTTTTTGCTGCCGGGGCTCGCATGAATCGATAACATAAGCCGTGATCAGTGGAAAGACGAGACTGTATTCGGCCCATACCTGGACGAGCTGTTTTTCATCGGCGGACCGGTATTTGCCCCAGGTCACCCCTTCCTGGAAAGGACAGCCGGACAAGCTGCCTTCCCGTTCCACAGCCGTGCCGATTTGAATTCCCCTGTCCGCACCCTCGAAATCGACACCCAGAATCTGGTGCAGTGTCGGGCCAGTCTGTTGGATAAAATTTTTCGGTCCTCCTCCCCCCAGTAACACAAAACCCGTTCCTTGGAAAGCGTTGACAATAGCCGCCGAATCGAAAATATCCTTCTGTGCAGAAAGCTGAATTGGAAATCCCTCTCGATCCGTGCGCATGAAATTCATCGTGATGGAGTGATTTGCCAATGAATCCCAGAACACGGGTACGCCCAGTCGGGCCGCCGTGGCGACAAAACTCCATTCGGGATAATGGGCATTTTCCTGAACCCAGAGTCCCAGGCGGTGATTCACTTCCCAGGTTGAAATAGGACCATCGTAAAGGTTTTTGTATTCATCCTCAACAAACCGGCGAATGATCTCATCCTGTGCTTCCAGTGTTTCTTTTTCCCTAATGCCGATGTCGTAGATCCGAACATCTCCGTGTTTACGAAGCGCGTTGTCATCATAAAAACCGCCAATGGCCTTCACCGGCAAATCGAAAGCGAAGTGGAGATCATGGTAAACCTGCGCTCCCGTGGAACAGATCACATCGATAAAACCGGCCTGCAGCAATGAGATCACCATGCCCCCCATGCCGCCGGCAATGCCGGCACCGGCGATGCCAAGCCAGACCGTATCACCGTCACCGATCATCCGGCGAAAGAGTTCGGCACCCCTGAATGCATGCCTTGCCTCAAAAGAAGTCTTTCCCATGGTTTTTAACAAATCGGGAACAGACATACCCGACTGGATAAACTGTGGAACGAGGTCAGGAGCATCTTTAAACAATGAACGTGATTCCATAATAGGTTCCCAATGTAAGGACAATTCAATCCAGCAGCATTACGACACAGGCAACCACCGACGTCCATAGTCCGTCCTTATGACCCTCGGCAGACTGGGCAATGCTGCGGCTGATAAACTGCCGGTTTTTGTCTGTGATATACATTTTTTTTCGCTCATTCCATGCCTTCTCCGGATCCAGCTCGATGCCCAGCGTGGATGCTAGCATTGTGGCCGCCAAGTCTTCGGCAAAATCCGAGGACTTGCGCATGGTCTCACCAAACGTATGATGTTCACTGATATAGCCGTACTGTTTCTTGTCCTTGGGCTGCGCAAGCCCGATTGCCGCGGACACCAGCCTGTTGGGCTCGTTGGTGGATTTCCTCGACATCACCACAAACGTAATCTGACCGGGTTCAAGTTCCTGAATACCTTTCTCTTTGGAGATAATTCTGCAATCCGGTGGATAGATACTGGAAATCGTGACCAGGTTACACTTCTCGATGCCCGCATCCCTGAGCGCCAGCTCAAAACTCTGTAGCTCGTTGCAGTGATACCCAACCCCCTTGGTAAAAAACATTCGTTTCGGTGTGAGTTTATTCACTTTGACCTCCTGGTTTGCTGCAATTTCTAAAACTGAAATACGACAGATTTTTTTTCATTGACCATTCGTGTTTTTAATGAAGAAATAAAAACGCCATCTTCTTCCGGCTGAGAAATGCTCTCGTATAGAGCGACATCATCTACGATAATCCTTTGGACTTTTTTCGGGGAGATAATTTTAAGTCGAATGGGCTGTCCTTGTGAACCGGTGATGTCCACGAGGAAAGACGCTTCATTGGAACGGTATCGAACGTTTTCGATTCTGCACGTGGCTTCAGCCAGGTATGGCTCCACAGGGTATCCTCGTTTCAACAGGATGGTTTCTCCCGATTTATAAACAACAGCAGAATGGACACGCTTCCCATCAATCATGATCTGACGGAAGAACTTACCCTTTCCTTGGCATCGAACATGAACGTTTTTCCCCATGGACATAAGATCATATTCTAAATCATAAAAACCCTTAGGCAGATTTGGGCAAAATGAAATATTCCATGAATTTTCCCTGACTCCTGCCAATTGATACAAAGAATAAATATACCACCCGGCCGCCCACAAGAAGTTCGGCTTATCGATCTCACCGTATCTCTTGGATGCAGCGTCGGCAATACGGTATTCATATAACGCAGGCTGCCCCATGGGACTAGCCTCGATTCCCCCGAGCGTAAGATATGTTTTTAGCGCTTCTCTCGCTTCATCGGGCTGGTTGATGGAGAGCAAGCCCAGCACATACCATGCCGTCCCGTGCGTCCATACACCCCCGTTCATGTATCCATAGGGAATCCCGACCTCTGTTTCTTTAAATTTATAAACATCGTTGAGCTGATGGAAATCGGCGGGCATAGCGTTCCGAATGCCAATATTCTCATCAAGAAGGATTTTCTGCGCCGTGCCAATCAGCCTCTGTCTTTCATATAAATCAAGAACATCTACAAAACTGGCCACCAGGGATCCCGCATAGTAATGGGGATCCCACGACTGCCCGTCCATCCTGTTCATCAAATATCCGCAATTATCATCCCACAATATCATCACCAGACTCTTATTCATCTTTTCGACCAGGTCATAGTAAAAGTCAAGCTCCTCATCAGTTCTGCCCAATTCGCCTGCAATAACCGCGTAATCTTGCAGGGCGCGTATCATCAACGTCGTAATATAGACCCGAGCACCGTACACATGACCGATATCCCACCAATCCGGCCGGAAGGCATACATCAAATCGTCAGCGCCTTTGTTTTTCAAGAGAAGATGGATGCTCTTTTGTAGGATTGGATAGAGCATGTTCACGGTTTCCACATCCGCCGTATGCTTGAGATAAGCATTCACGCTCAGTATAAACCAGAGATGATTCCAATTATCCGAACTGCAGGTCTCAGTCCGGTAACCATCATCTTTCCAATAATAGGCATGGGGAAGAACGGAATCCTCCCTAGCAAGGGCCGACAGAAACCGATATCCATTCGTTACGTATTTCGAATCAAATAGTCCGGCTCCCAGGCTGGTCACAAGAAAATCATGGGTAAAGAAAAAGTTATATTCGGCCGGGCAAGGCATGGGAACGATCCACCCATGTAGGTAATGCATGTTGGAGGCCATCATGGCCTTGGCCCAATACAGTGTCTGCTGCAGATCAGAATCCGGAACCTTAAAAGTCGACCGCTTCGTACTGTAATTCAGAAGACGATGCCGAGTTTCTTCAACGTCCCTTTGCCAATCCCGAACGGCTTCTGAGGTGACTCGGCTCTTTTCTGACTGAACGCACGACCCGATCAATTGGACGACATTCATTTGTTCCGCTGATTCAACAGTCTGCTGATATGTGAACGAAATAACGGCACCGTTTGTCGCATCATCTCCATCGGAAATACGATCATTCGTATTCTGTAACGGAATCTCCCCCGCATTGGCCACAAATACAAGAGCAGAATCCGTATCCGCATCATCGAAAAAGACATATGCTGTGGAACGAATCTTGTCATATTCGACACTTGCCGGATTCCTCATTGAATAAGTGTGACTGGTCCGCAGCACTGCATTAAGCAGGGTTTGAACTTTAATTTCCCTGGTCCGTTGTGATTCATTGGTCAGCCGTAACTGAAACACCATTACTGGGGATTTGGCACAAAAGTCGTATTGATACGTGACCCGGAGTTGGCCCACCCATTGTTCAAAAGCAGCATAATAAGGTGTATATCGGTAGGCCTGGGGATTCAGGCCGAGCGTATCCTTCTTTCCATCTATCGACAAAATTACCGTGAACGGAACCGACTCTTGCCGGCTCCAATACGAGGTGCTTAAATCGATACTGTTGGCTACGGGATAATAAAAACTGATTCGCGACGGCAGGGGACGACTCTGATGGAATTCCGCACCCGCATACTTGCCGCCGATTTCCAGTTGTCCATAACCGCCATCGAAACGGATAGCAATATCTTCGTTTCGACTCCCTGGCCTGCAGCAAACAGACACAAAAAATAAGAAACCAGCTGCGGTTATCGATTTAACTGCGTATTTCTTCGACTTTAACACTATTGTGAAAAAAGAGAATATCATACAACAATCCCTTTCACCAATTTAGTAGCATCCTTCTGCGTAATGATCTGAACGACACGCTTCCCCATGGCGATTTTCTCTTCCAACAAAATTCCGATATAGTTACCGGTGGCAAATCCACCTGCATAGGCCACATACCCCACCACATTTGATAAATTATGTATGATTTGACGGATGGCCAAAACCCAGATGATCACCTCGAAGAATCCCAATAAAGGATCGATCCACTTATCTCCTCGAGATAAAAACACAATTCGAATCGTTCCCAGTGTCTGATCACAAATTCGCGCTACAAAAATCAAGAGCGGAAGTATCACCCATTTAAACAATTCTGAATCAACAAATGTGGATAGATCCATGACATACTCCACTGGCAATTGCATCCGGATCCGGATTGTCATTCACGGTGATCAAAAAGCGAATTGATTTCTCAAACAAAATATCGAGTTCATTCATCTTTTCCATTATTTTCTCTTTTCGGCTTGATTTTAAAAAACAACGATTGTCTCAATATAGAAAAAGGGAACTGAATCAATTGGCGCAAGCCCCCGACAGATGAAAGAACCCTCATAGGTCTTGCGATCTCCCAGATCATTTCACGAATAGCGATTTTCTCTTTGACTTCACCCTCTTCTTTTACAACGGCCAACCGGTGAAGGGAATACAAGCCAAGGAAGAAAGCCATGAAGAATAAAAAGTCCCATTGTCTCAGGTTCAGGGTGGGAATGATCCATTTTTCCGAAGGGCCACTCCATTGCAGAGACATGGAGAGTTCCCGTGAACTGAAAAAGTCAATGAGCTTGCCACCCAGGATTGGGGCGAATCCGGCGGCCAGTGAATTGACGATACTGAGTCCGGCCAAATAAGATGTCGCCTGTCCTTTCGGTGCCGTTTTCAATCCGATGTTGCCGGATGCCAGTGTCACACCCGCCGTCGAGATCCCCGAAAACAAGTGGATTCCGATCAATAGCGGAACTGTAAATAGGTGTTTTTCAGGCATGGTGGTAAACGTCCAGGCCAGAATGCAGATCAGAAATAGAGGACCACTGATGCGGAGAATCGTTTTTTGGCTGTAACGATCGGCAAACCGGCCCCATACACGAAAAAAAGCCGCACTGATCAACTGACTGAAAAGTGTAAGCGCCACAACGATGGACAGACTCAGTTGAAGTCGTTTCAGCATATATACCGTAAAAAATGGAGCGGCCAGATTCACAGCAAAATTCCACGAACCCAGAAAGAGAATCAGGTGACGAAAATTGGGATAACGGAAAGGTTGCAGAATGATATCTCTAAGTGATCGTCCACTTTCGACATCAGACATTCGAGGTTCAGGAATCCGTGATAAATAATAAACACTCAATACCGCCATGAGCAATCCCCCGGAGAACAAGATCGAATACCCTTCAAGGGCATGGTCAGGATACGCTTGCTTCCACTGATCCAAAAAAAAACCTGCGGCTAGCCCTATGGGGATGCTTATCCCCCACGAGAGGGACAACCGCTTGGAAAAAAAAGTGCCCAGACGTCTTCGGGGCACAAAATCGTGTATCCAGGAATTTAGACTGCACCCACCCACGGCATTAAAAACAGAATTGAATAATATGGTAATGACGATAGTATATAATGTCATCCGATGCGAAAAAACAAGTGGAATCAAGATCAGGAAAATCAAGAAGAACCTGCTCAGGGAGTAGGAAATGACACTGATCTTTCGCCTCTCACGGATGCGTTCCACGAGATAAATCGAAGGGATCTGGATCAGCTGTGTCAAAGGAGGAATGGCTGCCAGAAGTCCGATGACGAAATTGGAAGCCCCCAGATTCAAAGCAAAAGCGACCAAAAAAACACCACTGGTGAGGGTCAACATGATCTGTGCTGCCAGGCCGTCCTTAATCAAATATCTCAGTCCGATCCGGACTTCATCTACAGTCAATTTCTCTTTCGTCTTAGAACGCATTTAACCCTTTTTCGAGAATATCGGTCATCCCATTTCATTGATTTTTATTTTCGCCCTTGAAACAAATCCTTAAATATCCTCGTGAATCGTCAAAACAGGACACCGGGCGACACGAACAACACGCTCCGTCGTACTCCCCATAAGCAGATGTTCCAAAGCACTCATGCCGTGATTTGCCATAATGATCAAATCAATTCGCTTCTTTTCTGCATAGTTCTTGATCTCTTCATGGGCCTTCCCTTCAACGATGGCATAAGTGGCTTCCTCTTTGGGACGACCGACAAATTCCTTCAATCGCTTCTTGAAATCTTTCTTGAACTCAGGATTCGTTTCGAGAAAAGATCCGAAAGTAGAAATGAAGTATTCCGGATGGGTTTCCATGGTCACCACAAATAAAAAGTGGGGTCTGGCCTGTAATTTCTTAGCTATCTGAAGACCGAATACAACAGCTTTTTTGGCATATTTGGAAAAATCCACGGGGATGAGCACATTCTTGATGCGATGTTTCTTTAAATCCTGATGAACAGTAATCAGTGGTATGGGTGAATGCCGTACAACCTTCTCTGCCACACTGCCGATGAGCCACTTCTTCAAACCCGTCCGGCCATGTGTGCCCATCACCACCAGATTATATTTATTGGCAGTAATGTGATCCAGAATCAGGTCAGGTGCAGAGAATCCTCTCTCCATGATCGATTTGATAATAACACCATACTTTTTTCCCGAATCACATTTGGATTCCAGGCGTTTGGATAGAATTTTTTCTTTGTGAGCAACAATATCACTATAGGCTTTAAGGTGCGCTTCCCCCTCAAAATCCTCATGAAACAGCACGACGGCATGGTAGAGTATTATTTTCGAGCAAAATTTTTCTGCCAGGGACAGTGCATATTTCACTGCGTTATCAGAAAAATTGCTGAAATCGACAGGGACGAGAATATTTTTAAACATTATATTATTTTCTCCTTTTTTTAACGAATCAACATTCACAACATGTCAAAGAACACATTGTTTATGCCATGTGACATAATTTAGAATTTATAAATATAGTGAATTCAATCTCAAATATTTCAATTGATCTTTAGGTTGTTATTCTTTTCAATAATCGAAAAAGAATCAATGTAAATTATATCTTACTACCATTTACACATCAGTTTCGACTTTTACATGATCTATCTTCTTCTTATCGGCGCTCATTTCCTCTATCTCTTTTTCTATTACCTTAATCTCTATGTGTAACGATTTCAACTTTTCTATCAGCGCTATTACCTCCTTATCTTCATAAACATCTTTCTGACTTTGCTTAAATAGTTCGTAAATTATTCCACCCAACTCTAATAGCATTTTCTCGACATTACTGTTGAGATTGTGTAGTCTGATTTTTAATTTGCTGATGATAACTGCTTCCCCTGTTTTTTCACTGACCACAGAAGCCAGAGTTTTGGTTTTATCTGCAACCGTTTCGGCAACTCCAGGAGCTTTTTGACCCACCAACGATACCAATTTTTTGGTTTTATTAACGATAATTTTAGCAACTTTACAGACTTTTTCACCTACTCCAGAAGTCCATACATTGGTTTGATCCTTAATAGCTTCAGCGGTTTTAGAAGCCTTTTCAGTCACCGTTGAAGTCCTTTCTTCCATTTCTTCAGTGACGTTATTTTTTCCCTCAGATGCTTTTGTAGATACTGATTTATGTACTGTTCCTGCCCTCGCTTTCGAAGCTTTTTCATTTCTGCTTTGAGGTTTTTTTATTTTATTCCACAATTTGCTCATCATAACCTCCTTATATTTTGTAAGAAATTCCTGTGAATGCAATAAAATATTTTCCTACTTTAATTGATTTACAACCTCTTCCACATCCTCTTTCTTACCCAACAATGTGACTTTGTCTCCCTTTTCTAGAACGGTGTATCCATCAGGAATAATCACCTGGTCCGCCCGAACGATCGTCCCTACCAGAACAGATTTCGGAAATTTTATTTCCATCAGCTTCTTATTTGATAGGGGGGATTGTTCTTCAACAATGATTTGTACTATCGTACCGTCTCCCATCTCCAGGTCCTTCTTCAATCCCTTCACCTGTTTCCTGTCAATCTTATCAGTCATGTCTTCGATCTCGCCTTCTTTCTCCTCTAATTGCTTTTCCAAAGTATTTAATGTTTCAACATGGATTTTTGTCTCTTCCTGTAACCGGCCGTGTTTATTAGTAGTATGAAGATGAAAGACAATTTCTCCCAATCCAATCAACTCTTGATGGATCTCTTTTTCAATACTTCTGCGTTCCCATTTGAGTTTGGCGAGTTTTGACATTTCGACGCTTTTTTCAGAAATGGTTTCCAGCCCTTCTTCGAGCCCGGCTATTATTTTTTCCCACAAGTTCATGAAAAACCTCCATTGATTTTATCATTACGTAAGTTTAAGCCAAATATTTACAAAAACAATCAGCCATAAATTGTATCCAATCCGATGGACAGGTGACCAATTCATCACTTTTGATCGATTTTCCACTATGATCGCCTCGGTTGCTTAGACAATGAGTGGTCTTTCATGTCTAGATTCTTTACTGATCGGCGGTGATTCCTATAACATGCTATGACAATCAATCACGAGTGAATGGAACACTATCTTGAAAAAGAATCTTCTGAGTTAACGAAGTTCTTAAATTAAGTTCTACAGGGATTCTATCCCCACCATGTGGGACTAAAATATGTATAGGTAAATTATACATCATTTTTCAATTAAATTTGCTCATATCAATATCCTTCTGTAGTTCCATCCCGACGTATATCTGCTACTCCTTGAAATGCTACTCCATCATGACATTTTAAAACAGCATGGATTGCTCCCAAATAAAATGCAAAAGATTCCTTTTTATTGATTCGGTATCCTCGCTCTTGTAATGATTCGATGACCGTTATAGGGAAGCGATCTGCTTCTAAACTAATTCGTCCTCCCAGAGAACAATGGAGTCGGGGTTCTAACATCGCTTCTCCTATAGACATTCCCTCATCCACTACATGAATTAAGAATTGGGCTAACCCAGACATGATACGTTCGCTGCCAGGACTGCCCAAGGCCAGCCAGAGGTTGCCTTTATAAAATGCCAAACTAGGGATTACCGTCGCCCAGGGAACAGCATTCGGTCTTAAATAAAATGGATGACTAGAAATCTCATAATCAAAATCCATCATATAGTTATTATAGAGAAAACCTAACCCATCAGCAGCTGCCTTGCTTCCGTATATGCGTTCAATTGACTGGGTTAAACTGACTGCCAGTCCATTCTTATCCATTACTGAAAGGTGTGTGGTTTCTCCCGCATGTTCATCTTCAGTTTCTCGAATGGGTAATTCTGGAGCTATTGATTTTGCAATTCTTTTTATACATCCATGAGCGTATTTTACACTAAGCATCTCTTTTTCAGTAGTTTGTGGATAAAAGTCTGGGTTAAATGGTCGATCTGAACGCTCTAAAAGTGCTTTTCTAAAAATTTCTGCCAAAAGATGAGCACGACGGATTTTATCTTTATTCAATCGTTGGGGTGAAATGGCATTAAGCATGGACAATACAAATAGCAAAGTTCTTCCTGCGCCTGGAAGCGGCATGGTGTATATGGTTAAATCTCGGAATCTGCCGCGCAATGGTTGTCTTTCTATTGGCCATGGGATAAGCGCCAAATCATCATTTCTCAATAATCCGCCGTTTTCCCGCATATCAGCATCGATAATTCTAGCGACTGTGCCATGATAAAATTCTTCAACGCCTCTCTCAGCAACTTTTATTAACAGTTTCGCCAAATCAGGTTGTTTGAATATTTCTCCAACAGGATAAGCATGGCCATTTTTAAAAAAATATTTTTTCCCTGACTTTGATTCCACACTATCAAAGATTTCAGCATTACTCATTAGTAAATTGTGTTGTAATCTCGTTATTTTATAACCTTCTATTGCAATACGAATTGCAGGTGCTACAACTTTTCCCCACCGTAAATCTCCATATTTATTTTGGACATAACCAATAGTTGCCAAAGTACTGGGAATAGTTGTGGCTCTATAACCAGAAACACGATCAGCTTTATAAACCGCCTTTACATGAGCCAGAGAAGGTGCACGTGATGAGCCATCAATAGCAATAATATTTTTACCATAGTAGATAAGCACCATTGTTTGTCCGCCTAAACCACTGGCTTGGGGTTCACAAACTCCCAAAGCCAACGCAGCTGCACAAGCTGCGTCCACAGCATTTCCTCCCAATTTTAATATCTCAACACCTGCATTTGTTGCTTCGGGAAATGCGGTTGATACCATTCCGTTTTTGGCTACAGCACATTTACTGTCTTCAGTCAGTTTAAATCTCGATTCTTCTTCTTTAAAATTCATGTGATAGCCTCTTGGTATAAATCATAAATCACCATTGCGAGTAATGTCGCTCTCTCCAGCAAACTATGACGAAAAATAAATTCTTCTTTACCAATAGCATCTGAACCGATGGGACCCATACCATCAATAACATGTTTTTGATTTACGAAACAAACATCTGCTGAGCTCCATCGATGTTCTTCGATGAGTCGTATATCGAGAAGGTTTGCAACCATTTTTATACGGTTCCACAATTGGTTAACCATTTCAGTCTTTACCATGGGAGGACGGCGCATACCACCTTCCACTTGAATCCGTAATTTTCTCTTCATCCATTTTGTAGTAATTTGTTGGATTCTATGATGAATTTCTTCTGCCTGTTGTTGTTCATTAAAACGAACGCTCAGTAGTGTTTCACCGTGTGCATATAGATCAGCAATATTGGATTTAATTTCTGCTTCGCTTAGCGTCACAATCACCCCTTCTGATTCATTCGTCAATTCTGCCCAGTTACCCATCAATTTAGAAAAAGAAGCCACAGCATTGGCAACATCTCCCGCCCGTTCAGCTTTTTCCAGATTCATTTGACAGTTATATACAGCAGCACCAGATCTGGAGGTTATAATGGTGCCATCAATACCACCTCCTTTTAAACCAATGACGAACTTTGATAAATTTGCATACTTAGCTACACGTATTTTACCAAGACGGCCGTATAATGTATAATCGGATGTAAGTAAAATTCCTATTCGAATCTTCCTTAGCAACCGTATGAATCGTAAAGCCTGCAACGCTGAAATAAGAACCATTAATCCACCTTTGTTGACCCAGATTGATGTGCCGTATAAGCGATGCTCTGTTTCCCGAAAATGAACTTGCCTCTTAAAAACAACATTGCAGTCCAGATGCGTTAATAAAAGTACATCAAATGACTCCTCTGAAACATTACTAAAAAATTGGAAATTCCCAACTTCAACCTGAGGTATAATTAGTTGATAAAAACCCAATGGTCTTAATTGTCGCCAAACCAAATTCCCAAGTGCGTTAACCCCCTCAACGTTTCGAAAATAACTATTAATATTTATCATTTTTTTTAGCAAATCTTCGTCTCTTTGTTGATGACTTCTTAAAAAGCCTCTTATCCTTACTGAAATGGATGATTTTTTAGTAATTACATTAGTTACAGTATTTTCAAACTGCGGATTGCTTTCTGAGAAATAACGTATTACAGCAATGTCCAATATTTTATTAATAAGTTTTTTAAAATCGTATCCGCCAACTTTTGCAGCGTGTACATATGATCCTGTCAATCCTAAACTGGCCATTGAATTTATTTCAAGTAAATAAACATCATTATTTTTGTCTGTTCTAATATCAACACGTGCAAAATCGCGAAGCCCTAATACCTTAAATGCCGATTTACTGAGTTTTATCATTTTATTGGACATTTCTTCAGAAATATTCGCTGGACAAATCTTACTTCTCGGGTAGTTTAGCTTTTCCTCCACACTTTGAATGGCATCAGGATTATCCCCTAAATCGATCTCTAATATAGGGAATGCTTCAATATTATCATTCCCCAATAAGCCAACACAAAATTCACGACCTTTAATAAATGATTCAACCAGTGCTTGTTGCTCAAATTCTTCTATAATATAACTAACAGCACTTCGTAATTCATTTTCATCATTGACGATTCTAAGTCCGAATGAAACCGATTCCATTTTAGGTTTAACAATGGCCGGATAAAAAATTGGAGTTATGTCTTCTTCAGGACTCGAAAATACCCAAAATTCGGGTGTAGGTATATGGTTCTTTTGCATTAAAATTTTTGTAATTACCTTATCCAGAGCTATTGCATGACCTGTTGGCGTGGATCCTACATAGGGTATTCCCAACATTTCAAGCATAGCTGGTAAATGAGTATATCGACTCTCGCCTTGAATACCATAAGCCATGTTAAATACCATACCCATACGTTCCCCCTCAATGACACGCGGCATGAATTCCTGTATGTTATCAATGATTTGCATATTCCCATCTAGAATTCGAACATTGTGTCCACCATGCTCTAAAGCATCAGCTACCTGTTTAACTGTTTTAGGATTATATATTTCTTTATTTTGCATTCCGAATTGATTAATAACACCTGTCATATCTTCATTATAAATGATCGCTACTTTCATGGTCACACCATTAATTTGATCGAAAAAATATGTCAGGAACATCTGCGTCTTGCCTTTGCCCTCCGATATTATGATGTTGAATATAGATACAACCAGTCCCGATGTTTAGCTTAAGATTCATCTAATGATCCCTTATCTTTTCTTATGATGATACAATTACAAAATATTTAAGTTATGACATTTTCAATTTCCCGAACATTTCCTGAATAGCACAACAAAATCGAATCCATGCAGCAATCTCCTTTTGCGATGGATAAGACCTTCTCATAAGTTTTTTTTGATAAATAACTCAAAAGAGGCTGGTCTACTTTGTGAATATGTTTAAATGAAGAGAGAAGCTGTCTATCCCATTCCTTATGGTTGTACAACAAATCGTCAGGCAGGACAACCTTCCTGCGTGCTTCCTTTTCAACCAGAGGGTAAAAAGGCGTCAAAACATTCAGTGTGCCATAAGCGTTGGTTAATTCCTGGCCGGGATAGATATCCTTAACAGCCAGTTCGAAATCATAAGCTGTAGTAAAGCAGTTCGGATGAAAGCTGTGGTTTACAAATCGGGCATGATCCCAGCATAATATATAATCTCCATCGGCATCGCGAAAAGTATATTTATCAATAATCTCCCAATACTCAGGACCCAGGGATTCGATATCCTGTTGATTAAATTTTCTATCCAATGCATCCATTACCCAAGTGATGGTGCCCTTGGGTATGAATCGGGTCGCCACAACGCCATATCCGATTTCTTTCCGGATAAATCTTAATTCTGTTTGCGGGTGTATCATCGGCTGCTCCTTACGAATTGTCAGTTAGAATAATTTAAAAATGGGTCCGATGGGATGAGAAGACCAGGGCATCTCTCGTTCCGAGGTAAAGTGATATAGTTGAAAACCCAGCATCTTATATATGAGTTTCGCAACGGCAAAAGGGGAATTATTATTGTCATTATTGTGAGCCAGTTCCACGATATCAAAACCGACAACGTTTTTTTTGGTGAAAATAAGGTAAACCAGATTCAGGCCTTCATCCCATGTAAATCCCCCGGGCTCGGGTGTACCTGTACTCCTGACCTCACTCCAATCGAACACATCCACATCCACCGTCACATACACTGGATTGGGCAGGCAGTCGAGGGCCGCATCAATATCCATCTGGCCCTTGCGATAATCATCCATTGTGTATAAACTGATTTTCTCATCTTCCACTCGCTCTGCTTCCTCCAGTGAAAGACTCCTGATTCCCAGTTGCAAAGTATCTCGAGAAAATTCTCTTATTCTGGACATAATACAGGCATGACTGTATCTGCTACCCTCATACGAATCCCTCAGATCGGCATGGGCATCCAGTTGTATGGCAGACAATTCGGAATAACGCTCATAGAGTGCATTGAAACATCCGCTGGTAATGGAATGGTCACCTCCCAGGAGTGCGATAAATTTACCATCATCGGATAATCGAACGACAGATTGGTACACACTTCTGATCATAGCTTCCGCATCATCCTGAACAACAGGTGAAGAAACGGTGGAAATTCCCATGCGATAGGGTTCTGTCTGTAACGTCTCATCGTATAATTCCAGTTGCGTGGAGGCATCTAACACGGCATCGGGGGCACCTGCCGCTCCTGGTAAATACGAAATTCCCCCTTCGTACGGAACGGGAAGTATGGCTACCGCTGATTTATCGTAGGCCGTAAATTTTGTATCCAGATCCAAAAATTGTTTTCGATACAACTTCATAAACAGTCTTCCAATCGTCGGATAAATTCCGGCATACGAGAGATCAATTGTTTTTGCTGCCGGGGCTCGCATGAATCGATAACATAAGCCGTGATCAGTGGAAAGACGAGACTGTATTCGGCCCATACC
>Ga0114922_10003547_pt1:7500-14529 | contig 14529 bp, 11 predicted proteins | sample AartaG_FD_100975 | JGI IMG/M metagenome (GOLD analysis project Ga0114922, IMG submission 100975) | Deep subsurface microbial communities from Aarhus Bay to uncover new lineages of life (NeLLi) - Aarhus_00045 metaG | ecosystem: Environmental > Aquatic > Marine > Oceanic > Sediment...
AAAAAAAAAAGAAGTATCGTTAATTTCTTCATGCTCGTTCCAAGTTCGAAGTACCATTTGTACAAATAAGAATCCCTTCCCTTACGTGGTTTCTTCTTCATATAGATATATATAGGATCTATGGAGCAATTACTTAGAAATACATTTTGTGCAACAGCCCTTCCTATCTGATAGAAAAATATACCATGATTATGAACCGATCTTAACTGGGATCGAAAATACCAAGTTTGTTTATGAAGAGCTGATCTAATTGTATTAGTTTCTATAATGTATTTATTCTGTGTAATACTAATAGATAGGGCCTCATCGATAAGTGCTACAAGATCTCGTGCATTGGAATCCGCGGTTGCGGTTATGGACCTGAATCCGTGAGTATGGAACATTTTCTTTTCCAAGTGAAATCCCCTAGTATATGAAAGAATGAAAAAGAGTTTTCGTTGTTGGGGAATAAGAAGCCTTCGTATCTTAATGCATGTATTTAATTTATTCGGAGCTATTAAAGCGGGATCCACTTTTTGGGGAATATGAGTCGAAGCAATAACAAGAATATTTATAGTGGAACATCTTTCACAATCCCTGGAGAGATAGTTCACTAATAGACCGAGGGAGAGATAATTTGACTCATTCACATACAGATTGTGAATGTTTTGAATCCCTATTATGCAAGGAGACATTGCTTTTGCTAATTCGAATTGAGAGATGATATCAAATAGGTCTATTTTCGGCGTCATATACATAATTAGCAGCTCTGTATCAAAGTCATTATCCATATGGATATCGTCACTATCATCAATATGGATATCGTTCTGGATATCGTTACTATCATCATCTTTATCCTTGTCATTCAGTAACTTGTTCGGAAATACCATAATGAAAGGAACGTAGGAGTTTGTCGCTAGGTATTTGACCAAATAGGATCGTCCCATTCCTATAGAACCTATCACTAAAATACCCCTAGAAGGGGATAGGGATAAGCGGAGCGAGAAGGGTTTTCCATGAGATGGGAAATGAAAACGAGTAGCCCCGCACGAGGTTTGTGAATAAGTGATTGTCTGATAATGAGCAAAGAATATCCGTCTTTCCGCTAACCAGGATCTATTGAACTCATAATTCATTAGATACTTTTTATGAATGTCAACTAAGTATCGTAAGTAAATCGATCCTGGTTGTTCAATCATTTGATAACCAGAGTCATTCTTTGATAAAAGATCAAGATGAGTCAGACTCAATAGAATTTTAGCAATTCTTTTTTCTCTCGTTAGGGTGGAGAACTGAACCAAGAATTCTCTTTCTGCATCATCAATCCAATGACTGTTCGCGACCCAGGATTCCGTTTTATCATCAATCCAATCCTCGTTCATGTTTTTTCTTTTTGTTAACAATGAAGAGATCTCTTTACTTGTACGACTTAGATGTCTCGTATTTCTCGAAAAAGCGATTCGCTTGATGGGATTTGGTATTAAGAGACCGACGATATAGATGATATTATTGATATTCCAATATTTAGTCTTAGAACGAGGACCTATCCATTTGATCTCAGAAACGAAATCCTCGTCCAACGGCCTGTTGCCGCCAACCCTTCTTTTTTTCAGAAAATCTCCTAATTGTTCCAGAGCAACTAGAAAGAGATTCTTTAAAAAATGAAGTTCAAATGTAGAATACCTATCCAGAAATTTTCGCAATTCAATCATGTATGATAGAAGTAGAAAAGATTTGATCTTTTCTAACTCTGTCTGTAACTTACTCGGGGCTCGGGAAACAAAAAGAAGATGTATACGAACCGAATATCCAGCAACAAGAAGAAAGAAAAGGATTGAATAAAGGAACTCCCGAGCATTTGTGGATCTCAGACGTGTCCCTATCGATGAAACGGGTGACTCATTATTTCGATGAATCATTTCTTCGGACGGAAACGGAAACGGAAAAGGATTCTGTAAACCCTTCTTCAAAATCTCACTTATCGGAGTCCGTAATTTTTTCTGAGAAATTGGCCGTGATATACCTAATCCATGCATAATATCAGAAAAAAAGAATACAAAATTTGCACTGCTACTTAGTATCGGCAATGCGTTTGAAAAAATATGTAAAAGGGGACAATTTCGAGATTCGCACTCTGGCGAAGTAAGGAACCATGACATATATGTTTGGAACTGATTCCTTTTTGAGAGATTTGAAAAAGCACTATTTGGTTGAAAGGTTCTATACATCTGCCATTTCTCAACGCATTTCTTTAGACAAAGACTCCTTTTTTTCCTCTTTCCAGATGGTAAATATTTCTCAGAACATGGAATGGGAATCAAACTCATGCTTGAATTGAAACTGAGAGACTGCTGCAAGTTCTTCCCTTCTGAATCAGATAGATTCATATCTGAAAAAGGCTGACAATAAGTTCTTTCCGAATTGACTATTTGTTCCCCTGTTAGAGGTGTTGCATAAATGTCTGCGATCGAGTAAATAGCTCTACCAACGAATGGATCGAATCTAATTGGAAAATGGAAAGATTTGTACAAGTTATACGTTTCGTCACCACTTTGTGGAAAATTGTTAAGTATGAAAATGAATATGTCAAATACCTGTAACCCGATTGGTGGAATAGTCTTTCTTTTAAAAAAAATATGTTTTTTTTTACCGACGCACAAAGACACTTTTTTGTTGCGAATGAACAAGATATTCGGGAATTGTCCATATGTAAGATCATAATTATTGATATGGGTCTTTTCCACATAAAAAGGGCTTTTTTTGTTACAATGAAACCAGAAGTGATGTGGATTATTCAAGAATCGAAGTCGATTTTCTTTATAAAAAGCGAATAGCAATAAACTTATATGAAATGGTTTCACGGGATTCAGCCAATTGTCTCGATCGTGAGATATCATTGAGAAATAGGAATCCGCGTTATCAAAGGATTTCCTGCGATTATTTCTAGTATGGAATGAGTCCGTCATCCACTTTGTTATCTTATTAAACGCAAATGGTAATATTGTTCCTCCATCGATCACGAATTTCGGTCTTTGGGAAGTATCATGATCATCCAATAAGAAGGGTTTCCGTTTACGCAAATGAACGATTCGAACACCTATTGATTCTAATAATCGATTGTTGAGTTGATCTTTCAGGCCTTTCAATTCATAGATGTGGATCTCGGACCTACGAATGCGGATATTCCCGATACTCAAAAAGAAAAAAGGAAGTGACTTGGACAAATCTTCTTTGTTGATAGCCTCGAACCAATCAATCAAATATTGGAACCAATCAATCAAATATTGGAACCAATCAATCAAATATTGATTAGTACGTAATGCAGCAAACACTACTTGAAAACAGTTCTTCTGTTCAGGAAGAAAATGTTCCAAATATTCCTGGCCCCTATCGAGCCATTTGTATATATATGTATCAGGATCCCGATTCATGGATCTCTCGGTTGGAAGAATAAGAACTTCCTTCTGACTCTTATTCAAATTCGAAAAATTTGAGTTGATCTTATATTTCATTATGTTTAGAGCTAGAGAAATCAGATCAGTATTTCGTATTTGATTCTTTTGACTTCTATATTCCAAATTGGAATCGACGCAAAAAGATTGATTCAATACGATTATTCTGTACCCACAAAAGTAGATTTTATTCGACTTTTTTTTGATCGATGGCGAATTCATATCCATAGAAAAGGATAATCGCATCAGATCTGACTGGCTTCTTGGTCGAATGAATAGATCCCGCATTTTTTGAAATCTCTCTTTTGATTCCAAATTGTGGCGTAATGTGTATCCCCCGTTATTCCCGTGTTGGATTATAGATGAGTGGATTATAGATGAAATCGACGCAAAGGGCTTTTTGTTCAAGAATAAAAAATTATTGGAACTGTCTATATCTGGTTCATCCTTCGGAACCCTATAACATCCTGGATCTGATGAAATAGGATTAATCGAGACGGTATTTTGTAAATACAGAATTCTCGTGAATATATCAACATTTTCCGAGCGCTTGAAAGGGACAACTTCATTGGATATTTTACAACTAGAATCCTTCTTTTTTCCGATCCGGTTCCACCACCCCGAACCCCGGTTAGATTCAGGCATGATACACTTTTTATTTATTTGACTTATTGGGAGAATCCAAGGGCTCTCCTGCGGATGCGGATACATGAAACAACTCTCAGAAATCTTTTTCCCTTTTGGAAGATATTTGACCATCTTTCGATTGTTAATAGGAGATATAGAGATAAGGACCCCTACTACAAGCAGTACTACACCTTCGATCGTGAAATGTCGATTGCTTGTTGAACCCTGTGAATCACGTGAAAGTAGGATATTCCAAATTCGGGGGTCAAAGAGTTTAAGAAAACGCTCTTGATAGAAAAAAATGTGAGTGAAAGATCCCACGGAATCGAATTTTCTCCATAAATCTAAGAAATACTGAGAATTCTTGATCTCTCTCAATATCTCTTTCAATTCGAAGATCCACAATTTACATTGATATTGTTTTATGGATTCCTGAGCTTTCATCGATTTCTCCTATTGATCGTTTCGTTGCTTCCTGTTAAAGATTCCGTTTAAATTAAAAATCAATCACGATACAATTCAATCACGATACAATTCAATCACGATACAATACAATTCAATCACGATACAATATACCCATTAAGCATCCATGGCTGAATGGTTAAAGCGCCCAACTCATAATTGGCAAATTCGTAGGTTCAATTCCTGCTGGATGCACGCCAATGGGAACGTTCAATAAGTCCATTGGAATTGGCTCTGTATATATAGAATCTCATCATCCATACATAACGAATTGGTATGGTATATTCATACATAACATACGAACAATAAGAACTAGAATTCTTATCGATACTGGAACTCATAGGGAAGAAAATGGATTTATGGATGGAATCAAATATGCAGTATTTACAGAAAAAAGTATTCGGTTATTGGAGAACAATCAATATACTTCTAATGTCGAATCAGGATCAACTAGGACAGAAATAAAGCATTGGGTCGAACTCTTCTTTGGTGTCAAGGTAATAGCTATGAATAGTCATCGACTCCCTAGAAAAGGTAGAAGAATGGGACCTATTATGGGACATACAATGCATTACAATTACAGACGTATGATCATTACGCTTCAACCGGGTTATTATATTCCACCTCTTATAGAGAAAAGAACTTAAAGCAAAATACTTAATAACATTAACATGGCGATACATTTATACAAAACTTCTACCCGGAGTACACGCAACAGAGCCGTAGACAGTCAAGTGAAATCCAATCCACGAAAAAATTTGATCTATGGACAGCATCATTGTGGTAAAGGTCGTAATGCGAGAGGAATCATTACCGCAGGGCATAGAGGGGGAGGTCATAAGCGTCTATACCGTAAAATAGATTTTCGACGGAATGAAAAAGACATATCTGGTAGAATCGTAACCATAGAATACGATCCTAATCGAAATGCATACATTTGTCTCATACACTATGGGGATGGTGAGAAGAGATATATTTTACATCCCAGAGGGGCTATAATTGGAGATACCATTGTTTCTGGTACAGAAGTTCCTATATCAATGGGAAATGCCCTACCTTTGAGTGCGGTTTGAACTATTGATTTACGTAATTGGAAGTAACCAATTAGGTTTACGACGAAACCTATAAATCGATCACTGATCCAATTTGAATACCTCTACGGGATAGACCTCAACAGAAAACTGTTGAGTAACGGCAGCAAGTGATTGAGTTCAGTAGTTCTTCATAGAAAATTATTGACTCTAGAGATATGGTAATATGGAGAAGACAAAATTGTTTGAAACACGGACAGAACCGGAAGCGCCCCTTGTTTCAAAGAGAGGGAGACGGGTTATTCACATTTAATTTGATGGTCAGAGGCGAATTGAAAACTAAGCAGTGGTAATTATAAGAATCCCCGGGGAAAAATAGAGATGTCTCCTACGTTACCCGTAATATGTGGAAGTATCGACGTAATTTCATAGAGTCATTCGGTCTGAATGCTACATGAAGAACATAAGCCAGATGACGGAACAGGGAGACCTAGGATGTGGAAGATCATAACATGAGCGATTTGGCGGATTTGGATTCCTATATATCCACTCATATGGTACTTCATCTACATCTAGAAAGCCGTATGCTTTGGAAGAAGCTTGTACAGTTTGAGAAGGGGTTTTTATTGATAAAAAAGAAGAATCTACTTCAACCGATATGCCCTTAGGCACGGCCATACATAACATAGAAATCACATTTGGAAAAGGTGGACAATTAGCTAGAGCAGCAGGTGCTGTAGCAAAACTGATTGCAAAAGAGGGTAAATCGGCCACATTAAGATTACCATCTGGGGAGGTCCGTTTGATACCCAAAAACTGTTTAGCAACAGTTGGACAAGTGGGTAATGTTGGGATAAACCAAAAAATTTTGGGTAAAGCGGGATCTAAGTGTTGGCTAGGTAAGCGTCCTATAGTAAGAGGAGTAGTTATGAACCCTGTAGACCATCCGCATGGGGGCGGTGAGGGGAGAGCCCCAATTGGTAGAAAAAAACCCATGACCCCTTGGGGTTATCCTACACTTGGAAGAAGAAGTAGGAAAAAGAAGAAATATAGTGATAATTTTATTCTTCGTCGCCGTAAATAGGAATATTTAAACTTTTAAAATTGGGCGAACGACGGGAATTGAACCCGCGCATGGTGGATTCACAATCCACCGCCTTGATCCACTTGGCTACATCCGCCCCTTACATTTACAAAAAAGGAGTTATCCGATATGGCACATTCACTAAAAAAAAGCCTTTTGTTGCTAATTATTTATTAAGTTAAAGTATTTCCAAAAAATTTCCTTTTTTCCATTGATTGATATATTATGTCTAATATATCAATCAATGGAAAAATTCTTATGTGAATAAAACATAATTGAATTAAACAACAAAGACTAGAAACACTAAATGCATTATAAGTTTAATATTTCTATTTTATATTCATATGCACTAAAAGAGAAGTATTATCCGTTTATAGATGGAGCTTCAACAGCA
>Ga0114922_10003548_pt1 | contig 14529 bp, 12 predicted proteins | sample AartaG_FD_100975 | JGI IMG/M metagenome (GOLD analysis project Ga0114922, IMG submission 100975) | Deep subsurface microbial communities from Aarhus Bay to uncover new lineages of life (NeLLi) - Aarhus_00045 metaG | ecosystem: Environmental > Aquatic > Marine > Oceanic > Sediment | place...
ATAAGCGGATTTTGGAGAGTTTATTTTAGCTCAAAACTGCTTGACATACCTTAGGAAATCTGGACAGAAAACAGGCTCCTTTAAGGTGTATTCTGTACCTGCAATCCATGATTTCATATTATTGATACAGGAATTCTTGAGCATGCTTTATTCAGTACTCCTAACCGGTTTAATGGCTATACGACCGATGACAATGCCCGGGCCCCTCTCAGTTGCTATCATGCTCTATCAGCTTCACCAGGACGAGAAGATACTAAACTTGATTCAAACCTATCTGGCATTCCTTAATCACGCCATTGACCCCAAGAGCGGGGAGGTGCGCAACAGGATGTCTTATGAGAAGAGATGGAGCACAAAAGACAATTCAGAAGATAGCCACGGAAGAACTCTTTGGAGTCTGGGTTATACAATTTTGCATGCCCCTAATGAATCAATTCTTGATTTTCGTGCATGCTCATCCTTCCGGGGATTCAGTTCCCTCACATTCGGACATGGAAATAACCGGTCTGTTAAAAGAGGCCGGGGAAGCTGATGGGAATCGAAGTCCTGGACCACGTAATAATAGGCAATGGAAGCTACTACAGCTTTGCGGACAGAGGTGAGCTGCCTATCCGGACGGATGATGACAAAGAGAGTGATAAAAGTGGTTAAATTCGATACAAAAGGCAAGGATTTGTACATAGATGACAAAAAGGTCCTCTGTGGCTGGGAATCATTCAGCGGTTGGTACTGGTTCGCTACCGAGAAATCCGGAGAACAGCTAAGCGATTTCGGAGACGGGAAACCAGTCCCTGATGCGATCTGGTACGGATACGTCCAAGGACTTGAGGAGGAATGGGGATACTTCTCCCAGGCGGAGATTGAGCGGCTGAAGCCTAAGACGTGGGAGATTCCTAAGAAGAATTTGGTTTATTCTGGAAGAAGAAGAAATTGAAAGGAGTATATAATCATCCTATGCTAATCTATATATAGCTTATATGTAGTCCCTTTTTTATCACGCTTTTATTTTCCTTCCTTATTCATAAAATAGGCGGCCTCGCTAATTTCATTTTTTTCATAATCTTCGATCATTTTATAGAGCTCTGTTTGGAGGACCTCCGGGTTTGACTTTACCAAATCTGTTATGATTTTTCTTAATTGAACTTGCCTATCTGCATGTAACTTTTCTGCCATAAATTTTTTCTTCATTGCCTCCCAATTCAACATCTCTTCTTGTTTCTCCATATCAAAATAAGCAGCACCGGATGATAGTTTTGACAAACTGCCTGCTTTATCGAATACAGATAATGTGTCTCGAAATATCTGATCGGCCTTTTCAAAGTCGTTATTCTTTAGAAGTTGCAAAGCCCGGTTGTATTCCTCCTGGAAATTTTCAATAAAATTTTCACCTGAGAAGAATCTTATAAAATCAAGAGGTAATACTGTCATCAAGGTTGTCTTTCGGAGCGCATGATGGACTTTTGAAAGCTTAGCAAATACCGACTTCGGTTCTAGTTCTCTTAAAACCTCTTCAATTCGAGAAGTATCCAAATTATGGGCTTTCATCTCTTCTTTTATTTTTTTAATGTATGTGTCGCCCTGCGTTTTAATTTCTTTTTTAATTTCGTTCTCCATGTGTTCCTTTTCTATGCTGAATCTTGCCTTTAGCCCCATCTTATCAACTTGCTCTTTTGATTTAACGAGCTTCCTTTTTTCATGATCGATGTCCATTTTAGCTCTATCTCTACTTGAAAGAGTGGGGACTGATCTCACATCATACTGATCCTGAAGCCTTATAATTTCCTCTATCGCTGGCTTATATTTCTGTTTAGCTTCTTCTTTCCTTTTCGAATTCGTCTCTCTTCGAAACACCTCAAACCAATACTCATATTCCTCACGTAATTTTTCGATTTTTCTTAAAACTTCTTCCTTCGTATCCATCTCAAAAATCCTTAAAAAGGTTACTTTATGTTAGCTCTATAACATTCAAATTCTCTGGACAATCATGACACGTGAAGTAAAGGATCTGGTAATCCTTCGCAATAGATTCTAGGATTTTAAAGGCTCGCTCTTTTCTTCCCATATCGTCAAAACTCACAAATGTATCATCCAGGATAAGGGGCGGTTTCTCTCCAGTAGCAATCAATCCCAAAATGGCCAACCGAGCGGCAAGATAAACCTGATCTACGGTCCCCCTTGACAGCTGATCTATTTTATCGTCAACATTTATAAACTCTCCCTTTTCGGCCGAATAGACACTCACTCTCAGGTTTTCATCCACTCTTACTTCCTTATATCTGCCATCTGTTATTTTAGATAAAATTTTGCTCATTTGAACTTCAATTCCTTCTGAAAACTGTGATATCGAGCTTCCCCTCGCCCAGGTAATATTATCATTGATGATATTCAAGACTCTGAATTTGTGGTCCAATCGCTCCTTCTTCCTTTCTAACTCACTCAAACTCTCATCTAAAGCTGCGAGATCCTCCGCTCCGAGTGTTTCCTGTTCAATTTTAACGTTCAGTTCGATTTGTTTGCCATTTAGCTCTGTCACTTCTTCTCGTAGTTCTTCGGTTTCCCTCTCTAGTCTCGCGAAATCTTCCGGCGAACATTCAAATATTTTTGACTCATTCAGTTTGGCCTCAGCAATAGCTAATTCTTTTACGGAACTCTTCTTTTGTTTTATAAGCGCATCTTCATCATCACCTGTAGTTTCTAGCATCCATTTATTCTTTTTGATAATGTCTTCCAATCCGTCTTTTTTCTCCTCAAGTTTTGCTCTATCTTCATTCTTCTTTTTTAACTCAGCAGGAGTCATAACAAACGATATAAGCTCCACTCTAGATTTATTTTCTTTTTTAAATTCTTTTTCCAATTCTTTCATATTAACTTGGAGATCGGATAAATCCGCCTCATCAAGCAAAGTTTCAACCTTCATCTCTAGAGTGCCCCTTTCGTTTATAGCTTTTTCTCGTTTCTCATGAAGTTCTTCAAGTTCATCAATATCTTTCACACCATACTTCTTAAACTGTTGATTCAGAACTTCCTCCTTTCTCTTAATCTCTTCAACAATGGGCATTTCTTCCCCAGTTAAATTTCTAATTTCAACGCTAGCGATTCCGGGAAACCTCACAATTGCTTCTTCATGCATTTCAGCACTTGGTCCTTTGACTTTATTGCTATCTGCAATAATCGAGTATTCGATATCCTTTTCAAGATTCACATGTATTCCAAAAAGCTGTTCTGCAAGTGAAGAACGCATACCTTTGATTTCACCTGGAATTTTTCGTACATTCTGAAGGATTTCGTTATCTACACTTTTATAGGATTCAATTTCCTTTTGTTTTTTCTTAATCTGGATTTCAATCTTATTAAGAGCTGAAATCTTGTTCCTAAACTCTGATAATTTCTTCTCTAATTCCTTACAACTTTCATTTGACTTCTGGCTGGCTTCGGCCTTCTCAATAAGCAGCACAAGAGAATCTAGCTTAGATTGTAACTTCTCAAGTTCTGGAGTGGCATTCTGGATCTTTTTTGTTGCTATTTTGTATTTTGTCAGGTTTTCTTGAGTTGAATCGAAGTCCTTTTCCGCTTTTTCAAATCTCTCTTTCGCGGTTATATATTCAAGGCTTCCCTTGTAGGCCTTTTCTTTATCCTCCAAAGCTTGGCTATCTTTTTTCTTTTTCTGATTAACCTTATCAAGTTCCTTTTTATTCTCTGTTAATTTTCTTAACCTTTCCCGTTTTACACTTAAATCCTGTTCTGTATCATATATTAAGCTTTCAAAGTGAACCAATTCACCTTTTTTACCACTTCGAGAACGTATTTTCTCTATGGCTTTATTGATTTTTTTTACTATCTTATCTGTATCCGTGCCTGAGCCGCCTAATCTTCCCTCAATAATCTCACGCAGAGAGGATACGGCTTTCCCTAATCGTTCCACTTCCTCCTGTGGAATACAGGCTGTTGCTACAAAAGCAATTTCAGAAGGCAAACCCACCAAACCAGCAATCTTTGTTTTCACTGTCTCCTTGTCTTTAATTTCAATCCCATCTGGTTTAACCAGGATATTCTTCTTGTTTTCAAAGTCTCGAATAATTTGATATTTTTTCCCCTCACTTTCAATCTCTAATTCTAAGGAAAAAGATCCTTCGCTTCCCCATTTGCGACAGTGTTCACGAATATGAGTTGCACCAGATGAAGCATCTCCGTATAATCCTTGTGTTATGGCCTCTATACTAAAGGATTTTCCAGCTTCATTCGGTCCTTTAACTACAGTCAAACCCTTGGCAAAAGTTACTTTCTCATTAGCTAGCTTCCCAAAATTTGTGGTAGAAATCGATTTTAACCGCATCATTCTACCTCCAGCTCCTTCGAGATATAACTTGCACCAAGATAAAGAGCTTTCTTCAATTGCTCTTTTTCTGCTTTACTCTTCGCTTGCTTTATCAATTTCTTAAGCCGTTCCACATACAGATAACCTACCGTCCCTTCAGCAAATAACTTATCGACCTTTTTGACAGGGTATCCCACCTTAGAAGTATTAACAGTAAAGTAGAAGAAATTATCTGCAAAATCCTCTTCCAGCAAATCCGCATCTATATCATACCCCTGAGGGAGAATGCCCTTAAGCTGTAACCTGAGAAGAACGTTTTCTCCGCATAATTTTTCAATTTCGGAGTTCAACAAATCACCGGGTGTAGAGATTGCAACATCTAAAGTCTTTATCAACCATTCGTAATGTCCAACTTTTTTTGCCTGGACTTCCGTCTTTTCACCAAGATTAACGAGCATTACATTTCCAGCCATATCAGCTTCATCAAATTTTGTGACCTCTGGCGAACCACTATACCAAGCAGTAACTCCCTGAATGGAGAAATCACACATCCTGTGCCAATGTCCTAATGCAATATAATCCATTCCTGAGGCTGATATCTCTTTTGTATTAACCAAATAATCCTCAGGATTCGATTTTCCTTCGATTTCAACACTGGCATGAATAACGGCTATATTGAATTTTGTTGTATCAACAGGCTTAATTTCCTTTAATGGATGAACACCTCCTTGTTTTGTATCGTTTGGCCTTCCATGAATTGCCGCATCTTTTACTTTTATCATTGTGCCGTCAACTCCAAAGACCTTAATATTTGGCCCCTGAAATTCTTTTCGTCGGTAAACGCTTTTGTCATCCAGCAGATCGTGTGTGCCGGGAGATACTAGAACTGGAATAGGGTTGATACTTTTAAGTATATCGATGGTCTTCCTTATGAGACGAGAGCTCACCTCGTTCGACTCAAACAGATCACCTGCAATTACCATAAAATCGACAGATTCAGACTGAGCCAGATTGGTTATTTTCTCCAGAGTCACTATCTGGGCCTCACGCAGAAGGCTCCCTTTCTCCCCTAAAAAAGCGAATGATTTCCCCAAATGGATATCAGCTGTGTGAATAAATTTCATTAATATATCCCCTAATTATCCAATAAAAAATTCCCTCAAGTTAATCTTTTGCTAACTTAATTGTTCTCAAAGATTTTCAATAATTCCTATCATTCGGCTGACTTCATATGACTCGAACTTGTAACCTGAAAGATGTGAAGCCTTATTCCTCAAAGTGATAACATTAAGCATTTTTTCCTTCTTTGATCATCTTGATATGTTTTTCTCTCATAGGAAGTTTTAAGGGAAATTTCACTTTATTCATAGCGCTTTAATTATATCAAAATTCATCTATAAATGATTCAGCTTTCTCCTTCTGGTGTATCAAGAAACCGTTGTTGTGAAAATGCTACTGAAGTAGGTTAACTCCTTAATTTTATTCACAATTTGTACTATTGTTCCAGGTATAACTTCCTCTGGGGATTCTCTCTTGTCAATTCTTTGCTTGAGTTTATTGGCAATAAATCTGTGTTCAAGGGGTTTCCCCAAAGGGCCAAGCTCCTTCTCAGCCTGTTGGGCAAGGCTTTCATAATCTTTTATTTCGCCCTTCAAAGTGACCTCAAGATTGAACTCTAATACCGTATAATTATCTTTTATTTGGGTTTGTACATCTTCGATTTTCTCAACCTTGTCGCCAACTAATTCTAAAAGTTCCAACGTTTTATCTTTCATGGCCTGATCACTGCTACTCTTGTCCCCGTCAAACCATAGATATGTAGGAATGTCAAATCCATTGAACACCCGCAACAAACGGTCCATCTGTCCCTTCCCGTGACAATGTACAACAGAAACGTTATTTTTATCGAAATTGTAACCCAAGGCATCCGCATAAATGGGCAGTGCGTACTGTTCTGAAGGTCCTTCTACGATTATCACACTGTCGCCGAAAAAGCCTTCGTTAATCATTGGATTAAAGGCATGAGCATATCTTTCTCTTATGCTTTCTTCTGTAGCTTCAATTTCTTTTCTCGCTTTGAGGTCTTCAATAAATTTCGAAATTGGTAGCTGACTAGGAGTACTTTCATGTCCGTTATCTTTTTTATCCCTTCTCATAATGCATATCTGATCAAAATAATTGATATCGACGAATAAACTCGATTGAGTGGCATAAACGACCTGATCTCGTCCACTAGCTATGGCTCGAAAGACAGACATCAAGGTTCGCTGTGATTGAGGGTGCAAATAAAGCTCTGGTTCTTCGATTGCAAATATCGTTGACCTTTCTGATGCTTTATCCCCGGCCTTTTGAGAATGCGACAACTCTGCGTATGCACGTAAGATTGTAAAAATCATGGAACGCTGCAAACCGTGTCCTTTCATTTCAATCGTTGTTCTTAGACCGTCATCAGCATAAATCTTCGCGCCCCCAAAAACCTCTTTCAATTGAGGCATTGCCAATTCAATCTCAACATCACAATCCATGATTTCGGACATCAAGTTATTCAGCCGGGTTTCAATGTTCTTAATCTCTGAAATCCGTTCTCCTTCCTCGCCGCGATTGAGTAATTTTTCTATCTCTTTTAATTTTCCTGAAACAATGGTTTTTTGCTCCTCAGATATTTTTTCAATTACTGAGTTAATGAGTTGACCGAACGGATTCGTCTTTGAAACTCTTGCTTCATCCGAAATGTTCCTTATGGATGGAACATATATGAATTCGGGCAGAGCTCCCTTCAAAACTCCTGGATAACCTTTGGGATTAGCCAGCCTCTCCTTTTTCTTCGGTATTCTATCACCATGTTTGTCCAAAAAATCTTTTATCGTGTCTTTCCACTTTCCAACACTTGGTTTGCCAGTGCCGAGCTCTGATCCAAAATCTAGTCCGTTTATTTTTAGCTCATCTCTCCTGGACCACCACTCCGTTGTTTTATCGCCACTTACAGCAGTTTCTTGAAGCCATTCATGTTCGGGGACTCTGGTTATAGCCAGATTATTAATTTCGTACGAATCTCCACCCTTGCAAACAATTTCTCTACCCACAACTAACTTATCCTCATCCAACCAGGGTTCAAAACTTTCTCTTTCCCAATCGCTTAACTGGTTAAAAGTTACAAGTATTTCTATAGGATTTCCAGTGTCATGATTATGAAAACATTCGCTATTAATAAGCCTAATGGTGCTTTCAAAAAACAGTTCAAGAGCCTTAATTACATTTGATTTGCCACTGTTGTTACGCCCCACCAATGCTAAAATATCTTTAGGATAAATTGCGACATCGCGTAAAGAGCGAAAATTCTTAATTTCAATCTTTTCGATATTCATTATGCACCCCTCTTTTGATTATATGCCAAGACAATGAAGTGTCAAATTTATTAATAAAAAGGTATGGCCTGGGGTATCCGAGCCTCCGAGCCCTTCTGTATCTTTGAACCTGCAAAATCGTCGCTTATGAGTGTTTCTGAATCATTTGACGACATACATTAGATCTCGGTTCCGAGTAGAGAAGTTTTCGTGGTCTTCGGCTAAGTAACAACAGTTAATGAAGGAAGTACCAGGTATTTTTACAATTCCTGAGCAATTGTGCATTCTGGCGGTGAACCAGAAGTACGAAGCACCTGCCAACCATTCCAGCGAATATGCGATAAATCAATATCTCTTGATGGAATAGTTAATATTGTTTGGAATTGGTTATCTGGATCCAAGAAATGATGACTATAATAATCAAACCACCCTTTAAAGAAACGTGATACAAAACCGTCTAGAACCAAAACTGTCGGTGTATAACGCCCACAAAAACGAGCCCATGCACTCACAAACTCAATAAATACCTGTTCTTGTTCACCGCCACTTAACGAACTAAATGATAATCCTGGATGTGTCCCCTCAACATCTAGATACATATGTCTTACACTATCTTCACTCTCAAATCGAATATTTCGAATTTTAGAATGGTGATAATTGTGTATTTCCTCAACCAAACTTTCAACGACAACAGGGTCTGCCTTCAAAATACCTGCAAAATAAACGAGGTCATCATTTTCTTCTTCTTTAGTTAAACGAGACTTCTCATTTCTAGGCGAAATCAAATTGATCTTGAATGGATTTACTGGTGCTCTCCTTTCATTTACTTTATACAAAACTCTATTGTTATCAGGAATTGCCAAGCCAACTTTTATCTCTTGTGGTGTGAAGTAAGTTAAATTAATTTTTAGAGGGCTTCTCACTTTTCTCCAGCGACTTAAATACGATATGTCGAAAACACCACTAATCCATTCACAAAGTGCCGATTTTCCTGTTGCATTGTCTCCAATAACCAAATTAAGCTTAGCCAACATAAATGATGATTTATTTGTAAAAATAGGGGATTCATCAAGTCGCACTTTATGAATCCATCCAATTGGAGAATACAAACCCTGCTGCTCATGAGCGATTCTTGCCTCATGCATTTGTTTATAACTTAAAAGCAATTGGGGAGGAAACATATCACCACGATTGTTATCAATTAGCGTACCATGATCTCGGCAAAGCCATATAGCATTATCAGAGTGTTTTAACTCTTCTTCAGATAATATTCCTTGACCTCTTGGGCCGTCAACTGCTGCACTAAATATATGCGCTGCCGTCCCAGAATTAGAGGTTTCATCATTCTCTGCACCTGGGCCAATTGTGCGTCTATCACAGTTTGGATAACTACAAAGGAAACCTGCACGTTCAGCAACGATCCGTTTTATTCTCGCTGCAAAATTTATTCTTCCCAATATTATATCCTTCGATTATTCATATGCCTACGTGAAGCTCATCCGCGCGGTTTTAGCACGTCGACCAGAGCGCTTGGAGGACCCATTCCCCCTTACTCTTAGAGTCTATCACAGTATCGAATCGTTCTCCCATCTTAAGGTACTAATTGATCTTTTCGACGCTTCTCTGTTTCCTTACGGCGATCAATGAGCTTTTTCGAGAACGATCGTAGTGAATCGATGGCGGCAATCAATTCATTAGGCGCTGGCCGGTTATGATGAAGTGCTTTAGATTTGTCGTGGCCTGTCATCCAAGTGCTGGCCTTTGATATTTGAAAATCGATTTCATGGATGTCCCGATCTTCGATTGCTACTTGGATAAGCTTAAGTGTCTGCACGCTATTCCGGTATCGACACACAACATTATAGAATAGGTCTTCCTCAATACATGTTTCCCAGGCTTCACGTAACAGCCCGTAGACATGGGCCGCCTTTTCGTTGTACTTGTCAATATTGTCCTGATACAAGTGCTTAAACTTGTGTACTAGTTCCTCTAGATATTGCGCTCGTTGCTTGACCTTCAAGGAATACCACGGCGCTCCACCCGTCGTAATTCCGGCCGAGTTGCTGTTGCGGCGCAGTGCATGTACCGTTAATGCAACAGGCGTACCGGTCTTGGCCAGAGCCATGCTTGCATCTTTCAGTTCCATCAGAAAGGCAATGTTGTGTGTGAAAATGATAACCTGCCGTATCAGCCCCTCCCGTGCAAGCCGTTCGGCGGTCTTCCCCGTGAAGATATGATCAAGCGAAGAGACTGGATCGTCAAACACAGTGGCGTTAACATGCGGCGCAAGCTGAAGCTCTGCTAGAAATCCGGCTAACGCAATGACACGCGTTTCTCCTTCACTTAGAACTTTGGACATGCATGTGCGACCCAACACACTAGCACCTTCCAGCAACATCTCGTGCGTAGTCTCCCCAGTGGCTCCGCTGGGCTTCAGCGAAATAGGCACGAACATCGCTCCTAGTGCGGTCAACTCCGCCTTGAAGGCCCGTAGCAGTTCTGGTGTCAGGTTCTTGCGGATTATTGTTGTACCCTTCCGTGTAATTTCCTGCGTCCGCAGCGTGGCAGTAGCACGACGTAGTTCGGCATTGTACCTGGCTTTCACAACGAATGCGCCGATTTCAGCTTTCCTTACACTCAGTGCCTTGCGAGATTTGAGCTCAGCGACTGCAGCGATGAGCTTTTGATGCTCCTTAGGTTTGGTAGCGTTCGTGATGTCGACGGCTTTCTGTATGAGTGTTTGAACAACCACCTTTAGTGCCGCCATGACTGACGCAGACCAAGGCACCAGCAACTTCGCATTCTCTGGAGCTTCGCCTTCCTTGAGCAACGCGAGTGCTGCAGCTTTGCGCGCGGCAACCGCTACATGGTAGGTTCGAAGGGCATCTGCCGCCTTGATGTCCAGAACAGACAGCTCGTCGCAGATTAATTCGAGCAAAGCTCCGGTCAAGGGAGCCAATTCTTCGAACTTCAATCGGATCGATTTCAGAGCATCTCGTTTGGTTGATAGCACAGTGCTGGTGGCATCTTCCATAAACTTCTTGAAGCGTGTAAAGCGGGCGATCGCCTCCTCCCCAAGAGGCTGCTGACACAATACACAGACTGCATGGGATACCTTTGGGAAGGATTCGCTGGGGTAGGCAATCTCCTCGGAATATTGCTTAGCTGCATGGTAGAGAATTTTCCATTGATTTGTGGAGGCAACGCCTGGAAGTGGTTCAGGCGTCTGTTTTTCAGCCACGGCTGATGCGTGTGCGAGCTGAGCGGCACTTAACTCCGCTAAAACTTTCTCGATTGCCTCATTAGTAAGGTCTGTACACTTGTCGACGAGTACTGCCTCCGTGGCAATAGCGTTGTTGATATGTCCCTTGATTTTGTTCAGCCGAGTAACCTCTTGAGTCGCTTTCGTTGAGTCTGATGTTCGAGCTAGTTCTTCTTGTCTAAGCAGTTCTGCCTCATCCTGTGGAGTCCAAGCTGTCGCGGCTTCAATAACCTCATCTTTGGTGGTTTCCGACAAAGATTCGAGGAAGGCCGCTGATGGAGTGCCAGAAGTCACTGCTGAATCTTGGATCGGGTCCAAGTCTGTGATTTCGCTCTCAATGTCAGCTTTGACTTTCAGCACGAGTTCGGCAGTCTTCTGAAAAACGTCTCCGCCGTACGGTAGATAAGTTATCTCGTTGCGGTCATCTGTGATGACCCGAGCGCAGCGGCTGTCGAACACGGTGATATTGGCTAATAGCGGATCAGCGACAGAACCCTGAGTCCACTTGATGTTCCTCGTTGTGTCGTCCTGTTTGATCTTCAGTATTGCGGTTGGCGCACTAGTCGGTGTCGTCGCGAACACATTCGGAAGGATATGCTCGTCTTTATCGCGGGCTTGACAAGCAAGCTTTAGGATACGAGCGTAGCCGGACTTGCCGGAGCCATTGTCGCCATACACCACAGTAACACCACTTTCGGCGAACGGTTGCGTTTGGCCAGATTTAATGATGTTGACGTTGCGGACATCGTCAATTGAAAGTAGTTTGACCGCGGCGGTCGTTGCTGGGGCTCCAGAAAGCATGCCAGCAGCGGGAGGAACAGGTCTCACACTTTCCGAAAGCAGTGAGAGCTTCAAGTCTGCTTTGGCTAAAACAAGTATCTCAGAATAATCATGAGTGCTGAGCGGTTCCTCACCTGCCAATAGTAGGCGCCGAACAGCGTCTCCCTGCCAAGCAGGTAAAGCGTTAGCCCATGTGATCACGTCGTCAATAGTGGCCATCGATTCCTCATCCTGCCCAACAATGATTATACTGCATGCTGTATTTTAAATAAAACACAGCAGATATATCGCTAAAAATTAATGATCCCATGCCATTCACCCATCAATGAAATAAAAACTTATCAATATTCTGATTATATTGCAAGTCCTATATCCAATAATATAGATAGTATTCTATTTTTAAATGGAACATCCTTCCCATAAAAATTAGCATCAGAGGAGAGTGTATGGACTATAGGAATTTCTTTTTTCTGTTGATGATGATTTATCCTCAATTTCATCCAATTTCCACCCTCTAAGCAACTACAATAACAATAATACCTAGGGAAAATACATATTTCAACAAGAAATCCGCAGGAAAGTAAGAATCTTTTAGAAAATGCCTATGGACATAAGAGTTGTATATTTTACTTCTCTTAGAAGGCTAGACGCATCATATATGCTTTGAAAATATTCTACGTATCTGAGAGTAGGTTATTATAGCTTAATTGGTAGACTGGGGGGAATGGGTCTAATTTTGCTAACGTTAGCAATATTGTAATTCCACATAGGGATTTGAGAGTATTTGAATAAATGCTATCCTCCCTGAAAAAGTGACCAAAACCAGCATTTGAATACTTACATAAGGACTACCCCATTTTTAGCAAAAGTCCCCCCGAGAAAATATGCCTAAATCAGCAAGTCACTGACTTTTTTGAGCCCCTGGGATTCAACTGGTATTATCGGTGAGGAGATTACTGGCCCTTCAACCCAGCCAGTCTCTTCCTAGCATCCTCAACTTCATCAATACCAGGATCAGCGTCCTTCCAGAGGTGGAATTATCCCCAAACCATCGCTTAAGAAATATCATGTGTGGTCCGAATTTAGCTGAAACGACACACTGCCAAGATCCAGGGAATTCTCATGGCGGCAGTTACAAGAGAGCTATCGGAGAGCCGCCACGCGTTATGCTTTTACATCTGGCTAGCGCGCTTACAAATCTTTGCGAGTTCTTTCTCAGCGTCATCGCCGAGCGGCAATGGCTCATGCGCGGTCAGGATGCTCTGCACCTTATCGCTTGCCTCCTCAACGACGTCCTTTTTGCCACTCGCGACCCAATTGTCATAGGTATCATGCGAACCAAAGTCTGTGACATACCAATCATCACTGCGAACAGCACTGGCTGTCGATTGCTCACAGAGATAGTTGCCACCGGGGCCGACACTGGATATCACGTCTGTCAGCCAATTGTCTTTGCTTGTATTCACCCCGCGATGGGCATGTTTGGCCAGGCGGAACAATTCGACATCAATTACGAACTTCTCAAGACAGGATACCGTGGAACCATCCAGCATGCCGGGGCCAACAACGATGTCAGGCCAGGAAAGCATTGTCGGCATTCCCATGCTGGCGCTCTCGAGGAAATGCTGCACATTCGGGACGTGGGCGTCCGAACCTCCGGGCGACGATTCTGCCGGGATTCCGTAATGTCTGGCCATCTCAGTAGCCGCCGAATCCATGATGGTGTATTCCATGCTGGCATCGCTAAGCATTGCCGTCCTTGGATTCATAACAGCCAGAGCCGGTGCATAGATGATGGGCACGCCGGGCTCATTCGCCTGCACGAGGCATATTGTGGCGAGGACTTCGCAATTACCCTGAACAATCGTTGAGATCATATTTCCAGGCGAAGTCGCACCCATTAACGGCATGGGCATGATGGCCACGGGGACGTTCCAGCCCTTTAATGCGAGATACCCTTCGGTATACGCCTTGTCAATCATGAGCGGGGATTGTGGGCAGAGCAAACCGGAGACCGGATGGTTCTTGCGAATGTCTTCTTTGGTGCCAAATATGACCTGCAGGATCTCTGTGAACAAGGGGACTTGCTCAGCATATGATGGGGTATCTTGTATATGCTTAGAGAAGTTTCTGAAAACCCGGCACGCGTAGTCGATCCTGCTGCCTGAGGTGGCGGTCCTGGCAGCTGGATGAACCTGGCACCAATACACGCCGACTTCGTCAATTGCGTCGGCGAGCCGTGTGACGTCTTGCCAGTCATCATAGGTGGCAGCTCTACGCTCTCCGGTCTTGCAGTCCAGAACCATGGTGCCCCCGCCATCAGGGCAGAGCGTGCTCTCTCCGGAATTCATCACCAGATCAGCACCGGGCCGGCGTGCGCTCAAGACAAAGTCTCTGGTTACCTGCTTGAGGGAGGATTCGACCAGACTTCTGGGAAACTTCACTATGCTCGTGTTCTCGTCTACCGACGCCCCAGCCAGTTTCAGTATCCGTCTTCCCTCGCGCGTCTCGACCTTGACCCCGGTGTGCTCGAGGACCTTCAGCGACTCGTCATGGACGCGATGGCGTTCTTCTTCTGATAGTACTTGGAAGCTGGCTTTCATGACGACTCCTTGTCCAGAAACGGGACGCCCTTGGTTATCCAGTCGGGGGCGGGCTCGCCCTTCAGATGATGATAAAGATAGGAATATGGTTTTTCTGTTGATGATGATTTATCCTCAATTTCATCAAATTATCACCCTCTGAGTCTCCATCACCCATAATACAAATAAAAAACAAGTCCAGTCAATAAAAAATCCGCAAGAAAGAGAGAATTTCTTAGAATTGGC
>Ga0114922_10003550_pt1 | contig 14527 bp, 2 predicted proteins | sample AartaG_FD_100975 | JGI IMG/M metagenome (GOLD analysis project Ga0114922, IMG submission 100975) | Deep subsurface microbial communities from Aarhus Bay to uncover new lineages of life (NeLLi) - Aarhus_00045 metaG | ecosystem: Environmental > Aquatic > Marine > Oceanic > Sediment | place: Aarhus...
CCTCGGCGGCCCGGCGGTTCAGGAGGACGATCTTCTCGTCGGCGTGCACGGCAATGGGGATCGGGGAATTCTCGACCAGGTCGCGGTAGCGTCGCTCGCCGTCGCGGAGGCTCCGCGTCGCGCGCCCCACGCGCCGCCGGAGCTGGATGTTCCACAGCGCCAGCAGGCCCGCGCCCAGGGCCACGACGGCCCCGACGCCGAGCACCCACCGCCACGGGAAGTGCCGCATGGTGCCCACCCCCGCCACGCCGACCCGCCCCGCCCGGAGGGCGGGCAGCACACGGGACCGTTCCATCAGCCGCCATCCCGCTTCCAGGCCCGTCTTCCGGGACCACAGCCGCCGCAGGTCGGCGTCCATCCCGCCGGGCTGGCTACGGGCTTCCCGCAGAAGCCGGGGCGCACTCGCCCGGGCGGTTGCGGCCAGGCACGTCCCGGCCAGTGCGACCCACAGCAGCCCCGCCCGCCGGCACGACCCTTCGCGCGAAACCGTCACTCTCATCGCTTCCTCTTCCCGCTCCGCGGCCATCTCACGACGGCGCCGGGGGGGCCGCGGCCGGCCCCCGCACCGAACGAACCTCGCCCGTCCCGGCGGAACTGCCCTATCGGCCGCAAGGGGACATGATAGCCGCTTCCCGGGCCACTGCCCACTGTCCCGCTGCTGCGGACCGGCCCGGGCACCGCGCCGACGCTCCCCGTCGGGCCGCTTCCAGCCGCGTCAGGGCGCGAACGCCTTCGACGGCCGGAACTCCGTGCCCGCGGCGCCGATGCCGGACAGCGAATCGTGCGAGCGGACAAACATCCGGTTGCCACGGAAGAACGGCAGCGCCGGCGGCGCCCAAGCTCGTCGCCGCCGCGACGAGCGCCGCAGCCGCCAACGACCAGGTCTCAGATGCGCGCCATCCCATGGGGCTACTCGCTCAGCACGATCTTCGCCGGCGTCCCGCTGCTCGCTTCAGGTCGACGGTGTAGAGGCCGATCTGCCCGCCGCGCACCCAGAGGTCGGAGCCCGTCAGCACGGTCAGTTCCAGCCGGATCCCGCCGCCCCCGACGGCGCCCTCCTGCACGCAGCCATCGTGGAAGCCGTTGTTGTAGCCGGGGGCCATGCCCTGGACCGGAGCCCACCTGCCGCCCTCGCAAGCGAGGTGCAGGATCAGGTGTACGGCCTGGGAGCCCGGATCGGCACCGCGGAACAGGCCCTTCCAGAGGATCACCGTCATCTCGCCGGTGAAGGCGTCGGGCGCCGGGCCGGCCGCCGTCAGGACCGGCGCCGCCGCCAGCGCCAGCGTCGCCACGGCCGCTCGTGCTGCTGCTCGCATCGTGGAGGCTCCTTTGTCTGGCGCGCGACGTTACTTGGCCGGCCCGACGCCGCCGACGAACCGCCCGGAACGGACCACCTCGCCGCCCAGCCGGCTGGTGAATCGCCCGCGCCGCGGGAGTCGGTGCTCATCCAGCCCGAGGGCGTCGTGACGAGGCAGTCGTCCGATGCGTTTGCGGTGGAGGACGAGGTCGTCCGCAGGGCCCTCCAGTTCATCGCCGACCACGTCCACGAGCCCATCAACGTGGCCGACGTGCTGCGGGCGATTCCCGTATCCCGGCGAGGCCTGGAGGTTCGCTTCCGCAGGCATCTTCAAGCGCCACGCGGGCATGCCCCCCGGCGAGTTCCGCTCGCGGTACCAGTTTCGCCCACCCTAGGGCTGCGGCCCCCCGGGGGCCGGGAGGCGACCGCCCGCGATTAAGCGTTGGCGGTATATCCGAATTCTGTTATACTTACAGCAGCCTGGCCGACTGATTGCCGTGCGTCCTTTGCGGGCTTGCGTCTTCGCACGCAGGCCCGTGCAGGAGGGAGTTGTAGCTGCCTGGAGCGACACCGCAGGTCCAAGAGAGGACAGCAGATGCCTCACCATCCACGATCCGCCGGGGACGTGCCGCCGGCCCTGGAGCCCCTGGAGCAGCGCCTGCTGCTGACCACCGTCGCCTGGGACGGCGGCGGGGACGGATTCTCCTGGCACGACCCACTGAACTGGGCGGGCAACGCCCTGCCGGGCGATACGGACTTCGTCCAGATCGAGACCGGCGGGCAGGAGACGGTCTACCACACGGCCGACGCGGGCGAGACGAGCGTCGACGGTCTCTATTCGTCCAAGGCGTTGGTGGTCACGGGCGGGCACCTGCGTGTGCTTGGCGATGCGGAGGTGGACGAGACGCTGCTGCTGGACGGCGGGACGCTGGAGCTCTCCTACGACACCGACGGCGCCGGCGAGGTCGGCAACCGCATCAACGGCGACCTGCGGATCCACGAGACGGCAACGCTCTTGCTGGTGGCCCTGGCGGACGAGTCGCGCCCAGAGCAGCGCCAGACGACGCTGACGATCACGGGCGACGTGAGCAACGCCGGCAGGATCGAGCTGGGCGACGAGGATGCCGGCACGGGCGAGGATGCCATCGTGACACTGAACGTCGGCGGCCTGCTGACGAACGAGGCCACCGGCACCATCGAGACCAGGTCGAGCAGCCCCGGCTGGGGCGATCCCGTCCCGCGGGCGATCAACGCCTCCATCGACAACTACGGCACGATCACGACGAACGACCACACGGCCACCACGCTCGAGGGCGGGACGTTCGCGAACCATGACAACGGCACGCTGAGGGTCAACCAGCCGTACATCACGCACGGCGTGGCGGTGGCGAGCATCGTCGACGGCACGCTGACCGGCGGGACGTACCACATCGCCGACGAGTGGGTCTTCGACGGCGCGGGGATCCGCGCCAACGCGGCCAACCTGATCATCGACGACGGCTACATCGAGGACGAGCACTGGGACGACGCCCTGGCGCACCTGGCGCTCAACACGGCCGACGGGACGCTCGACATCACGAACTACACGCTCTACCTGGAAGGGAGCTTCACCAACGCCGGTCACGTGCGGCTGAACGACTACGACATGCATCTTCGGGGCAGCTACACGCAGACCGCCGGCGTAACCGAGCTGGTCGACTGGGCGGGCATCAGGCCGGCAGAGGCGGGCGTCGTTCGCATCCTGGGCGGCGAGCTGACGGGCGAGGGCTTCGTCGCGGGCGACCTGATCAACTCCGGTCTCCTGCGCCCGAGGGACAGCGGCTCGGGCTACGGCTTCAGCGTGTCCGGCGACTACGTCCAGACGCACGAAGGCACGCTGGACGTCGCCCTGCGAGGCTACAGCTACCCCAAGGGCTGGGACTTCGACCGCCTGGAGGTCTCCGGGCAGACGACGCTGGGCGGGACGCTGAAGGTCACGGCCGACACGGGGTACGGAACTGCCTTCAGGATCGTCGAGACGGACGGCGGGCCGGCGGAGTGGGGGTACTGCCTGGTGGACGGCCTGGAGTCTGGTGGGTGGACCTACCGCCCGCGCCGGCAAGCCGACGGCATCGTCCTGGAGTACGTGGACGTCTCGACCGTCGCGCCGCGGGCATGGTCCGAGCTGGAGCTTGCGGGCGCCGACCACGTGCTGTCGTCGATCCCGCTGGGGCTCTCCGAGCCGGTCGTCGGCTCGGGCGCTCGCGACAGCGCAAGCTACACGCTGCTGGACCTGGGGGCCGACCGGCTGCTCGGGGGCGGCGACGACGTCGAGATCCCCGTCATGCCTTCCTACACCGACGGCGAGGAGACGCTCGAGCTTGCCCCCGCGACGGCGCTGGGCGAGGGCGCGTACCAGTTGACCGTGCACGCCGGCGCATCGGCGATCCGCGATGCGGACGGCAACGCGCTCGACGGCGACCGGGACGGCGCGGCCGGGGAGGACTACGTCCTGACGTTCGTGGTGGACACCACCGCCCCCGGGGCGGTAGGAGACGCGGCGTTCGCCGAGGACTGGGGCGTCTCGGACGCCGACGGGCTGACGGGCGACGACGAGCTGGAGTTCTCCTGGACGCCGCCCGCCGACGAGGGGGGCATCGCCCGGTACGAATACCAGTACGACGGCGGCGCCTGGCACTGGACGCTGGCGCCCGCGGCGGTCATCGAGCCCAGCGACGGCGAGCACACCGTCGCCGTGCGGGCCGTCGACATCGCCGGCAACGCGGGGCCCGAGGTCTCGATCCAGGTGACGGTCGAGACGACCGGCCCGGCCATCGTCACCCACAGCCCCCAGGGGACGGTCCCGTCGGTGGATCACGTCGACGTGACCTTCACGGAGCCCGTCGACCTCGCCACGTTCACGCCGAGCGACGTGCGGCAGGACGTCCTGGAACACGTCGAGATGTACACCACCAGTGCGGAGAACACGGGGCTGGGGCAGGGCTACGACGTCGAGGTGGCCGGCTCGCTCGTCTACTCCAGCATGCAGGTGGGCTTCAAGACGTACTTCCAGGTCCTGGACATGTCCACGCCCGGCGCCACGCAGGTGGTGTGGTCCCTCGTGTCGAGCGGCGACCTGGTCGACCTCGAGGTCGTCGGCTCGACGGCGTATTTCGCCTACCGCGATTACGGGCGGATCGACATCTACGACGTCTCCGACCCGTCGGAGGCGGACTGGCTGGGCAACTACGCCCCCGGGGGCACGTTCCAGATCAACGACGTGGAGATCGCCGGCTCGCTGGCCTACCTCGCCGTGGAGAACGAGGGGCTGGTGATCGTGGACGTCTCGTCGCCCGGCAGCACGGCCCGGGTCGGCTCGTTCCCATGCACCGCGATGGACGTAGCCGTCAGCGGCTCGCTGGCCTACGTGGCCGACGCGAGCGACAGCACGCTGAAGATCATCGACGTCTCGACGCCGTCGGCGCCGACGCTCGCCGGCACGCTCGACGCACTCCCCCGGACCCCCCTCAGCGTGCAGGTCGCCGACACGCGGGTCTACCTGGCGATGGAGCGCGACGGGCTGTGGATCGTCGACGCGGCCACGCCGTCGGCGCCTTCCCTGCTGGGCCAGTACGACCCCGAGTTCTATGTCTACGACATCGAGGTCGCCGGGCGATACGCCTACCTGACGGGCGGCAGAAGGATCGATATCGTGGACGTGCTGGTCCCGTCGGCCCCCGGACGGGTCGACTGGGTGGAGACCATTCCGGATTACTTCGGCGTGAACGACGTCGCCGTGGACGGCTCGGACATCTACCTGGCCGGGGGCAAGAAGTACTACTCGGGTGGCTGGTGGTACGGCGTGGGCTGCGTCGAGCACGCCAGCGTCGGGCCCCTACTCGACATCCGGGGCGTTTCGGACCTTGGGGGCAACACCTACCGCCTCGAGATCGGCGAGAGCCCGGAGGAGGCCACCTACTCCCTGAGGATCGGCCCGGACGTCCGCGACCTCGCCGGCAACCCGATGGACCAGAACCGCAACGGCCACAACGGCGAGACGTGGGATGATCGGGACACGTACTTCGTTGACCTGGTGGTGAACGAGATCACGCTGGGGCCCGTGCGCGACCTTGCCTGCAGCGTCGAAGACAGCAACTTCGTCTTCACCTGGACCGAGCCGGCCGAGGCCCCCGGACTGGCCGGCTACGAGTACACCTGGGACGGCGGCGGGTGGAATCCCGTCGCCGAGACAACGGTGACGCTGCCCGTCACGGACGGGACGCACACGTTCACCGTCCGCGCGACGGACACGCAGGGCAGCGGCGGGCCTGCGGTGTCGACGGAGGTCGCCGACGCCATGGCCCCGTCGGCACCGACGGACCTGGCCTTCACGCCGGACACCGGCATATCGGACGAGGACCGCCTGACGTCAGAGAACGAGCTGGCCTTCACGTGGTCGCCGTCGTCCGACGCCAGCGGCATCGCCCGTTACGAGTACCGGTGGGACAGCGACGGGTGGACCTCCGTCGGCGGCCAGGCGAGCGCGGAGATCGTGGCGCTGGAAGGCGCCCACACGTTCGCCGTCCGGGCGGTCGACGGCGCAGGCAACGCCGGCGGCGCGTCCTCCCTCGACCTGACGGTCGATCTGACCGGGCCGCAGATCCTCTCCCACTCGCCGGCCGGGACGCCCGAATCCATCGACCACGTGGACGTGACCTTCGATGAGGCCATCGACCCGGGGACCTTCACAGCCGACGACGTCTCGATGCCCGCCGTGGAGTGGGTCGATGCCCACGGCCTCACGGCCGGGGCCGACGACGTGACGGCCGCCAACGGGCTCGTCTACCTGGTGGACGACCGCGGGGCGGAAGGCCTGCACTTCACTATCCTGGACTTCAGCGCGCCGTCCGGCCCGGTCGTGATCGGCTCCTGCCCGGTGAGCTTCCGTGCCAGCGACATCGAGGTGGCCGGTTCCCACGCGTACGTGGCCGCCGACTATTCGGGCGTACAAGTCATCGACGTGAGCGACCCCTCCGACCCGAGGTGGGCGGGCGAGTTCCTATGGGGGGGCGCGCAGTTCCGGGGCCTGGAGGCCGTCGGATCGCGACTCTACGTGGCCGCCTACAGCTACGTGCTGATCCTGGATATCTCTACACCGGCGAGCCCGAGGCAACTGGACGGCTACTCCGGCAACGCGGGGGGGCAGCTCCACGACGTCGCCGTGGCGGGCTCGCTGGCCTTCCTCGCCAACCAGTCCGTCGGCGAGCTGGACATCATGGATGTCTCCACGCCGTCCTCGATCAACCTGGTGAAGCGCTACAGCCTCGGCTACCAGGTCCGCGCCGTCGAGGCCGTCGGCTCGACCGTTTATGTGGGCACGGCGGGCGACGGGCTGTGGATCCTCGACGTGTCGGACCCGGCCGCCCCGTCTCTGGTCGGGAAGTACGACGCGCCGGATGCGAAGAACCTTTACGACGTGGACGTGGTCGGCTCGGTGGCGTACCTGACGAGCAACGGCAATGACGGGTCGTTCGTCGTGGACGTGTCGGACCCCGCCTCCCCGAGGCTGCTGGAGCGGTACGGCACGGAGGACATGCAGGTCCTGGACGTGGCCGTCGACGGCGCCGACATCTTCCTCAGCGAGCACAACGCCACCAGCGGCACGTACCTCGTGACGCACCTTGACGAGCTGGCGCGGCCGCAGGTCGGAGACATCTCCCACGTGGCGGACAACACCTACCGCATCGACCTGTCCGGCGCGCTGCCGAACCGCACGTACAGCCTGTGGATCGGCCCCAGCGTGGGCGACCTCGCCGGCAACGCGATGGACCAGGACGAGAACGGCACCAACGGCGAGGAGGCCGACGCCTACGAGGTCACGTTCACCATCGACAAGCCCGTCCCCGGCTCCGTGCGCGACCTGGGCTACGTGGTCGAGGCGGGCTACGTGCTCTCGTGGGCCGAGCCGACCGAGCTGAACGGCCTCGTGGGCTACGAGTACCGCTGGGACCTCTACCCGTGGACGTTCACCGCCGAGACGACCGTCACGCTGCCGATCACGGACGGCCCGCACACGTTCACCGTTCGCGCGATCGACGACGTCGGCAACCTGGGCGAGGCCTCGTCGATCGGCGTGGCGGACGTGACGCCGCCGTCGCCGCCGCCGGGCCTGTCCATGGCTGACGATACCGGAGATTCTTCCAGCGACCGCCTGACTCGGGACGACGAGCTGGACTTCACGTGGGGCGAGTCCGCCGACGCCAGCGGCATTGCCGGCTACGAGTACCAGTGGGACGACGGCGCCTGGGAGCCGGCGGCCGGGATGGCCGCGACGCTCCCGGCACCGGAGGGCGAGCACACGTTCGCCGTTCGCGCCGTCGACAACGCCGAGAATGCCGGCGAGGGCGCCACGCTGGCGGTCATGGTGGACCGGACGGCCCCCAGCAAGGTCACCGGGCTCGTCATGACCAACGACACCGGCACCTCGCCGGACGACGGGCTCACCCACGAGACCCGCCCGGCGTTCTCCTGGACTGCCGCCACCGACGCCAACGGCATCTGGCGGCACCAGTATGGCCTGGACGGCGAGGGCTGGTGGGGCGACGTCTACGGCACGTCCGTGCAGCTCTGGTACACCGATCCGGGCCCGCACACCCTCGAGATCCGCGCGGTGGACAGGGCCGGCAACACCGGCCAAGCGGAGTCCATCGACTTCACGATCGATACCACCGGCCTGCAGATCGTCGCCCACGACCCGGACGGCACGGTCACGTCGATCGACCACATCGACGTGATCTTCAGCGGGGAGATCGACCCGGCCACCTTCACCGTCGACGACGTCCGGACGCAGAACCCGCGCCTCGTGAGCTCCTATGCCGCCGACGGCGAAGTGGACGACTGGTACCTCGACATGGTGGCGGCCGGCCCGCTGGTCTACGTCACTGCCGAGATCGATGACGAGTACACACTGCTCATTGTGGACATGTCCGCGCCGTCCGGGCCGGAGCTCATATGCTCCTACGCCCTGCCGAATGAGGCCTACGACCTGGCGGTCGCCGGTTCGTACGCCTACGTCGCCTGCTACGGCGACCTCGTGATCCTGGACGTCTCCACGCCGTCGGCGCCGGTGTGGGCGGGGGAGTACAACACGGCGTCCGGGAACGAAGTCGAATGCGTGGAGGTGGTGGACTCGCTGGCCTATCTCGGCGTGTACAACGAGGGGCTCGTGGTCCTGGACGTCTCCACGCCGTCGGCGCCGACGCAGGTCGGCTCCTACCCGTGCCGCCCTGTGAGCCTCGCGGTCGACGGGTCGCTGGTCTTCGTGGCGGACGGCGGCGAGCGCGTCGTCAGGATCATCGACGCATCGACGCCCTCGGCCCCGTCGCTGGTCCGGACCATCAACGTCGGCGCCTGGGTGGATGACCTGAAGGTCGCCGGCTCCCAGCTCTACCTGGCGACCGGCAGCGACGGGCTTTGGGTCATGGACGTCTCAACGCCCTCCTCGCCCTCGCTGCTGGGCAAGTTCAGCCTGCCGGACACGTCGAGCTTCGCGGACGTGGAGATCGCCGGGGCCCTCGTCTACGTGATGGATGACTCCTACGACCGCCTGCACGTCGTGGACGTATCCACCCCCGCCTCCCCCGCGCTGCTCGGAACATATGATCCGGGGCGTTACGACCTGGAGGTCGGCGCTGTTGCCGTCTCCGACTCGGCCGTCTACGCCTTCGAGAGCGACTACTACGACTACTACCGCGTCTCGCAGTTTCGCCCGACGGGGCCGGTGGAGGTCGCGGCGATCTCCCACGTGGCCGACAATACGTACCGGCTGGAGCTGGCGAGCGGCCTACCGATCGACTCGTACGCCGTCAAGATCGGCCCGGACGTCCGCGACATCGCCGGCAACCTGATGGACCAGAACGAGGACGGCTACAACGGCCGAGCGAAGGACGTCTACGAAGCCAGCTTCACCGTCCAGAAGCCCGCTCCCGGGCCGGTGCGCGACCTGCACTATGTGATCGACGCGGGCTACGCGCTCTCGTGGGCCGAGCCGACCGAGCCGCACGACCTCGTGGGCTACGAGTACACGTGGGACGGCGGCGAGTGGGTCTTCGTGTCCGAGACGAGCGTCACGCTGCCGATCGAGGACGGCCCGCACACGTTCGCCGTCCGCGCGACCGACGACGTCGGCAACACCAGCGAGGACTCGTCGATCGGCGTGCCCGACGTGGTGGCGCCGCCGGAGACGACGGGTCTGGCCATGGCCGAAGACACCGGCGCGTTCCCCGACGACGGCCTGACCAACGACGACGAGCTCGTCTTCACGTGGGACCAGACGCCGGACGCCAGCGGCATCGGCCGCTACGAGTACCAGTGGGCCGGCGACGATTGGGCATCCGCGGCCGAGGCGACGGTGACGGTGTCGGCGTCCGAAGGCGTCCACACGTTCGCCGTCCGGGCGGTCGATGGCGCCGGCAACGTCGGCGACGCGTCGTCCGTCGAAGCGACCGTCGACCTGACCCCCCCGGCCGTCCTCGACCACTCGCCGAAGGGCCTGGTCCTCGAGCCCATCGACCACGTGGACGTGACCTTCGACGACGCGATCGACCCGTCTTCCTTCACGACGGACGACCTCGCGCTGATCGGCCCGGGCGGGCCCGTCGCCGACGCGGGGCTGTCGATCACGCCCCTCGAGGACAACGCCTACCGGATCGGCTTCAACCCGCAGGCGGCCGGGGGCGTCTATCACGTCGCGATCTCGAACGAGATCGACGACCTGGCGGGCAACCGCATGGCCGAGGGGTACGAGGCGGGCTTCGAGCAGACCCGGGCGGACCTGGAGGTCAGGGACCTCGCCGCCACGAGCGCCTCGCCCGGCGGGGACGTGCAGGTGAGTTGGAGGACGCTCAACACGGGCGTCGATCCCGCCGCCGAAAGCTGGTCGGACGGCATCTACCTGTCGTCCGACGCGATCTGGAGCGGGGACGACCTGCTGCTGGCGAGCGTGCCCGGCGGGCCGCTGGCGGGGCTCGGGGAGTACCCCCGCAGCGAGACCGTCGCCCTGCCCATGCGCGACGCCTACGGCTTCCTCCTTGTCCGGGCGGATCACGGAAACGCCCAGCCCGAGACGCGCGAGGACAACAACGACGCCTCGACCGCGCTGGCGATCGACTGGCCCGATCTGGCGGTGGACCCGGACAGGACCCAGGCCCCCGCATCGGCGAGTCCGCAGGAGACGATCCAGGTGTCCTGGACCGTCCAGAACACGGGCCCGGGCTGGGCCAGGGCGATGTGGACCGATCGGATCTACCTGTCCGACGATGCGGACGTCAGCCCGGACGACACGGAGCTCCACAGCTTGGCGGTCGCCGGCGTCAGCCCGCTGAGCCCCGGCGGGGACTACCAGCGGGCGGCCTCGGTGACGATCCCCGGCGATCGCGCCTCGGGAGACTGCTACCTGCTCGTGGTGACCGATTCGGGCGGCCAGCAGCCGGAGGGCAACGAGCAGAACAACACCTTCGCCCAGGCGATGGAGATCAGCGCCCCCGATCTACAGGTGACGCTGGACTACTCGCCGCCGGATGCGCGGGCGGGGCAGGCCCGCAACTTCCGATGGACGGTCACCAACACCGGCGAGGGGTCCACGGCAGGGCAAACGTGGGTCGACAACGTCTATCTCTCCTTCAACGAGGAGCTGGGACAGGACTACCTCGTGGGCAGTTTCCCTGCCCCGATGGGCCTCGCCGCGCACGACTCCTACGGGCGGGACGTCCCGGTCACCATCCCGGGGGATCTCGTCGGGCGGTACTACGTCTTCGTCGTGACGGACGCCGACGATCAGGTCGCGGAGTACAACGACACGGGCGACGCCGAGGGCAACAACACGAACGAGGAGGACCCCCCGACGATCCGGGTGGATCCGCCCCCGCAGCCGGACCTCACGGCCACGTTCACCGACACGCCCGCCGGCGCGGTGTCCGGATCCGCGTTCTCCGTGACATGGGCCGTCCAGAACACCGGCGAAGTCAAGACGACGGAGGGAAGCTGGTTCGACGAGATCTACCTCTCCACCGACACCGTGCTGCAGAAGAAATCGGACGTGCGGCTGAAGTCGTTCCGGCACGAAGGCGATCTCGACCCGCTCACCGGCAGCTACAGCCCGACCGAGGACCTCGCCCTGCCGGTGGGGATCTCGGGCGGCTACTACCTGCTGCTTCTGGCGGACAGCGAGAATCGGGTCTACGAGGGCAACCAGGAACGGGACAACCTGGCCGCGGCCCCGCTCGAAGTGACGCTGCAGCCATCGCCCGACCTGGTGGTCTCCGTCGAGGCGCCCGACGGCGTGGCCGGCGAGACCGTGGAGGTGACCTGGACGGCCACCAACAGCGGCACCGGGGCCATGGCGGGTCTCTGGCAGGATCGGATCTACCTGTCCCTCGACGACCAGTTGAGTGCCGAGGACATCTACCTTGCCGCCGTCACGACCAGCGGGAGCCTCGATCCCGGTGGATCCACGCCGCCCCGCGGGCTCGCCGTGACGCTGCCCGACTGGGTCGAGGGAGACTACCACGTCCTCGTCTGGACCGATTCGGTCAACCAGATTGCCGAATACGGCCCCCTGGCCGAGAGCAACAACGTCGGCTCGGACCCGCTGCACATCACCCGGAGGCCGGCCGACCTGAAGGTCACGGAGATCATCCCGCCGCAAGGCGCCCACTCCGGTCAGCGGGTCGAGGTGAGCTGGAAGGTGAAGAACGTCGGCGCCGGCGCCGCCGGCCGGAAGCTGCCGCAGTGGCGCGACCGCGTGTACTTCTCGACGGACGACTCCCTGGACGAGGGCGAAGATACGCTCGTGGGGGACATCGCCCACCTGGGCAGGCTCGCGCCGAACGAAGTGTACGTGGGAAGCTGCTCCCTGGACCTGGCCGACGGGATCGAGGGAACCTTCTACCTGTTCGTCAGGACCGACGCCGACAACGACGTGTACGAAGGCGACGGGGAGGACAACAACACCTTCCCCGTTCCGCCGGAGGCCCCGGCGTCGTTCGAGGTGGAGCTGGCGCCGCCGCCGGATCTCCAGGTCGATACCGTGGCCCTGGCGATGGAGCCCGAATGGAGCGGCCAGCTCATGTCGGTGACTTGGACCGTCGCCAACCGCGGCCCGGGACCGACCGTGAGCGATTCCTGGCAGGACGCGGTGTACCTGTCCGCCGACACTTCGTTCGACCCGGCCCAGGACACCCACCTGGGCAGTCTCCTGCACTTCGGTGCCTTGGGAACGACGGAGGGCGTCGACGACCGCTACAGCCGCACCGCGACGTTCACGGTGCCGGCCGACCTCGAGGGGACCTACTACGTCCTCGTGGTCGCCGACGAGCGGAACGACGTCTACGAGCACGCGGCGGAGGGCAACAACGTTTCGGATGCCGCGCCGCAGATCGACGTGGCCGTCCCGGCGTACGATCTGGCCGTGACCAACGTGCGGACGTCCGGCGAGCCCTGGTCGGGCCGGCCCGTCACCGTCCTGTGGGACGTGACGAACGCCGCCGACGCCCCGATGCCCGTGGGCCTGGATTCCTGGTACGACAGCGTATACCTGTCGACGGACACCGAGTTCGATCCCGACGAGGACACCCGCCTCGGCAGTTGGTCCCGACACGGCACGCTGGGGGCGCACGAGGGCTATCCCGCCGACAGGGTGGTCTCCCTGCCCAACGGCATCGAGGGCCGGCACTACCTCTTCGTGAGAGTCGGCGAGCCCTGTCCGTGCGTCGAGGGCGACGAACAGAACAACGTCGCCTTCGCCGCGATCGACGTGTCGCTGACGCCTTCGGCGAACCTGGTGGTCGCCGCCGAGGCGCCATCGGAGGGCTGGTCCGGACAGGACGTCACCGTCTCCTGGACCGTGACGAACGCCGGGCCGGGGGCGACGAGCCTCTCATACTGGCTCGACACGGTGGCCCTCTCCGCGGACGCCGAGATCGGCTCCGATCTGGTAACGGTGAATGTCTGGCATGACGAAGCGCTGGAGCCAAGCGGCGACTACAGGGAGTCCGTCACGTTCTCGCTGCCGGCGAGCATCTCCGGCAGCTACTACGTCGTCGTCGCCGCCGACCGGGACGGCTACGTGTGGGAGAACGAGCCCGGCGAGGATGACAACGTGGCCGCCCTCCCGATCGAGGTCCACTTCGCCGGCTCCCCGGACCTCCGCGTCACGTCGGTGAACGCCGACCGGATCGCCTGGTCCGGCCAGGACATCACCATAGGCTGGCAAGTAGCCAACAAGGGCAGCGCCGCCGCCGGCCCGGACGCCTGGGTGGACCGGGTCTACCTCTCGCAGGACGGCCAGCTCGACGAGGAAAGCGACCTCTTCTTCGGCCAGGTGATCCACAGGGGCCTGCTGCCGGCCGACCGGTCCTACCCCGCCAGCCATACCGCGGCCGCGCCCCACGGGGTCGAGGGATCGTATACCGTATTCGTCGTGACCGACGCCGCGGACGAGGTCCTCGAATTCCAAGCCGAGGGCAACAACGTGCGGTCGTTCGCAGCCGAGATCAACCTGACGCCTCCACCGGACCTCGAGACGAGCGACGTGGAGGTGGTATGGCCGGGCGACCCGCCGCAGGAGATCCTCGCCGGGCAGACCATCACGCTGGCCTGGAAGGTGACGAACGCGGGCGGCGGCGCCACGAAGCGGAGCCTCTGGCAGGACGCCGCCTATCTGTCGCTGGACACGGCTCTGGACAAGGAGACGGACCAGTACCTCGGCTACCTCGAGCATCAAGGCATGCTGGGGCCCGGCGACGACTACACGGCCGAGGAGGCCTTCCGGCTGCCGACCGGCTTCGCGGGCGACTACTACGTCCTCCTGGCAACGGACTCCACGAACGCCCTGTTCGAGCACACGGCCGAGGGCAACAACGTCGCCTTCGCCGCCGCACCGCTGCACATCGTCCTGCCCGGCGCGGTGGACCTCGTCGTGACGGACGCCCAGGTGCCCCTCAGCGCCAATCCCGGGCGGCCCGCGACCGTCAGCTACACGGTCCTGAACGACTCAGGCGCGGCGACGGTGGGCGGCTGGTGGGATTCGCTGTACCTCTCCACCGACGAGCAGTGGGACCTCTCGGACACCTTCGTCACGACGGTGCAGCACACCGCCGCGCTGCCGGCCGGGCAAAGCCGCTCGATCACCCGAACGTTCGATCTGCCCGGCGTCGTGCCCGGCGACTACTACCTGATCGTCCGGAGCGACAC
>Ga0114922_10003551_pt1 | contig 14526 bp, 9 predicted proteins | sample AartaG_FD_100975 | JGI IMG/M metagenome (GOLD analysis project Ga0114922, IMG submission 100975) | Deep subsurface microbial communities from Aarhus Bay to uncover new lineages of life (NeLLi) - Aarhus_00045 metaG | ecosystem: Environmental > Aquatic > Marine > Oceanic > Sediment | place: Aarhus...
GATTTTTCTATCCGTTACTCCGGAACATTAGAGGGAGAGACTCTGTCAGGAGAAGCCGAAATGGGTGACTTCGGAACTATGGAGTGGACAGCCAAAAAAAAGAAAGGTTTTTATTCAGTTAGTGAAGACCTATGTACCGAAAATGCCAGGGTTCGGATTGGTAGCCTGTAAATTGTGTGTTGCTTTGAGTATAAGACTGCTTAAATCCAAAATGTTCCGCATTTGCCTGCAGCCATTGTCCCTCTTTGGATACACCAAAGCTTTGATGCCCCACACTTTTTGGATTGGGATTACAAAGATCAACGGTTGTTCCGAGTTGATGCTCTGAATGGCCGGGTTTTGCGACCCATTCTTGTTTGAGCCCTTGTTTATCGATGGCATTGAGATAAAGAGTCCGCTGCTTTTCAAAGGACCGAAAGGCGGAGAAAACACGGAGATGAATGCCTCTTTCTGCGGCTGCCTGCAGCATAATATCCAGCGCTTCTGCGGTTTCGGATTGCAGATGTTTGGGATAGTCGGAGGCGTGAAAATTCCATTTTTGGTCTAACTCCACAAGATCATCTGGTTTGTAGGTTAAAGGTAGTGGATTGAATTCATCGACGTTCTGATGGGAAACCAAAGGGGAGAGACTGACACTTTGAACCAGAAGAGCTTTGGGCAGAAAAAGCTTTTGGTCTTCACATTCAAAACACACCCAATCTGTGGAGGTTGAAGAGATATTTTCCGGTTGCTCGATTTCCTTGATCTGTTCCAAGTATTTAAAAACGACATCGGTTTTAACTGCGTCAAGTGATGGCGAGGTAAAGGGATTGACAAAATCGGGAAGGACGACCCAGTCTTGATCGGATTGGTGGGTAAGTGTTTCAGCTTGAATAGGAAAACAGCTCACTGATAAAAAAACTAACAAGAGACCATAAATGAGGCCGTTCAATTTTTTAATGGGTGATGATTTGGAATAATTCTGATAAATTCTCATTGAGAAAACTTTATGATATATTGAAACGGACTGTCAAGATAATATGGATTTTAGCAAGGAGAAGTTATGAAAAAAAAGTCTTTTTATTGGATTTTATGTTTAGCACTATTTTTAATAATTTTTACCGGCCTTCTTCAGGCTCAAGTCAAGCCGGCAGATTATGAAAGGGCCGTTAACCTCAGAGAAAAGTTTCAATCTTTAGTCTTCAATACTGTGGATGGGAGCAACTGGATCGGAAAAACGAACCGCTTATGGTACCGAAAATCTATAGAGGACGGATTCGAATTCACTGTTGTAGATGCGACAAATGTATCCAAAAATATCGCCTTTGATCACGCTCGAGTAGCCGCGGCATTAACGGAACTGCTCAAAGAAGAACAAAATCCTAAAAAGCTGCCTTTCAGATCCATTCGGTTTACTCCCGATGAGAAATCCATTCTGTTTGATATTGGAGGGTGGACCTATTCTTGTGACCTGACCTCATACATCTGTACAAAGGGTGAAGCCGTCAGACGCCGCCAGGGAAGTGGATTCACTATGTGGGAGAGAGGTCCTGCTCCGGAAGCCAAATCCGCGGAAGTCAAGACCTCTCCAGACGGCAAGTGGGACGCCTATATAAATAATTATAATGTCTATATACGGATTAAGGATGCCGAAGAAGAATATGCTCTCAGCCATGATGGATCGGAAGGAAATTATTACACTTTTAATTCAATCTCCTGGTCGCCTGATTCCAAGCAGTTGGCTGCATACCGCTTGGAACGCGGGTATCATCGCATCATCCACTATGTCGAATCGTCACCCGAAGATCAGCTTCAGGCTAAACATCATCAGATGGAGTATGCCAAGCCTGGAGATGATCTGGATATCGATGTTCCTGTTCTCTTTGATGTCGGAACTAAAACTCAGATCTTTGTGGACACAAGCCTTTTCCCTAATCCCTATGACATGTCGAGAATCGAGTGGAGAAAAGACAGCCGCGCCTTTGTGTTCGAATATAACCAGCGAGGACATCAGGTCTATAGAATTATTGAAGTTGACAACAAAGGCCAACCGAGAGCCGTTATTGATGAAGAAGAGGAGACCTTTTTCTGCTATTCCTACAATAAATTTCGCTTTGACATCGATGATGGAAATGAAATCATCTGGATGTCCGAGCGGGACGGCTGGAATCACCTTTATCTCTATGATGGTGTGACGGGAACGGTGAAAAACCAGATCACAAAAGGGGATTGGGTTGTTCGTGGTGTGAATAAAGTTGACGAAGACAAGCGGCAGATCTATTTTCGTGCAAGCGGCATGTATCCAGGTAAAGATCCCTATTTTATTCATGGATATCGGATCAATTTTGACGGATCTGGTCTAACGGCCCTCACTGAAGGAGAGGGCCAGCACACCATCAGCTACTCATCTGACATGAAGTTTTTCTTAGACACATGGTCCCGGGTGGATAATCCTCCGATCACTGAACTTCACAGGTCATCAGATGGAAAAGTGATCATGCAGGTGGAAAAAGCTGACATCGAAAAACTGGTCGAAGCGGGCTGGAGTGCTCCCGAAGTATTTGTTGCCAAGGGACGAGATGGACTGACTGATATCTGGGGAATTATCAACAGGCCATTCAATTTCAATCCCAATAAGAAATATCCCGTCATAGAATATATCTATGCCGGGCCTCATGGTTCATTTGTGCCCAAATCATTCAGTGCCTTTAACCGGATGCAGTCATTGGCCGAGATGGGATTTATTGTTGTGCAGTGTGACGGGATGGGCACTAACCACAGGTCCAAGTCCTTTCACGATGTTGCCTGGAAGAACTTGGGTGATGCGGGTTTTCCCGATCGCATCCTGTGGCACAAATCCATTGCAGCCAAATACGCTTATTATGATATCAACCGAATGGGTATCTATGGCAACTCCGCAGGCGGTCAAAATGCCTTGAGCGGACTCCTCTTTTTTCCGGAATTCTACAAGGCGGCCGTGTCGTCCTGCGGATGCCATGATAACCGTATGGATAAAATCTGGTGGAACGAACAGTGGATGGGATGGCCTTTGGGTCCTGAGTACGCGGCGGCCTCTAATGTGGACAATGCACACCGTCTGGAGGGAAAGTTGCTGCTGATTTTAGGTGAGATGGACACAAATGTCGATCCGGCATCCACTCTGCAGGTTGTCGATGCGCTGATCAAGGCCGATAAATCCTTCGACTTCCTCTATATTCCCGGGGCAGGACATGGTATGGGTGGAGCCTATGGACAGAGGAAGATGATTGATTTTTTTGTCTATAATCTTCAAGGACTCGATCCCCCAAACTGGAATAACGTTGGAACCAAAAAATAGAATTTGTCTTTAGTGATATTGACACTCAATCCTTTTGGGTTTAGATTGTGGTTATCTAAATAGAGGGACATCATACTTAATTATTGAGAACGAGAATGGTGTCATGTGGATAAATGGTGTAAAATTATATTATAGATCCGTTCATAATTAATATTATAGATCAATTCATCCATGTTTTTATGGAGGTAAGAATGAAAAAATATTTTCTTTTAATCCTTTGTTTATTCCTTGCTGTGAGTCTTTTTCCAAATAGCGGTCAGCAGCAGGCCACAATAATTAATGTCGCTGTTCCAGTAAGAGTGCTCGATGGGGGAAGTTTTATCGATACGGTGTCCAAAGACGATTTTGAACTGTATGAAAACGGCATCCTTCAGAAAATTGATGCCCTCTATCTCATTAAAAATACCGCAGCTGAGCGAAGAGAAGCCGGACGGGATTTTGATCCCCTTCTTTCAAGAACGTTCTATTTTCTCTTCCAACTTACGGATTGGGATTCCAATCTTGGCGATGCCATAGAGTATTTTTTTAATGATGTTTTTTTGCCGGGAGATTCTCTTGTCATCATGACTCCGGAACGGACATTCCGGCTTTCTCCGGAAGGCTTCGCGGCAAAAACCAAAGATGAGACCTCAAAAGAACTGATAAAGATTCTGCGGAAGGATATCCAACTTGGAAATTCACGCTACAAAACAACCATGAGAAATTTGCGACGTCTCGTTGGAGAAATAAAAAGTGCGTCCGGTGTCACTTCGCCACAAGCCAGCCCGGAACAGTCGCTTGACATGGGATTTTCAGATGCATCACTCTCCCTCGAACTTTTACTGCCAAGATACGCAAATGCCATACAAGAAATGGATGAACTCCGCTTCGTGGATCAACAGACGTTTATTTCGTTTGCGGGCGCTTTGAAGAAACAGCTTAACCAAAAAAATGTCTATCTCTTTTATCAAAGGGAATTCAGGCCGGAGATCAATCCCTCGCTGCTGACCGAAATAATGATGAACTATCAGGATAAACCGCATGTTTTGGGCAAGCTGACTGAGATCTTTGATCTCTACAAAAGAGACAGCCCTTTTGATGGAAATCAAATCAATCAGGCTTTTGCCGACTCATCACTTCTCTTTAACTTCATCTTCACTGATAGAATTGCTGAAAGATTTGCCGGAATATTCATGAGAGAACAATCCGAGGATATTTTTAAGGTCTTCTCAGAAGCTGCTAGAGCTACTGGTGGGGTTGTCGAGAATTCTCAAAATCTTGCCAAAGGCTTCAAAACTGCTGCAGAAATTTCAAGTCAGTATTATCTTCTCTACTATTCTCCGGTCAATTACGTCAAGGACGGCAGTTATAAATCTATCGAAGTTAAGGTCAAAAACCAGAATTATTCGATTACCAACAGAAAAGGATATTTTGCCCGCTGAGGTGAGAAGGTAAAAAATGAAAAAACAAATCATTCTTATTCTCTTAGTTTCTGTCTGTTTTGTCTTTTCAGCGCAGCAAATTCAAGAAGAAAGTGTTGTTATCAATGTTGAGGTCCCCACAAGAGTTTTTGATGGAAATACGTTTGTAGACAATCTCACTATTAATGACTTTGAACTCTATGAAGATGGCAAGCTCCAGAAACTCGATGCCATCTATCTGATCAAAAAAAAGAGCATAGAAAGGCGAGAAGAAATTAAACGGTTTAATCCTCAGATGTCGAGGCAGTTTTTTCTCTGGTTTCAAATTTCGGAATACATGCCAAGAATAAGGGAAGCCATCGAATATTTTTTTGAAAATGTATTCATTCCCGGAGACAACCTAGTCGTCATCACAACCGTGAGTGCATATAATCTCAACAGTCGGTCGATAGAGCTTAAAACCAAAGAAGAAATCACAGACCAGTTGGCAAAAATCATAAGGAAAGACGCGACAACTGGGAATTTGGAATACAGGGCCGCCATAAGAGACCTCCAAGAGATCGTGAAAATCATTGAAGCGAAAGCTGATGAGACAGGAGAAACGGCTTCGCTTGATGATGAAATTACTACGGATTTTTCCATGTTTAATGTCGGGTCCCTTGAAGAAGTCGTGCAGATGTATTCAACGATTGTGGCGAATCTCGAAGATTTAAGAAAAATTGACCAGCAGAAGCTTATCGACTATGCCGAATATCTAAAAAATAGAGATGGCCAGAAACACATTTTCCTCTTCTATGAAAGAGAATTCCTCCCTCAGCTTGATCCGAACACTCTGGATAAGTTTATGAGCCAGTACCAGGGCAATCCTGCCCTACAGCTCACGATGTCGACTCTGTTTCAAACATATAAAAGAGACGTCACCATCGATGTAGATAGCGTTAAGCAGGCTTTTGCAGATTCCTCCCTTGCCATACACTTTTTGTTTTTAAAAAAAATGGGAGACCACCGACCCGGCCTGCAGATGCAGGAAAGGTCTGAAGATGTCTACAACGCTTTCAGACAGATGGCTGAAGCTACTGGGGGACTTACAGAGAGTTCGGCCAATCCCGCTTGGGCGTTCCAAAAAGCTGTGGATGCTTTTGAAAACTATTATCTTCTCTACTATTCACCACAAAACTACAGTTCGGACGAGAAATTTAAAAACATTGTCGTTAGAGTTAAAGACAAAAAATACCGCGTCACTTTTCGCGCCGGATACTTCGCCAACTAGAGAGAAGGCCGTTCCAAAAACTCTTGTTTTCAAAAATTGAAAAAAGTATTATAATAAAGATGAGTCTAGTTCTATAAATGGAGGTCGTTATGAAACACAAAAAATTTATGTATAGTTTTTTCTTATGTTTTGTTGTCTTTGCTTTTTGCGCGATAGGACTATCGGCGGAAAAAATTGTTCAAAGCCAGTGGGCCGCGACTGCACTAAACATTGATGGTTCAAATAGTGACTGGGAAGGCGGAACATTAACGCTAAACAAAAAGACGCAGGTGGATTTTGCCTTTAGAAATGATACGGATAACCTTTATGTGATATTTATTTTTAACGATCCCAGACAGTTTATGAGTACAATTCAACAGTCAGGCATAACTCTCTGGCTCAATACGGAGGGAAAAAAGAAAAAAGATTACGGCATCAAATTCGCAATAAAGACAGTTTCGGCCGATAATTATATTCAGATTGTGGAAGAGATGATGGGCGAACCTATGCCTGAGGACAAGAAACAGCAAATCAAGGCCCAAGAAAGTTACCAGATTTTTCATAATGAAGTCATCGATAAAAAAGGGGAAGCGCCAGTCATTGCCAGCGGCCCGGCTGCTCCTGTGTTTAATACAAGCGGGAATAGAGAAACGATGGTCTATGAATTTAGAGTGCCTCTAAAAAAAGATGAAATCCATCCAGTGGGCATCGGTACTACACCCGGCGGATCTTTTACTATCGGATTTGAATGGGGCGGCACAACCAAGGAGATGAGACAGGATAGGCTGACCAATTCGACAGCTAGAGGAGCTGCCGGGACATCCGGCAATGCCACTGGCAGTTTGACAGGTGAACAAAGAGTATCCGGGTCAGGTCTTGGAGGCGCGTCTCAATTCTCATCGACAGGAAAAATGCTTCGAGCTGTAAAATATATCTTTTGGACTAACGTACAATTAGCCGATAAACAATAACAATAACGATAACTAAATATCCAATTTTAAATTCTCCATCCTTTATTGTTTGGATGATTCTTATGAATTCCATGGAGGGACTTAATGAAGTCTAAAGCAAAGCCAAGGATTTATCTTTTCCTTTTCTTTATCTTGCTGGTGCAATGGGGATTCATTTTTGCGGGTAATTCAATATCAGCTTTTCAAAAAGAGCAAAAAAACTTCAATGTCCTCCTTATCACAATAGATACAATCAGGCCGGACAGACTCAGCTGCTACAGCACAGAATACTTAAAAACTCCGAACATAGATGCTCTTGCTGACAGAGGCGTTCTTTTTGAAAGGGCCTTTGCCCATACTCCCATAACTCTTCCGTCTCATGCCAATATTCTATTGGGGACGACTCCTCTCGATCACGGTGTCCACGACAATGCGAAATTTAGGATACATGAAGATTTTCTCACCATGGCTGAATATTTAAAGGACAAAGGCTATTCCACGGCAGCGTTTATCGGCGCCTTTTCTCTTGATTCCCGCTTTGGTTTGAATCAAGGATTTGATGTTTATGATGAGTCCTATCCTGCTCAATCTTCGGTAGTCTTTGTCCCTCCTGAGAGAAAAGCGGAGGATGTAATAAATTCGGCATTAGATTGGCTTGATGAACAAAATTCCGAGTGGTTTACCTGGATCCATCTCTGGGATCCGCACACGCTCTATCAACCTCCGGAACCCTTTGCCACCCAGTACAGAGATGATCCGTATTCAGGAGAAGTGGCATACGTTGATTCCGAATTAAAAAAAATATTTGATTTCCTGGAAAATGAAAATCTTTTAGAGACGACTTTGATCATATTAACGGGTGACCATGGAGAGTCTTTGGGAGAACACGGGGAACTCTCTCACACCTATTTTGCCTACAACAGCACACTCTGGGTGCCGCTGATTATCACGGGACCCGGAATCAAAGCGAGCCGTGAAAATGAAAATGTTTGTCATATCGATATATTTCCTACTCTTTGTGATATATTGGGATTAGCTCCCCCCACATTCCTCCAGGGAGTGTCCCTCCGGCCTTTAATGGAAGGAAAAAAATTCGAGAAGAAAGCCATCTATTTTGAATCATTAGGCCCGTATTACAATCAAGGATGGGCTCCTCAGTGGGGTTTTGTTGAGGGAAACAAAAAATTTATTGATACGCCTATTCCTGAGTTTTACGACCTGGACAATGATTTTAACGAGTCGAACAATATTGTCGAGAATATTGATGTTAATGTGTTCCTTAAGAGACTCAATGAGATTAAAGAGGAACTGTCGACATCAAGGACATCCTCAGATCCTCAGCAAATGGACCGAGAGGCGCAGGAAAAGCTGCGAAGCCTTGGGTATGTTGTCTCTCCAACAACTCAGGTAAAAACCTCCTACGGCCCGGAAGATGATTTAAAAACCCTTCTTCCTTTTCAACAAAAACTTGATCAAGCGATAATCCTGGGTGATGAAGGCAGAATGGAAGAGAGCGCCAAACTTCTCAATGAAATTATTGCCGTACGGAAGGATTTTTCTCAAGCGTATCTCTACCTTTATAATATCTACGTAGATCAAGGACAAAAAGAAAGAATTGCTGAGATATTAGAGAGGGGATTGGACAATAATCCGGAAAATTATGCCATCATTGCATCCTATGGAATTTTTTTAGTGATGGAAGAACAGTTTGATAGAGGGATAGACGTTCTTCAGAGAGCGCTGACCTTGTTGGATTTTGATCCTGAAGTGTGGTACTACATGGGAGTTGCGTATTTAAGAAAAGGAGAGGATCAAAAGTCCCTCGAATGCCTCCAAAAATCCATTTCTCTAGATGACAGCGATCCATTGGTCTATTACAATTTGGGGATGCTTTATCTCTCTATGTTAAGGAAGTCAAATAAGAAGGCGGAACACATTCTTGCTATGAAATCTTTTCAAACGGCCATCGAAAAAGATCAAAAATTTGTTCTTGCCTATAGAGGATTGGGGATTGGATACAGGATCGATGGACAGCCCACATATGCCATTTCTGTTTGGGAACAGGCATTACAATTTAGCCCTGATGATGAAGTTCTGATCCGCAATATTGCAGAGACCCATTTAGCCATAGGAAACAGGGCCCAAGCCATTAACTATTTTGAGAGACTTCTCGCATTAAAAAACAGTACGATGATTCCAGAAGAAAGGACTAAAATTGAAGTTCTTCTGCGTCAGCTAAAGAGAGATTAGTTCAAAAAATAATAAGCCTGCCGTATTAAAAAATCCAATAAATTGGATGAATTCAATTAATTGTATGGCCTTAAATTTTCTGTATTTCTAACTGGTTGAAATCAATATAATTAAAAATAACCATTTTGGCACAAATGTTGCTTAATATAATGATAATGTTAAAAATTGCTGAAGATAGAATTCTTCAAAAAAGGAGGACAATACCCCGAAGTCTATTACAAACAAAAACAATTGGTTGGAATGTAAATTTACATTCCTGGGCAATGAACAGCTTTCTCTCCTTGAATAAAAGGAGGGGAAGAAAAGGAGTTACGGAATGCGAAAATTATTAGCAGTTTTCTTTGTGTGCCTTCTGGCTGTGCCGGTAGCAGCACAAATGAGAACTGGAAACCTTTACGGAACGGTTGTTGATTCGGATGGAGTTCCTCTCCCCGGAGTGAATGTCACTCTTATGGCTACCGGTGGAGCCGACATGACAGCAGTTACCAACAATGAAGGTGTATTCAGATTTCTCTCACTCCCTCCTAGTGCCAACTATTCAGTTAAAGCAGAACTTGAAGGATTTAAAACCAAGATCGAAACTGTGGTTAGAATCAGCCTTGGACAGAACACCAACCTAGTAGTTGAAATGGAGATGGGAGCGATTGAGGAAGAGGTGACTGTCATCGCGACAACACCAACTGTTACACCAAAAAGAACTGAAGTATCTCATACTATCGACCGTGAAACCATGATGGCACTGCCTTCTGCTCGAGATCCCTGGGTTGTTATCCAGATGGTTCCCTCAATCCTGATGGACAGGGAAAACATCGGTGGTAGTGATTCGGGTCAGCAGTCATCTTTTGTTTCAAAAGGTGAAGGCACGGACTCGTGGGTCATGGATGGTATCCAGATGACGGATATGAACTCGATATCTTCTCCGACATACTTTGACTTTGATATCTTTGAAGAAATCAGCGTCACCACAGGTATGCCGGACGTCGAGAACCGGGAACGCGCTATCGTCATCAACATGGTGACACGGCGTGGGCAGAACAAGTTCGGTTTTGGAGGAAGATTCTTCATGACAGATGAGGCCTGGCAGATGGCTGGTAGTGGAGAAGACTACGAAGCGGTTAAAGCAAGATTTCCCGAACCCCAATACCCCTCATGGGCAGGATCCAACATCATTAAAAACATCAAGGATTTCGGATTCAACATGGGTGGCCCGCTGGTTCAGGACAAAGTATGGTGGTGGATGTCTTATGGTGTCCAGGATATCCATACATTTGTTATTACTGGATCAAAGGATGACACGCAGCTGAATAACTATGCCGGTAAACTCAATTTCCAACTTTTTGCTGACAACAGAGCAGAAGTTTTCATTCACCTCGGCGACAAGAAAAAACAGGGAAGGGATTCCACCTCAACCAATCCTGCCGGAAGAAGTCAGCATGGAAAATACCACTTTGGAAGCCCGATATTCAAAATCCAAGATGAGCACATGTTCGGAGACAATCTTTTTCTGTCTGCAAGATACGGATTTACCGATGCAGGATTTGGACTCTGGCCGAGCACTGACGAAGAAATGAAATATGCCCAATGGTATGATTATGACAATGCCATCTATAATGATCTTGATGGAAATCTCCGCCACAGCTCATATTTCTTCTCCGGACGACCTCACCAGTTTGGTCTTCTTCAGGGAATCTACTACAACGACAATCTCTTCGGAGCCTCTCACGAGGTCAAAGTTGGTCTAGAAGTCAACAACAACCAGAGATCATATGTCGGTGGACGAGCCGGAAACTTCTATTTCTACCACAACTACTACACTCCACAAATTGATGTCAATCTGGATGGAACCCGGGATATTCCCACGGATTGGATCAGGTTTAATGTTGGCAACAACGATCTCCTCTTTGAGGATGGTACGGATCGTTATGCCGGTTATCTCCAGGACATCATGACCTTCGGACGGTTGACCTTTAATCTCCAGGTAAGAATGGACCGCCTGGTCAATTATCGAAAAGAGTTCATCACTCGTTCTCTGTATCTGGAAGATGTCGAAGGCGATTGGCATGACAATTATTATGAGGAAACAGTCTTTTGGATGCCGGATGCTGCTACACGTAATACAATTTCCGGTCTTATGGCAGATAGAACCTCGCCTGAAATGTCGACACCCGACGAAGCAAGAATGTGGACAATATCCCCAAGAATTGGAATGACCTATGATCTTTTTGGCGATGGCAAGACTATCCTGAAAGCGGCCTTTGCTATGTATCCCGGCGGCCCCTTGGGTATAGGAAACTATGTTAAAGGTGGTGTGTACCCCTGGATGAGATTCTGGTGGGGTGACCAAGCTGCGGGTTATGGAAACGGAGACGAAAAAGTCCAGCTTAATGAGCTTTACTGGGCCGAGTACAAGGGTTCCAGAAAGATCTACAGAGCGTTTGATGATGCCGGCAACTTTGTCGTCACACCCGCTATGGCTGCTAGAGAAGAGAGCCTGATGTGGGGTGGATTCGATTGGGCAAATCCTCTTTCACTGACTGCCAATAACGATACCGTTGATCCCAATTGGAAACAAAGCAATGACTATGATATTCTTGTTGCTCTTGAAAGAGAAATCTTTGCTGATTTTGGTGTAGGCATTGACTTTACCTACAGATGGAACGAAAGAGCCTCCTGGGAAGTGAACTACTATCCACAGTATGACAGTGACGGTGTTCTGACCACTTTTGGCGAACGTGCACTGCTCGATCCCAGCGATTCCAACTACTATCCTCCTGAACTGCTCGACCACAAAAGAAACCAAGACGACTATATGCAGGCCGGTGTTATTCCCGGTACGGTTGTTGCCGATTCTTCCGGAGAAACCTCCTTCAGCACGGATCAGGCAGCCGGACGCCCCTGGTATGTCCTCAAAGACGGCCCCCAGCGCGGATACACAAAATACGGTTTTGACACCAATCGACCTGACTACTACACCAATTATATGGGTGTGGATATTCGGTGGAACAAACGCTACTCCAACAACTGGATGCTCAGCGGATCCATAACCTTACAGACACAGAAACAATTCTATGGTGACCTTGGATGGAACAATCCCACCAACCTCTGGTCCTATGATGGAGACTACTACACCAATTCGATGGGTGGCGGTAGCGGAAAATTATCCGTGCCAATGTTCACCCGCTGGATGTTTAAAGTGCAGGGCATGTATTCATTTCCTCTCGGCATCGACGCGTCTTTTTCATTGAGCGGCCGTGAAGGAATGATCATCGACCAGTTCTTTGATATCTATGATTACGACCTGCCCAATTCCAGAAGCCAGAGTTCCTCTATCCAAATGCAGACCAACAGCGACCAGGCCAGACTTGGAAACGTCTGGGTTATGAATGCAAAGGTGCAGAAGAGAATCAGGCTTGGAGATGTCGGCAGTGTTTGGATCTCGTGCGACATCTTTAACACACTGAACAACCAGGTTATGAACAGACAGCGCCCCGCCGATATGGGAAATTACTACATCAGCTATGCGACGCCTCGCTATTCTCCCTACTCACGTTCATCTGAGCCCAATGAAGTTGTAAATCCGTTGGTTCTCAGATTCGGTGTCAGGTTCCAGTTCTAACAATTATAGATACCACGTAGACGTTCAGAGCCCCTTCCGCCCACAAGGCGGAAGGGGCTTTTTTATTGGTATTTATTTAAGCAACTGTTGCTGTTAAATAGAAATCCCTAACGCGGAAAACAACCAAATAAGGAAAGAAATCAAAATGGCCAGTAAAGTCGGAAAAAGAAAATATATACAGCAGTTAATAACAATATTATACTTGATTCTTTAATAGAAATTGACACAAAATATAACCACTTAAGATAGCTTAGAGGGAAAAAATGAACATGAGTGCAATTATGGATACGGATTTATTTGTATGGGTTTTACTCCCACTTTTTATTTTTCTTGCCAGGATTCTGGATGTCAGCTTGGGAACGTTACGCATTGTCTTCGTTTCCAAGGGACTAAAATATTTTGCACCTATCATTGGTTTTTTTGAGGTCATTATCTGGTTGATTGCCATTAGAGTCATTTTGCAAAACCTGAATAATTTCATGTGTTATCTTGCCTATGGTGCAGGATTTGCAATGGGGAATTACATAGGAATATATCTCGAAAATAGACTTGCTTTAGGTCGTGCTGTTTTACGAATAATAACTCACATGGATGCATCGGAGTTAACTAAAATTCTGCGAGAGAAAGGCTATGGAGTTACGAGCCTCGAGGCTCTAGGCAGCGATGGAAACGTGAGTATCATCTATATGGTTATCCAGAGATGTGATTTTGAGAAACTCACAAATTTAATACTAAAATTTAATCCGAAATCTTTTTATACTTTAGAAGATGTCAGGTTTGTAAGCGAAGGAATATTTCCTCATAAAAAAAAGGGACTATCAAGAAGTTTTCATATCCCTCCCTTTAAATATTGGCGGAAAGGCAAATAGCGGCTGTGCGCCGTAGCTGGTGGAGATTCCGTGCTTGAACAAGCTTGTCGATGAGTTCTTGGATCAGGAGATTGTGTGTATTTGATTAAACGATTTGTCTTTGTTATTCGTATTTAAAATCAAGCAGGTAAAACAACAACAATCAAAATGTTAGCCGGCCTTCTTGATCCGACTCAAGGAAATATATATTTCGATGGGAAGAAAATAAGCGATGACCTGTATAGCTACAAAGAAAAAATAGGATATATCCCTGAGGAATCAGAGATCTATGCACATATGAGTGCTTTTGATTATCTATTATTAGTCGGGCGTCTTCGTGACATTCCCGAAAGAACATTAGAAAAGAAAATTGAGCAATTTATGTCACTCTTTAAGTTGTCAACAGATAAGCACTCCCCAATATCATCCTTTTCTAAAGGGATGATACAAAAAGTGCTCATATCAGCCGCGTTCCTTCATGATCCGGAATTACTTTTACTCGATGAACCTCTATCTGGATTAGATGTTGCAACCGGGCTAATAATGAGAGACTTGATAAAAAAACAGGATCGTTATTAACGGCTAAGCTCACAAGTCTTTCTTTTACATGAGACTATTAGTGTCTGGGGCATCAGATATTAATCCTTTAACAAAAATTACAGATACTGATTTGTTTCTAAGGAAGCTTTCAGTTTATTTTCCTCCACTATGGTTTACCGACCTTTATGAGTCACTTCTTGGTAATGTGAGTCTTTCTTTTCATGGATCATTATATTATGCGTTAATAGGATTGATTTTGATGATAGGGATATTTTATTTTGAAAGTATTGGATGAATTCTTCCCGATACTGGCGGGTGCGCTCCATGAATCTTTCGTGTGATTCCATATCGCTAAAA
>Ga0114922_10003552_pt1 | contig 14525 bp, 14 predicted proteins | sample AartaG_FD_100975 | JGI IMG/M metagenome (GOLD analysis project Ga0114922, IMG submission 100975) | Deep subsurface microbial communities from Aarhus Bay to uncover new lineages of life (NeLLi) - Aarhus_00045 metaG | ecosystem: Environmental > Aquatic > Marine > Oceanic > Sediment | place...
CTACCTGGGCCACCTCGGTTTCAACAAGGTCAGGCTGCGGCTGTCCGGTGAAACGGGCAAACCGGTATCCCCCGATTACTCTTTTGCGCTTACTCGCCATAGGTTCTTTATGCGATCAGCTCCCCCTTTTTATTTGCAGAGGGAGCTGACGTTTCCTCACTATCAGAATTGTATGGGCTGGGTCTACCAGTTCTTCGGTCCGTTCTTGATCGCCATTTTTCCGCTGCCCGGACTCACGTTGTGGCAGTTCAGACAGGCACCTTGGTAGGCTGTAACGAAATGATTGTCGCCTGGATTCCTGTAGTGATCTCTATGGGTAATGATGTTCAGAGGTCCCGCCTTGGCGCCCTCTTTGTGACACATCAGGCAGTCTTGGGGGACATTTTTTACTATGGCGTCGATCTTGGGATGTCCTTCGACTTTGGCCAGCTCGGCATTGAGCCGGTAGTCGGTGCCTCCGGAAACCTTGTGGCAGTCCACACATCCGTTTGGGTGTTCGTCGGTTACGGTGACTCCCGGTAGAAACGGTTTGTTGCCGTCCGCGGCGACCAGGAACAGGGTCACGGCTGCCACGACGCCGACAAGCAGGAGAAAGAACAGTATCTTGGTGGCTGTTTTCATCTCCTTTTCTCCTTCCTCTCGTGTTTTATCCCCGCCGCTCATGCGGCGGTATCAGGATAATTCTCGCTCAATAGTAGCCCAGAATCGATAAATACGCAGCATCTGTGGAAATATCATGAGTAAATCAGTTCACAATCGTCTTACACTACTGTATAATACTTCCGAAATCAAGGGGATTTCACCTGATTCCGGTAATATAATCACGATTTACTATATAATCTATTTTTAATATTGGCAAGAGGAGGAAAGCCATGTTTTGGAAGGATCCGAAGGGTTTGAAGAGCATCCCGATGTACTCGAAGGTCGGGATCAGCATCCTGTTGATCGTTGCCGGGGTGGGGTATCTGTTGGGTTTTGCCAACATCATAGTGGCCTACGCTCCGATCGACGAGCAGCCGGGATTGTCCATTCAGGACATCCGCATCTCCTTCTACGGGGCGCGGGAAAAAACCAAGCTCGAGAAGGCCATCGACGGCACCATGAAAGAATATTTCATGGACGAGGCGGGCTACCAGGCCGCCAAGGAGTGGATCGGTGCGGGAGGACCGGAAGACGGCTTCCCCCGGATCAAGGAGATCTTCGATTCGTCCTGCAGCACCTGCCACTCCGCCGACGCCCAGGTGGCCGGAGTTGTGACCGAGGAGTACAAGGACGTTGCCGAGTACCTCAAGCAGGACACGGGCAAGTCCATCTCCCGGTTGATCTCGTTGAGCCATACCCACGTTCACGGCACCCTGCCGGTGATGTTCGCCCTGATCTTCATCTTCTCCTTTACCCTGTATAAGGACTGGATCAAGACCGTAGTGATCGCCTTCTCCGCCGTCGCCATCCTTGCCGATGTAGCAGCCTGGTGGCTGGCCAAGCTCTCCGGCGCCTTGGCACCGGTTGTGATTCTGGGTGGACTGACCCTGGCTTTGGCCAATGCCGCGCTGATCCTGCTACCGCTGTACGAGCTGTGGATCAAGAAAAAGTAGCCGGGTTCCGCCGGATCTAGCCGATCAAATCCCTCCATTGCCGAGCCGATCTCGGCGGCGGAGAGATTTTTCATGCCGGGGGAGACGACCTGAACAGCCGATCCCATGTTGACTCAGGCAGTCATAATCTCTATTTTTGTCTATACTGGTACAAAGCCCCGTTTGGAGGAGAGTCATGAAAAAACTCCGCCTTTTATCCCTGTTTTTGCTGCTTGCCGGCGCGGCAGCCTCGGCTTCCGCCGATGTGACCATCTCCCACGCTCTCGCGATGCGAGGCGAACCCAAATATCCCGCCGGATTCAGGAATTTCGACTACGTAAATCCCAACGCTCCCAAGGGGGGGACGTTGACCCAATACACGCTGGGCACCTACGACAGCTTCAATCGCTACGCCCAACGCGGCGACCCCGCGATTGCCAGCGATGCCTTCAACGATTCCCTCATGGTAGGCTCCGATGACGAGATCGAAGTGTACTACGGGCTGATCGCCGAGAAGGTGGAGTACGATAGTGACTATCGTTGGATCATCTTCCATATAAACCCAAAGGCCAGACACCAGGACGGTCAACCTATCACCGCCGAGGACGTGGTATTCAGTTTCAACAAGTTCGTTGCCGAAGGGGTTCCCCAGTTCAAGAGCTACTTCAGTCTGGTCGAGAAGGTCGAGGCCTTGGATCGCCTCCGGGCCAGATTCACCCTCGCCGAGTCGGACAAAGAGACCATGATCAGCCTCGCTGACCTGACCGTGCTTCCCAAGCACTTCTGGGAGTCCCGGGATCTATCCGAACCCCTGTCGGAGGTCCCGATCGGAAGCGGGGCTTACACGGTGAGCGATCACAAGATGGGTCAGTACATCATCTACGAGCGGTTGAAGAACTACTGGGCCAGCGATCTGCCGGTGAACAGGGGCAGGCTCAATTTCGATTTCGTTCGCTACGATTATTACCGCGATCAAACCGTGGCTTTCGAGGCGTTCAAGGCCGGGGAGTACGATATCCGGGTAGAGAATGAAGCCAAGAAGTGGGCCACCCAGTACACGGGATCCGCCATCGATGCCGGCTATATCGTCAAAGAAGAGATCCCCCACGAAATCCCGCCGGGAATGCAGGCCTTCATCTTCAATATCCAGCGGCCCGTTTTTCAGGACCGGCGGGTGCGGGTGGCCCTGAATTACCTGATGGATTTTAAGTGGATGAACCGCAATATCTTCTACGGCCAGTACACCCGAACACGCAGCTACTTCGAGAACACCGAGTACGCCGCCACCGGTCTACCGAGCCGGGAGGAGCGGGAAATCCTGGAGCCGATCCGGGACAAAATTCCTGAAGAGGTATTTACCAAGGAATACAACCCGCCGGTTACCGATGGATCGGGCAACATCCGCACAGAGGTACGACAGGCCTTGAGACTGCTGAAAGAGGCCGGTTGGGAAGTACGGGATAGACAGCTGATGAACGTGCGTACCGGGGAGCCCTTCGAGTTCGAGCTGATGATCTACACCGACACGACCGAACGGATCGCCATACCGCTGCAGAAAAACTTAGAGCGTGTGGGCATCAGGATGAATATCCGAAAGGTGGATACATCACAGTACCTCAACCGCTGGCACGATCACGATTTCGATCTAGTCTCCAGTGGTTTTTCGACCCACTTCTATCCGGACACCATGCTGAAAATTGTCTGGGGAAGCGAGTATATCGACTCCACCTACAATCAGGCGGCGGTTCAGGACGAGGCCGTGGATTATCTACTAGCCGGCATCGATGAACACCAGGGTGACGATCAAGCCCTGCTGAGTTGGGGCCGGGCTTTCGACAGGGTACTGACCTGGAATTACTACGTGATACCTCAATGGCACCTCAGCAAGTTTCGGGTGGCATCGTGGAATAAGTTCAGTCGGCCGGCCGTACGTCCCAAATACGCACTGGGCATAGATACCTGGTGGGTGGACCCGGCAAAAGAGCGCAGGCTGCCCGACCGCTGATCCGAGCAGTGGAAAAGATCTGAAGACTGATGCTCTCCTACATCATTCGCCGCCTTCTGCTGATCATCCCGACTCTGTGGGCCATCATTACGGTCAACTTTTTCATCGTGCAGGTCGCCCCCGGAGGGCCGGTGGAACAGATGGTGGCGGAGATGCGGGGATTGCGGGTGAATACCCGCATGGAGAGGCTATCCGGTATTACGGCGGACGAAGTCACCCGCTCCGGGAAGGACGAGGATAGCTCTTCGGTCTACAGAGGCGCCCGGGGACTTGATCCGGAGGTCATCGAGGAGATCAAGCGACGTTTCGGCTTCGACAGGCCGCTGCACCTTCGCTACTTCGACATGCTCAAACGCTACGTCGTGTTCGATTTCGGTGAGAGTCTGTTCCGCGGCAATACGGTGATCCGCCTGATCGGTACGCGTCTGCCCGTTTCGATCTCTCTTGGAATCTGGAGTACGCTGTTCATTTACCTGATTTCCATTCCGTTGGGTATATCCAAGGCGGTGAAACACGGAAGCCGCTTCGACCTGGCAACGAGCACGGTGGTAACCGTGGGCTATGCCATTCCGTCGTTTCTCTTCGCCATCCTCCTGATCGTCCTTTTCGCCGGCGGCTCTTATTTGAAGTTGTTCCCCCTCCGAGGTCTGGTTTCGACAAATTTTCAGGAATTGAGCTTTTTCGGAAAAATCACCGATTATTTCTGGCACTTAGCTCTGCCGATTACGGCATTAACGATCGGCGGTTATGCCACCCTGACAATGCTTACAAAGAACTCCTTCTTGGATGAGATCAACAAACAGTACGTCATGACGGCTCGGGCCAAAGGGTTGACCGAAAGAAAGACCCTTTTCGGACATATTTTTCGCAACGCCATGCTGCTGATCATCGCCGGATTTCCGGCTGCCTTCATAAGTATGTTTTTTACAGGCAGCGTTCTCATCGAAGTGATGTTTTCCCTGGAGGGACTGGGTTTGCTGGGATTCGAAGCCGCCACCCAGAGAGACTACCCCTTGATGTTCGCCACCCTGTATATCTTTACGCTCATGGGTTTGCTTCTGGGGCTGATCAGCGACATCACCTATACCCTGGTGGACCCGCGGATCGACTTCGAGAGACGTGGATAAACGGCACATGATTCGATTGAGCAAATTGAACCAGGAGCGTTGGCAGCGATTCAAGGCCAACAAACGGGGATTCATCTCCCTATGGATTTTCCTGTTTTTTTTCGTGTTGAGCCTGTTTGCCGAGGTGGTCGCTAACGATGTCCCCCTGTTGGTCCGCAACGGGGGCAGGTTGTACCTGCCGCTGTTCAAGGAATACGCGGAAACGGAGTTCGGCGGGGAGTTTGAAACCGCGGCGGACTACCGTGACCCCTTTGTGATCGATCTGATCGAGGAGGATGGTTGGATCCTCTGGCCGCCGATCCGCTTCAGTTTTGACACGATCAACTACGACCTGCCCAGCCCGGCACCCTCGCCCCTGAGCCGGGAAAACCTGCTCGGGACCGATGATCGGGGGAGGGACGTATTGGCCCGGGTGATCTATGGATTTCGCGTGTCGGTCCTGTTCGGGTTCATCCTTACCCTCTTCTCCACGATCATTGGGGTCTCTGTCGGTGCTGTCCAGGGATTCTACGGCGGCTGGATCGATCTGCTAGGCCAGCGTTTCATGGAGGTCTGGTCGGGCATACCAACTCTCTACATCCTGATTATCTTATCCAGCGTTGTTCAGCCGAACTTCTGGCTTCTGTTGGCCATCCTTCTGTTGTTCAGTTGGATGAGCTTTGTCGGCGTGGTCCGTGCGGAATTCTTGCGAGGCCGAAACTTCGAGTACGTCCTGGCTGCAAAAGCTATGGGCATGAGCAATGCCCGGGTCATGTTCAGGCATATTCTTCCCAACGCGATGATCGCTACGTTGACCTTCCTGCCCTTTACCTTGAGCGGCTCGATTCTGGTTTTGACTTCCCTGGATTTCCTGGGATTCGGTTTGCCCGTTGGCTCTCCATCCCTAGGGGAGCTGTTGGCTCAGGCCAAGACGAATCTACAGGCGCCGTGGTTGGGTATCACCATCTTCCTCGTGTTGGCCGTCACGTTGACCTTGCTGGTGTTCGTTGGTGAAGCGGTGCGGGATGCGCTGGATCCGCGGAGATCGTATTAGACTTATGGCAGAATCGTTGATATCTATCAGGAATCTTCACATCGGATTTCGCAAGGGCCAGCGACTGGACGAGGTTGTTCATGGGGCGGATCTGGAGATCTATCCGAACGAAACCCTGGCGTTGGTCGGGGAAAGCGGCTCCGGGAAGACGGTGACCGCCCAGGCGGTTTTGCGGTTGTTCCCGGAGAGCATTATCGCCTATCCCCGCGGGCAGATTCTGTTTGGACAGAGGGACATCTTGGGAATGAACAGCTCACAGCTGCTCGAGATTCGAGGCAGCGAGATCAGCATGATCTTCCAGGAACCGATGACGTCCCTCAATCCCCTGCACACCGTGGAAAAGCAGATCAATGAAGCCCTGTTTCTGCACACGGGGCTGTCCGCCTCCAAGGCCAGTCCGATCAGCCTGGATTGGCTGAAGCGAGTGGGGTTGGGCGACCCCGAGGAGAAGATGTACTCCTATCCCCACCAGCTCTCCGGGGGCGAGCGCCAGCGGGTGATGATTGCCATGGCCCTGGTCAACCAGCCAAAACTGCTGATTGCCGACGAGCCGACCACAGCCCTCGACGTAACCATCCAGGCTCAGATCCTCGACCTGATGAAGGAATTGCAGCGGGAACTCGAGATGTCGGTGCTGTTCATCACCCACGATCTGGGAATCGTCCGGCGCATCGCCGATCGGGTGGCGGTGATGCACGACGGTCGCATCGTTGAAACCAACGACACCCGGAGAATCTTCGCCGCCCCCGTCGATCCCTACACAAAAGAGCTCCTGGCTGCGGAGCCGAAGGGGGAGCCCCCCGCCTCGGACCCGGAACGGGAAGCGGTTGTAACGGCTCAGGACTTGAAGGTGTGGTTCCCCATTCAGCGGGGTATCCTTCGCCGGACCAGGGGCCATGTGAAAGCTGTGGACGGCGTCACCCTCAAGGTGCGCAAGGGCCAGACTCTGGGGGTAGTCGGAGAGAGTGGATCCGGAAAAACAACCCTTGGCAAAGCCCTGCTTCGCCTGGAAAAGAGTGAAGGGGAGATCTGGTTCGAGGGCAAACCCCTTCACGAAATCGACTCCAAGGCGCTGCGTCCGCTGCGCCGGCGGATGCAGGTCATCTTTCAGGATCCCTTCGGCTCTCTCAGCCCGCGGATGTCGGTGGAGCAGATCATCGGCGAGGGATTGACCATCAACAAGATCGGGGATTCCCGGAGCCGGGAACGGCGGATCGTAGAGGTCATGCGAGAGGTGGGCCTGGATCCGGAGAACCGCCATCGCTTTCCCCACGAGTTTTCCGGAGGTCAGCGGCAGCGCATCGCCCTGGCCAGGGCTCTGGTGCTCCAACCGGATATCCTTATTTTGGACGAGCCCACATCTTCGCTGGACAGGACGATTCAATTCCAGGTCATCGAGCTGCTGAAGAGCCTGCAGTCCAGGCATGAGCTGAGCTACATCTTCATCAGCCACGACCTCAAGGTGGTCAAGAGCCTCTGCCACGACATCGTGATCATGAAAAACGGCAAGATCGTGGAGGAGGGTGAGGCCCGGCACATCTTCAGCAATCCCAGTCATCCCTACACAAAAGAACTGCTCGCTACGGCTTTCGAGAACTAACCCGATTGGACGATCCGGGCGTTTTCTGAGAGGCCGAATAAATGGGTATTGATGTGAACCAAATCACGGTTTATAATTGAACCATGAAGTCAATCACTATACACAAGCTGGACGAGACTCTTGCCAGGGTTCTGGAAGAACGTGCCAGGAGAGAGGGCGTATCGATCAACCAGATGGTGAAGCGGCTGCTTCGCGCGGCTTTGGGCTTGGAAAAGGCGCCGGAGCCGGACCACAGGGAAGATTTCCTCGATCTGTTCGGAACCTGGTCCGATCGGGAAACTGTAGATTTTCACGGGAGGATCGAGGAGTTAGAGCGGATCGAACCTCAAGATTGGGAGGAAGGCTCTTGAGATCCATACTTCTCGATACGAGTGCCTACGCCGCCTTCCGCAATGGAAATACGCTGGTTTTGGACAGCCTCGCCAGTGTGCATAGAGTGTACATGTCCGTTTTTGTTTTGGGGGAACTGTTCTTTGGTTTCGAGGGCGGCGATAGATCCATCGAGAACCGCCAGGAGCTCGACGAATTCCTGCGAAAGCCGACGGTTCTTTTTGTGGGGGCCACCCGGGAGACAGCCGAGGTCTTCGGCTCGGTCAAGAACGATCTGAAGCGCAAAGGTACGCCGCTGCCGATCAACGACGTCTGGATCGCATCCCACTGCATCGAGCTCGGCACAGTCCTGGTTGCCTTGGATCGGCACTTTCTTGAAGTTCCCGGGTTGCGGGCCTGGCCCTATCTAGAGGCATAACCGCATGGTTCTCTCGCTGCTGCACCGTTGCGACGTAGATGAGTGCAGCAGCCAGAAATGCTTGATCTATATACACATATATGTTAACTTATATGTGTATTGGCTTAATATCGAAACTCGGGAGGCATCCTATGGCTCAGTTGACAATTTATCTTGATACAGAGACACTTCGCAAAATTGAGAATGCGGCGGCCGAGAGTAGCGTATCGATATCCAAATGGGTGCGCGAAAAAATAGAAATTGCCTTGAGAGATGAATGGCCGGAATCTTTCTTTCAGCTTTTTGGAGCATTAAGAAATACGGATTTGGCGGAACCAAAAGAGCTCGATTTCACTTCTGATGTTGCTCGGAAAAAACTGTGACCTACTTTCTTGACACCAACATCTGTATCTACGCGTTGAAAGGGTTATATCCGAAGATACAGGAGCAAATGGAAGCTCATGTACCGTCTGAAATCAGCCTTCCATCGATCGTATTGGCCGAGCTGTATTATGGCGCGGCGAAGAGCACCGCTCGGGAAAAGGTAATTAAGAGGTTACACGAGTTTATCGCACCTCTTCATATTGTTGCTTTTGACAGCAGATCAGCAATGGCCTATGGCTCTATCCGAGCCGAATTGGAATCTATGGGGAGAGTAATTGGACCCAACGATCTGGTCGTTGCGGCAACAACACTTGGGAATGGAGGTACTCTCATAACCCATAATGTTAAAGAATTTAGTTCAGTCCCTGGTCTGCGCATCGAGGATTGGACCGAGTAGGCGAGTCCCTCTCGTATCAACACCGAAGGAGGCAATAAATGGATGGAGTACTGCGGCACGTTGTGATGTTTTGTTTCAAATCGGATACCGGGAAAGAGACCATCCGGGAGATAGAAGCGACCTTCGCCGGTCTTCCGGAAAAGATTGAGGAGATCCGGGATTTTGAGTGGGGCACCGATGTCAGTGTGGAAGGCAAAGCCACTGGCTTCAGCCATTGCTTCCTGGTAACTTTCGGCAGCGAAAAAGACAGGGACACCTACCTGCCTCATCCGGCGCATCAGGAGTTTGTCGCTCTGGTCAGACCCCACGTAGAGAAGTCGTTGGTCCTGGACTACTGGGCGCACTAGTTGAAAGAGTTTTGAGCTTCGCAATATTGACATGTCGATTACATATCATTGGGATTACATTTCGTTACAGCAATTCATATTCTGCTGCTCCTAGTCTCGAGCGGACGATTCCGTCGTTTGAGCTGCAAGAGCTCTGCGTGGGATAGATATGGGGTTTGCTTCCCCTTCATAGATTTCGGCTCCTTACAAGATCCGGGTGAGCATCCGCTACTTCGCGGTCATGGATATGGCCCCGGTCCAGTCCGGAGCGGGCGGGCTGGCGATATTGGATCTGGAGCGTTCGAGGTACATCGCGCTCGAGCGATCTCCCGGCAGCAGCTCCTGGACCTTCTGGAAAAGCCGGGCGGCGTCTTCAAAGCTTCGTTCGTAGAAAAGCCGGGCGGCTTCCTCGTGCAGCTGCCAGGCGTGCTGATCCTCCGGGCTGAGCTCTTTCCGCGAGGTGTAGATCCCGATGCCGGCGGTTTTCCCCTTCACGATCACCCTGTCGATCAACCGGCAGGGAAACTGCTCCTGTATCTTTTTGGCCACGGATTCGGAGATGATAAGGGGCTGATCGTACACCTTGGTGAGTCCCTCCAGTCGGGAGCCTATGTTCACCATATCCCCGATGACCGTGTAGTCCATCTTCTTCTCCGAGCCGATATTGCCAACCGTGACGACACCGTAGTTGATGCCGATCCCGATACGGAACCCCGGTCGGCCTTTTTCGGATTGCCACTTGTTGAAATCCTGCAATTCCTCGAGCATCTCGAAGGCGGACTGGACCGCTTCGGAAGCCTCGTAGCGGGTCCGCTCGGGGGCCCCGTAGATAGCCATGATCGCATCCCCCATGTACTTGTCCACAACGCCGTGGTTTCGCATGATGATGTCGACCATCAACTCGAAGTAGGCGTTGAGGGACTCCACCACCTCGTCCGGCCGCAACTGCTCGGAGATGGTAGTGAAACCGCGGATATCGGAGAACAACAGAGCCAGGATGCGGTCCTCTCCCTTCAGCATCTCCTCGGGGCTGGCGAAGAACTGATCGATTACCGCCTTGGGCACGTACTTCTGGAACATCGTCCGGATCTTCTGCTCCTTGTGCTGAGCCACGACCGCCTGCAAGGCATACCCCTTCACCAGGTCGTTGAACTTGTCCAGCTCGCTGGTCATGAGGTTGAAGGTGTGACCCAGCTCTCCTGTCTCGTCTTTGTAAAGGACCTCTACGCGTTTTGACAGATCGCTTGTGGAGATGATCTCCCGCATAGCCCCAACCACGTTTTTCAACGGCTGGGTCAACAGGTAGGAAAAGACCAGCAGCAGAACCACCGCCAGCGCCGAGGAGACCGAGAGGATGATACCTGTCTGCAGGTACATCTGGTTGATCGTCTGATAGAAAGCCTCCCGCTGCTCCGTGACCAGGATGAACCAGTCGAAAGCCTCGAAAGGCGCCACCTGGGCGACCCGTTCGCTGCCCCCCAGGGTGAGCTGCTGCCAGCCGAAGGCCTTCTCCGCCAGCAGCGCCTGCAAGTTTTCGGTCTCATCGGCGGCCAGCTCCATCTCACCGGTAGTCATAACCACCTTGCCGCCGGCATCAACAGCCAGGATCACTTCCGTGCTGCTGCGTACCATGTTGCGAGCAAAGGACTGTACAGCATCTTTGCTTGCTTCAACGAACTCCTCGTTCCCTACGAGGTTGTTGGAGACCAACAGAGACCACTGGCTGCTCGCGTAGGAGAGGAGCTCCTCCTGTTTGAAGCGCAGCAGGCTGGTCGCTACCCTGGTGATGCCGTTTCTCGCCGACAGGGAGGATACATACCCCGTGACCAAGAGGGGCGCGATGATCAGAGGGAGCACGATCAGTACGATTTTAGCCCGAATGCTCATTCACTTCTCCATCTGAAAAGGCAAATCATAATTAGCAGGAGCGCTGTGTTTCAGCACGCCCCGGGAGCATGCGGATGTGTAGTTGGGGATGCCCACTAGCTCCTACCTAAAAAAATCGGTTTTTCACGACAAAACTGGATTGGAAAATATACCATTTCCCGCCGATGATCAGAGTGTTGGTGCACCATATATGAGCGGTCTATATCAGCGAGCCCTCCAGATATACCGCCAGACGGTCGGACTGCGTCTGGTAGGCAAGGGTGAGGAGGGTTTGGACATTGAAGATGTCTCACCGGAAGATCGGGCCAAGATCCTGCGCCAGATCAATGAGGTGATCGACAGCAACCGGATCAGAGTCGAGCCGGACACCTTCACCATCACCGCCAAACGGAGTGGAACCGGTCTACCCATTCTCATCAACGGGGCGATCGTGGCCGTCGTTGCCGCCACGATCCTCATCTTTTCCTTTTTCTTCAACAGGCAGGAGGACGTTCTGGCCAGCGGGGCGGGAACGATCCTCAGCGCCGAAAGCAAGGTGATCGAAACCCTGCGCGAGGAATCCCAGGAGCAGCTTCAGCTAAAGGACAGGGAGATCTTGTCCTTCCAGCAGCAGCTGCAGGATACCCTCGAGCAGCAGAGGCGCCTGCAGGCGGAAACAGACCAAACCATCCGCCAACGGGAAGAGCAGCTGGAGGAGGAGTTTCAAAGAACTCTAGAGGAGGAGAGGCAGCGTCTGCTCGATCAAGGGCTGGCCGCCGCGGCTGTCGAGGAGAGGTTACAAACCTTCGAAGCGGAACAACGCTCCGAACTGGAAGCCGAGTTCGAGACGTTCCGCCGCCGGACCGAAGAAGCTTCGGCTCAGCGGGAGGAGGCGATCGCCGGCCTGGTGCGGGAGTATGAGCAGAACCTCCAGTCGGCCCAAGTGGAGCGCAGTGAACTGGAGAAACAGCTGCAGGAGCGGGAAACTGAGCTGCAGAGACAGTACGAGGAGCGGGCCCAGGCCTTGGAGAGCGACAGAGCCCGGGTGGCGGCGCAGCTCAACCGCCTGCAGGAAGAGCAGCGTCAGGAGCAGCTGGTGCGGGACCAGATCCTCAGCGCGTACGAAACTGTAAACATCAACATCGCTGCCGGGGAGTATGCCATGGCTCTGCGGCAGCTCGAGTCGATTCGTTCCTACCTCGATCAGGAGCCTGCCCGTTCGCTGGCCGGGATCCAGCGGCGGCGACCGGTGGAGCGGTTCATTATCGCATCCCTGGAGGATCTCATCCGCAGCCGCTCCGCTCAGGAGGAGCAGGACTTGGATTCCCTGATCGCCGCCGGAAGCCGGATCAATGCCCTGAACCAAGGCATCAGCAGAGCAGACCAGCTTCTCGACCAGGGGGATACCGCAGCAGCCCGGCAGCAGTACCTCTCCGCCCTCGGGGAGATCCCCTCGGCCCGCCGGGGCTATGAGGGACTGGCGGAAATCGATGAGCGGGCAGATGCGAGAGTCCGGCAGGCCGCGGGTACGGCAATATCCAGGGGTAACACCCTCTACCGAAACGACCAGTTCCAGGCTTCTCTGGACCGTTACCGCGAAGCTTTGACGATCCTTCTCGAGGATTCTAACGCGGCCGGACGCATCGTAGACCAAATCGCCGAGATAAGCCTCCGTCTGAGTCCCGTGATTGCTGCAACCCCCGAGCAGCCCCAACCAGTTGCGCAGCCTGATGAGGAGCAGCTCAGGCTGGTCGGGCAGTATCAGGAGCGGATTGAGACACTGGAGGATGAAAACGCCAGGATGGCGAATCAGCTGAAGAGTCTCCAGGAACGTGAACAATCGCTGCAGAATGAGAATGACAGGATGACCGCGGCGCTGGAGCGTTTGGAAGCGCAGGAAAGCTCCCTTAAGAGCGAAAACGCCCGGCTGGCGGAGCAGCTGGAGCGGCTCCAGGAGCAGCAGCAGCTGCTGCAGGGGGATCAAACCCAGGTGGCCGCCCAGGTACAGCGCCTTCAGGGGGAGAGAGAAGCCCTGAGCGCCCAGGCACGGCAGCTTCGGGATGAGAAGGATAAACTGGCCGAGCAGGTGAAGCAGCTGCAAGCCGAGAAAGACGGGCTGATCTCGATACGCGATCGGATCCAGGTCGAAAGAGACAGTCTGGAAGAGGAGCGGAATAGGCTGGCCCAAGAGCAGAAGCTCGCAGCGGAGGTGGAGGCGGAGCGAGAGAAGCTTCGGGAACGCCTGGACACATTGGAGACACGCTTCCGGACCCAGCGCCGGAGCGCGGACCTGAGGGGCGACACCTCACCTGAGACCCTGGCAAATTTGCTAGAGGCCAAACTCCTGACATGGCAGATCATCGGCTCCGACCCGATCGCCGGTCAACATCCTGAGCTCTACGACACCATGGAGCGTTATCTCGATACGCTGACGGAGCAGAGCCTGCTCGAAGGCCGGTATACGGCGGTGCAGGATATGATCACCGTCGTGGATGCCCTGCTGAGCACGCCCGCAGCACAGGTGCCCGCCGAATTGTGGCGCCGATACAGCTACACGGATCGGGAAGATCTGCTAACAAGGCTCATCGACAAGATTGATCTGCTGCTCGAATGAGTCCGGGGGAAGTGCAGAGCTGCCCTGAGGGACGTAGGGCGCTCTGCACGTATTCCCGGTTTTTTTTCTGGAAAGCTGTTCTCTCTTTCTTAATGACCGGTAATCACGCAGGTGTAGATATCGGCGTAGGGCGGGTTGTCTCCCCGGTTATCGATGTTCAGATAACGCTGGACGCCGGCTGCATCGACCATCCAGTTCAGGGAGATAGCCCCCGGGGTTCCCGAAACCCCGTCGATGAAGTTGTTCGGTCCGTCCATCAGGAAGATCCGGATCTGTGCCTTCGACGAGCTGTAGGTGATGGCGAAGGTGATCATGGTACAGGTGCCCGTGTTGAAGGCCATGATATCGTCCATGTCGGCAGCGCTCATGGTACCGGTGATCTCGATGCTCATCCCCGGTTTGAAAGTTACACCCAGGTCGTAATAATCGGTCAAACCTGTATAATCGTCGTTGGTTTCATTCACTGATTCATCGAAATAACCCACCGATTCGGTCGCACCGGCTGCTCCCGTGTTGTCTCCGGGATTCGTTTCGTCGCTCGACATGACCCGGACGACCAGAAAGTATTTCCCGTAGTCCAGCGGCCATTTCCCGGAGAAGGGAATCGCGCCGGAGGTAGCACCGAAATCGAGCTGAGGCAACCCGGATCCGGATTCGATCAGGACATCTCCTGCGTCGAGATTCGGATCCAGAGAGGCGTAGGCTTCCCAGCTTACAGGCTGGGAACCGTTGCTGGTGCCGTTGTTCTTGTATACGAAGTTCCCATTCACCGCTCCATCGGGCAGAAAGGTGCTTCCTCCTGCCACAAAGTTAACCTGCTCTACGATGTAGTCTACGTCCGGGGCCGCTACGGTGAAGGTGCTGCCGGACAC
>Ga0114922_10003553_pt1 | contig 14521 bp, 13 predicted proteins | sample AartaG_FD_100975 | JGI IMG/M metagenome (GOLD analysis project Ga0114922, IMG submission 100975) | Deep subsurface microbial communities from Aarhus Bay to uncover new lineages of life (NeLLi) - Aarhus_00045 metaG | ecosystem: Environmental > Aquatic > Marine > Oceanic > Sediment | place...
GAACCTAGCTTCCCCATGGAAAATCAAATAAGTAAAGAGTGTCTTGATATATAATATTTTTTAGATGCAAAAATATATTTGCTTATATTATAACAAATTAAAAATAAGTATACAATTATTATATAAAAAAACAAACTAATTATCATGCCTCTTAGATTTAACTCTTGTCCCCATTGTAACCAACGCATAGTTTTCAGTATTGATAAAAATGATATCAATTCATCTAGCTATCCAGCTCCAGTATACATTCTTCATAAAAGCGAATCTTGTGGAAAAATTTCAACCTTTTATGTTGATAGCCTTTTAAGGGTCTCCTATAAAGAGCTTGAGAAGAAAACTGGCGCAATTAAAACGTTAGAAACAAGAGATTAATATATCTTCTTAAGAGTTTATGCAAATCTTATATGTAACGATTAATTTACTACTTCTCTTCCTTTTTCTTCTAAGCGGTATTTTAAGTTTTGTCAAATTTGTCACTTTTTCTTTAAATACTCCGATCTATTGAAGAAAATAATGCACCGAATGAAATTTCTCTTTATAAACTAACACTGGTTTAGTTAAAATAAATATTAATTAATGTAAATATGAAAAATAAAAAAAGTGTAAAACTTATTTAGGTTCAATTTCCAATTGGGAGGAGAGGATTCTTAAGCGAATATGGTGAGGAAGGAGGAAGAGAACTAGCAGAAGAATCGGAAGCTAGTACTGAGATTGATTCAGATAACGATGACGATTCATGCAGCGATAGTGAAAATAATGTCGATACAGATACAGAGTACGAGATTGATGGGTCTCTCGATTTTAGTGGATTAGACGAATACGATTTTGATGGATCCCTTGATTTCAGTGGATTAGACGAATATGAATTAGATGGAACCCTTGATTTTAGCGAATTGGATGAATTTAATGAGGAAAGTAGATTAGAAAACATGATAGATAATGAATGGGACGAAATTGATTGGAGCAAAGTGAATAGTGACGAACATGAAGAATCAATTTGGGATAAAATAAATTGGCATGATGTCGAAACAGGTGAACAAGAAGAATCCGTTTTGAATGAGATCGATTGGGAAGAATCTAATAGCGAAAAACGAACAAAAACTGACTCTAACAATGAGAATGGAGAATTCGGGCCTGAACAATTAGATCCAAATGAAGGCGAAGAAAATTACGAGGGCGACGAATATGAACAATCTGAGATGGAAAGTGATGATGAGTCAAATTATGATCCCCACGAATATGGAAATAATTTTGAACAAGAAGAATACTCTGGAGAGTTTTACGAAAATAGTTACGCTGAATCAATGAATACCATTTTACTCAGTGAAAACCAGATTTATGAGTATCTTCAGGAGTATATTGAATTAATGGGTGAAAAAGAAAATGAGGTGAAACAAGGAGAACAAGCTGAAGTAGATGACTCAACAGAGGAAGTTTCTGAGTTGGAAAAATTCTTAGAAGAAGAGCGAGAGAGAATTCAGCTCGAACAACAACAAGCTGATTTGGATGAAGAACTTGAAAATAAACCTGACCTTGAACTCGTGCCTAATGAAGAGGAAATAGAACAAGAACAAAAGGAAGAAGGTGATACTCAAATAAATTCTTCTGAGGAAATTTATACCAATAAAGAAGAAGAATTAGAGGAGGAAATAAGACTGAATCCAGTTGAAGAACTTCAAGAGGATATAGAAGAAGTAATAGAAACAGAATCTGAAACTGAGGAATTAGTCCATGAAGAAGAAGTTAAAAACCAAGAGTTGAAACTCGAAGAACTTGAATCAAATTGCATTGAAGAAAAACAAGGAGAACAAGAACATAACTTAGAATTGGAAAATGATGAAACTGAGGAATATGAAAAACACCAAGTTGAATCCAAAATCAAAGAAGAATTCGAAATAAAATCCGAGTTAATAGTTCATGAGGAAGAGCTGGTTAGCTTCGAAATGGAACGCGAGGAAAAGGAAAAATATGAAGAATGCAATAGAGAACAAGAACTACCCCAAGTCTTGCAAGAACTCGAAGTAAAACAAGAAACAAATCTTAACGACAACGACATCTTTACTATTCATAAAGAAGAAGAATTAGAACGAGAAATCACATCGCTTTATAAACATGAAAATTATAGAGAAATAGATGAATTTGAATACCATCAACAAGAATTAGAAGAAATTCTTGATCAAAATCGAAAAATCGAGCTACATGTTCTCCTCGACATTGGAAAAGAAGAAAATACCTCTGGGGAACCATCTAAAGAAAATTACGAGAGAGTTAAAAAGCTCTATCATCAACAAACAGGGAAGAGACCCATTTATGCGAACAAGGAGACAAAAAGTTTTAAAGAGTGGTTAGAACAAATAAATGAATCTGTAAGAAAACTAAAAGTAGAACAATCAAAGGAACAAGAGCGGGAGCAAAAAAAGGAAGAGGATTGGATAAATTTTCTGAAAACTTGGATAAAAGAAGTATCCGAAAAAGAAATTAGTCTCCAAATAAAAAATGAAGTAATACAGATCCTTGAACAATATAACGAGCTAGATGAATTGGCAAAAAAATTCCAGGAATTGTATAAACAGGAACAATTAAAGCAAATCTCTAAATCTGAAAAAATAGAATTAAGGGCTTTAATTAAAAAGCTTCAAGAAAGTTATCCCTCGAATATTGTATTATTCACTAACTTACGCGTGATTAAAAACTATTTAACTCATCAAAAATTAAATAAATCGCAAATAAATCAATTGTTAAACCATTTTTTTACTCTATTCTCCCCAATAAAGCAATTAAATCAAATATTAACACATAAACACAATTTATACACAACAACTGATTTGATTAACGATTTATTACAAATAATACCTCATATTGATAATCTATTTAAAAATCTCTCAAAGACTAAGCTTTTAGAAAATATTAGCGTAATTATTTTTAATAAAGGAAAGCATTTTTTAAAGCATATTATTTCTAAAATACAGAACTCTAATAATCCAGATTATAATCCTAATTATAAATTCTCCTTAAAAGTATTAAAAATTGCAGAGGATAATATGAAAGATAAATTTGAATCTTCAAGTGAATTAGTTTTAGAACATTTAGAAAAATATCGCTATGCTAATAGAGATTTAAAACATTACTTCCACGAACAATGGAAGAAACATAATCCTAACCTAAATTCTCGTTTTTTTGAACGACTTGATAATATTGAAAAGTCATATTGGTTTGGATTTCTATGTTCAGATGGGTCAATAACGAGTGGTAATGATCCATCTAAAAAAAGATATCAAATAGCTATAGAAATATCTGAAAAAGATAGAGATCATCTCGTTAAATTTTGTCGTGCTGTAGGATTAAATCCAACTAAAATTGGTAAAAGAACTAGGGCACTTCATGGTAAAAAACATCTTCTAGTTTATATCATTTTTACCTGCAAACCTATGTTTCAAGATCTTAAAAATTTAGGCTTATCGGAATTTAAAAAAGGAATTGAATTAAAGATTAAACTGAAAAATAATAACCTATCTTACTCGTTACTGCTTGGAATTTATGATGGTGATGGAAAAGAAGGAAGAACAATTATCTACTCTACAAATTATTCTTTTCTACTTCAAATTAAGAATGTATACGGAGTAAAATCAGAAATTAGAAAACGTGAGGTCGAGGAAATACCCGATGATTTAAAACATAAAATCAAACGAACGAAACCGATATATGAATTTGCATTAAATCCTAAGTTGTTAAATAAAATGATGAAGTCTTATCCTGATAGTCTAGTAAGAAAAAGAAAAACATTTAGTGAACAAATACACACTATGGAAAATATGAAAAACAAAATTAAAAGTCCAGAGAACCTAGAAAAATTAATAAAGAAATATGGAAAACAAGAATTAGCAAAAAAAATGAATGTTTCTTTCAATACATTACATAAATTAGCTAGTCAGTGGAATGTAAGTGCAAAGAAATTATCTCCTCTTGAAATATTGAAAGCTAAAATTAAAAATAAGGAAAATTTAATAAAAAAAATTGAAGAAAATGGAAAAGAAAAGACGGCTAAGGAATTAAAAACTGGCTACAAAACACTCCTTAATTTAATAGATGAATGGAATATTAATGCAAAATATTTAAATAAAAGAGAAAAACTGAAAGTTAAAATAGGAAGTAAGGAAAATTTAGAAAGACTCCTTGTTAACTCTTCCTTTACACAATTAGCTAAGAAATTCGGTGTTGGAAGAAATACTCTTAAAAGGTTATATGATGAATGGGAAATCTGATGATATTTTAATTTCAAGAGAATCAATAAAAATAAGTAATAATTAGTAAGAAATAATTATAATAAAAAACTAAATCTATTATGGATTTTCAATTAGAAGATGTAAAAGGCATCGGTTCAGAAACAGCTAAAAAATTTGTCGAAGCGGGTATTAAGTCCGTTGAAATTTTAGCTTCTACTAAACCAGCAGATATTGTAAAATTAAAAATCAAAGGTATTGGAAAAGCAACCGCAATAAAATTCATAGAAAATGCAAAATTATTACTGAAAGAGAATTTTACTGAAACAAAAACTCAAAATACAGATGTAAAGGAGAAACCTGCCAAAAAGGTAGAAACACCAAAAAAGAAGAAATCAGGAATAAGCAAAAACCTTAAAGAGCTAATAAAAAAGCAAGCCGAGTGTAATATTGGATTAGTGGGCCATGTAGATCATGGAATGAATTAGTCATCTCGACAATTCCTATAAAAACTACATTGGTCAAAGCTCTTACAGGTGATTGGACGGATAGACATTCAGAAGAACAAGAGAGAGGAATCTCTATTAAATTAGGATATTCGAATGCCACTCTATTACACTGTCCAGAATGTGATGAATATCTTACTTATCATATGGCAGAAACTGCTAGAAAAAAGGGTAAACCTAGGTTTAATTGTCCAAACTGTTCAAACACCTTAGAATTTAGAAGAAATATTTCCTTTGTTGATGCACCAGGTCATGAAATTTTAATGGCTACGATGTTGAGTGGTGCTTCTTTGATGAATGGCGCTTGTCTGTTAGTTTCTGCTGATGAAGTGTGCCCTCAACCCCAAACTAGAGAACATTTAGCCGCGTTAAATATTGCGGGTATCAATAACATAATAATAATTCAGAATAAGATTGACGCTGTTTCAAAGGAGCAAGCTCTTGAAAACTACAACCAAATTAAAGCATTTGTAAAAGATACAATCGCAGATAATGCACCTATTATCCCCGTGTCTGCGGTCTTTGGAGCAAACTTGGGACTAGTGGTTCGAGCGTTTGAAGAAATAATTCCCTCTCCAAGCATTAATGAAGAGGACGATTTCCAATTCCTAGTTGCTCGATCTTTCGATATTAACCGACCTGGTACTCAAATTAACGAATTAAATGGCGGAGTTATAGGTGGCTCTGTTTTAAAAGGGAAAGTCAAAGTTGGAGAAGAAATTGAGATTAGACCGGGATTTCGGATTAAAAACAAATATAATTCACTTAAAACTCAAATAGTAAGTATTAGTCAAGGAAGCAATTTATTAAACGAAGCTAAACCAGGGGGTTTAATTGGGTTAGGAACCAAACTAGATCCTGCATTGACGAGGGGAGATTCTTTAATAGGCCATTTAGTAGGCATACCTGATACTTTACCTGAAGTAATATCCGAAGTTGAATTAGAGGTTAATTTACTAGAAAGAGTTCTCGGATCAGAAGTCCAAATAAAGGTTCAACTACTTAAACATAATGAGAAGCTCCTACTAGTCGTTGGCACTGAGAAAACAGCGGGAACCGTAGTTAAAATATTAAAAAATTCCTACATCATTAGTTTAAACCCCCCTATATGTGCTCCAGCAAACTCTGTTTTTGCAATTTCAAGAATTATCAATCGCCGTTATCGATTAATAGGTTACGGAAAAGTGTTTAAAAAATAGATGCAAAAATTTTTCTTTCTAAGTACTTATGGAGAATACGATAGGAAAATTTCTCTAATTTTTCCCTTTATTAGTTTTAGAGAGACATCAATTTGATCAATTATTTTTTGCAGTGAGTCAATTACAGTAGAATCATTGTCAGAATTAACTGATTTTGGAATGGTTTGCCTTGTTTCGTAGAGGACTAATGTATCTCCTACTTTTGCGAGAAAATGAAGAACTACCTCAATTTTAAAGTTTACGGATGAGTCTATATCTTTTTTAATCTCTTTGAATTCGTAAAACACTTCGTCCATTATTCGTTTTTCTAAAAAACTTAAGAAATTCTCAATGTTATCAATGAAAATTACTATCAATATTTATTATGAATGTTTCTTATTATTAAAATAGAAGACTAACCCCATTAAAAATAAAACTCCGCTTATTCCCCCAAATATTAAAATCCAAAGGGGAAAATGAGGTATATCGGTTATAAAATAATTTACTTCTCTGAAAGTGTTGATTAATGTTTCTGATATGAGCGTACTACCTTGATAAATTCTCACGGTATAATTTCCGTTAGGAACATTTTCAATCAAAGCTAACCCATTTTCATCTGAATATGTTTTTGCCATTGGTTGGTTCAAATCATTTGAGATGTAAGTACCGTATTTTTTTCCATAATATATTAATTCAACCCTATATCCAACCAAAGGCATACGGGTGTTGTCTGTTATAATAATTTTAAGATCATTTGTAGCGTCATAATTTATCGAGAATGGATTAATTTCACCGAGTATTAGATATGGGATTACAATCTTTAAACCTTGCCTTTTTACGGCATTATCTGTAAAAATAAGACTATTTTCTATCGATTCTTGAGTAACAAATTCTATAACATCGAAATAATTTACATCTCTGTCAAAAACGGAGCTATTTTGTATGATTTGATCTGATATGATAGTTTTTTCGATTAATTTTACATCCCGAAGAAATATATGTTCTGGACCATCTATTAAGGAAGGGAAGTAAATTCTTTGCCTGATATTTCTATCCCCATATAACCTATCTATTGCCCAGCTATAATCAACGGGGTTTTCAAATCTAAGTGTGAAGTTTGTTTTAAATTCTAAAGAAAATAATTTCGCATCAGCTGACATCGTGACATTAATGCTTTTATCTGGTACTAAGAAATCAATAATATCTTGATCGTTAATTTGTAGGTTATGATCATAAAATAAATCTTTATCAAGAGGATTGATAGTTAATTCGACAACAAGGTTATCTGCTAATTTTTCTAGAGGATCATCGGTCCAATTGCCAGTAATTTTTGTACCTACCAATGTAAAATTGTAATAAAATGATGGATTAAACATTTGTTCTTGTTGAGTTATTGTTAGAGTCTCTTCTGATTTCTGAGATAGGTCCCAACCATAAGTAAGCAACTGGTATTCGAATATAAAATACATTGAGAAATTATGATAGTCCGTACGGAAATAGTTTTCAAAATTAAATTTCAGGTAATCACGAGAGCCAATAGAATAGTCTTCCTCGGTAAGTTCAACAATATCTGGATCCGATTGATTTTGAACAAATATATGTTTAAGAGTTCTCGGATATAATACCGTATTATAAACTAAATATCCTTCTGCTTCATTTATGGAACTATTATATTGAACACTAATGGATTCGTTTAACAAAACTGTTATTTTATCTGATTGTGGTATAGCATCATCAAGGTTATTAAATTGTGCTATCTCAATAGTTTCTACATAATCCGTGCCTAAATAACTGATATTTAACGCTCCAGAACTCAAATCGTCGACTAATGTAGGGTAGAATCCTGTATCATTATATAATCCCTCTTGGTCAAAAGTAAGCCTAGATATTGAAATGTTTCCGAGACCTTGTAAAGGTTCATCTAGAATGGGATCGTAATCATCTGATGGAAATAAATTTGTATTTAGATCGGCGGCGGTTCTTTGCTTATTGTTTTCTAGCGTATTATTCTGGAATATTTCACCTATGAAAACAATTGGAACTAATGCCATTAAGATTAGTATAGAAATTATCGCAATTTTCTTGAATTTATTATCTATCATTTTTTTTTTTAACATTTTTTAAACAAGAAATTAATCAAAATTAAATAATTTTTCTTTTGATTTTAACTTTTACTTCAATTTCCACGATTGTCTGATGATACGAATATTTATATTTATTGAATATATTTCTATTGTATTCATAACAAAGGCATATATGCGCATAAAACCAGTTTTTAACAATATCGTTTATTAGAAAATTTAAATTATCACATGGTTTTTTTCTATTCATATCAAATTAAACGTGTCAACGACGAAAATTGTAATAATTGATTTAAATGGCTCGAAAACCAGATCGAAACAAATTTCTAGAAAATCTCAATAACGCTGTAGATTTTTTTGACGATTATTCTCATAATCTCTACAATAATGTCATCGCAATCTCTCATAATGATGCAGATGGTATTAGCAGCCTACAAATTATTCAAAATTTACTCCATAAAATGAACTTAAATTATGATTATTTCATTTATAATCGATCTGTGTCATGGACAAATTATCTCTCGGGAATCTTACCCAAAACTCCTAATAATAAGACCGCATTGATTTTTACTGATGTTGGCTCTAATCTAGCAGAATTGGTCCCTATCATAAAGAATAGAAAGGAACATTTTTATATCCTCGATCATCACGAAGTGGATTACGAGTTAGTATTAGATGAACTCCCCGAAAATCTCTTTTTCGTAAATCCTACAATTTTTGGATTTGATGGTCTTGATCACGTTTCCGGAGCTACTTTAGCGTATATGTTCGCAAAAAAAATAAATCTATCAATAATAAAGCAAGGTTGGCTAGCTGTTATTGGAATTGCTGGCGATTCTTTAAAATCGATGGAGAAGCTTCAATCGTTTAATAAGGAAATTTATCAAGAAATCTGTGATGAAGAGCTCGTTATAGATAAGGAGGGGCTAATATTATTTGGAAATATGCATAATTCAATAAAAAATAGTTTGAAGTATAGTATCTTACCCTTTTTAAACGGATTTGGTGGTGAAGATGATCAAAAAATCAAAGCATTCCTTGACAAGATAGGAATTAACCCGAATAAGAAAGTGGTTGATTTAGATCAAGACGAAACACAAACTATTTGCAAGAATACTAACATTAAACTAGGTCATTATGCTTTACTACCTCAAAAACAAGGATTATTGAAATTTGCTTTTGAACATGCGGTTCTATTGAACATATTATCTTTTAAGAACATTAGTGCTGCAATTTCAATAATCCAGCAAAAATCTATAACTAGATATGCCAAAGAAATCTACTACGAATATATTAGTGGTTTATCAAAGAATTTAAAGTTATTGGCAAACGAATTACCTCGCTTTGAAACTAAAAATACGATATTTATTGATGCCGGAAATAGTAAGATACCGCCGAGTAATTGGTCTGATACCGCAAGTTTCACCTCTGTGAACGAGTTATTAGAGCCTTCGAAGATGCTGTTCTTTGGTGGGCTTGAAAAAAAAACTCAAATGGTTAAATTAAGCATTAGATGCTCTAGAAAATACCTTGAAAGCAATCGAAAAGGCGTAAACCAGGTCATCAATACGATCAAACAAAAACTTGGTGGAACTGGAGGAGGACACAAATTAGCTGGAGGAATAAGATTATCGATACCCTCATTTAAGCTTCTAATGGAGAGAATTGACAAGTTTATCTGATTCTGATAGAAGGGAAAAAGTTATATGGATTTTCTTGAAATAAAAGCGAATAGTGTTTATTTATTGCGAGTAAAAGTAAAAACTAATGCTAAAAAACAAGAGATTTTATCGTATTCTGATACAGACTCTTGGTTATCAATTAAATTAAAATCTAAACCCGTTAAGAACAAAGCTAATAAAGAATTAATAAATCTAATAAAAAAAAAATTAGATATTACTTCAGATCAAATCCACATAATATCAGGAATGAAGAAAACCAGCAAAACAGTAGAAATTAAGTTTAGTAAGAATATTGGAAAATCGGAATTAACTAAGAAACTAATAGGTTAATTAGGAACCTATCTTTATCATTTTTCCGCATTTTAAACAAGTTATAAAATGAGTCATACCTTCATCTGCACTTCTAGTTTGCCTCGTTTCTAAATGAGCTTTATCATAACCACATTTTTTACATTTAAAATCTTTAATTGAGCTTCTTAGGTTTTCTTCTTTCCATTTCATTACATCAGAAAGATTGGTTACCTCATTTCTAATCGGTTGTTCAATCAAGGTTTTAATTTTATAGGAATTTGTATCAGAAAGAGGTTTTATTGCACCACATTTACATTTAAACACTTTTGCCCCATTTACTGTTGTTGGGAACAACATGGAACCACATTCATCACAGAATTGCATTGTTTTTACACCATTTTTTATATACTTATATTATTACATGATCACAAATAACTTAACAAGTTAGAATTTTAATCCAAATATTAAAGCACAAAATATAATTCCCGCCACCAAATCTGCAATTGTTCCGGGGTTAAGTTTTCCATTTTGTTTTTGTAAATCTTTATCAAAATTAATCGTTAATTCTAATCCTTTTTTAGTTGAGATACCTCCATGGCTTAAGATATCTGTAGCTGTTTTTGAGACTTCCATAGCATCTTTTTTACCTGACTTGCGTATTATTAACGTGTCTAAATGGTTGCTGAGTAATTTTAAGTAAGTATTAACGGTAGCAGTGTTAATGTTTTGAGAAATTTTATAGGTTTCAATGAAGTACGATAAACCTTCATTTAAAACAATATTAAATCCACTAGAATACTCACTACTTATTAAATCGTAATCTTTTGATAGCTCGAAAATTTTTTTTAGCGTAATATTGTCCTGTCTTATCTCGCTTGCTGAATTTTCCCCATATACATCATATTTTTCTATTCTTCCCAAACCTCCCGGATTACAAGTTCTGATAGCCTCATACAAATTTACTGTATCTTCAACCGTTGTATCTTCTATAAGCTTTTTCACTATAATTTCAAAATCTTCAATTTTAACCTTGTTCGTTTTCAAACAAATTGTAGCAGCGGAAACTAATGGAGCTAAGATAAGTATGTGGCCGAGTAATACGTTACCTCCAGACTGCCACCTCATCATTTCTTTCGCTGATTTCTTATAAAATAGACCTAATTCAATTGTAGTAAATTCCCGCTCGTTACTTTCAATGGAATTGTATATTTTTTTACACAATTCCCTAAAATTAGGTTGTATGGCTGTAACTCCCGCTAAGAAGTGTTCAAACCTAGTATCCTCGAAATCTTTTGTTCTGTGGACATTTCCGGGTTTTGGCCACCCAGATAATTCCAACAGACTAGAAAGATTTACACACCTTGCCAAGTCATCTAAAGATTTGATTTTAATATCTATAATAAACACATCTAAGATATTAATTGCATATTCAATTATTAAATGTTAAAAGGATTTGTTAGTAATAAGTTAATTCTAATGATCTTCTCTCTTTTATCATGTATCCTTGATTATCCGAAGTTTTATATGAGATTGGTCTAAATTTTTCAGTAAGATTTTTGCGATGTAAAAATTTTTTTATTCTTAATTTGATCGCTCTTCTTGACATTTGTTGAGGCATTACTACTTCTATTTCGTTTCCACTTCGAGAAATTTCGATTTGTGGTAGTTGTTCCTCTAAAAACCTTAATAAGTCATCAACATGTTGCTCTTTTTCCACGCTTAACTCTTTTACTTCAATAGTTAATTCTTTTGTATCGTATTCACTCATATTCTAATCACTCTATAATATAATTAATGGTATTATAAATTTTTTTCTACTTATAACAATAAAAATCAGAAAATAAAATTAGTTAAAATTAAACATGAATTATATTGGCGTTTCATCTCCCCATAATTCGAGTGCTTGCTTTAATTCGATATGATTTTTAGCATATTCACTTACATCTATATTTTCCATATAAGCATTAATTGCTTGACTTAATGCCATCGCTCCACTTTTTGTGCCTCCTGGGTGCCCTAAGACGCCTCCACCTGCTTGAACAGCAATATCCGTCGATGTTAAATCCATTAAACGATGAATTATTCCTGGATGGACACCTCCGGAACATACACTCAAAACATTTTTCATTCCGTACCACATTTGCTCTAAGACATCCTCATCTGCATCATTTGAGTCTAAAGCAATCTTAATATAGTTATCATGCACTTCTTTTTCATCGCCAGCTAACTTACCTAAACCTCCAATGTGAAGCTGATCTACACCTTGCATCCTTGCGATTTCAGCGAGAACTTTCATACTCATACCATGATCGGGATTTCTGTCAAAAGCAGCATGAAACGCTCTGTGCGCATGAATAGCTAGGCCTAAATCTTCACATATGTTTCTTATTGTTTGAACTGCTGCCCAACCTATAGTGAGTATATCAAGCATCACATATTCATTGCCACTATCTTTCACTAACTTAGCTCGTCGCTTCATCTCGTCAACTTCAGCAGAAATGTTAATTAGATAACTTTTTCTTTCTCCAGTTTCATTCTCTGCTTTGTCTCTCATTTTCATACTAAGTTCGAGTCTTTTTTCGAATCTATTAAACTTCTGATTCGACAGGTTCTCATCATCTTTTAATAAATCTACGCCTCCCGTCCATATTTCATACCCGCATTGTGCGTGTTCTTCTGCATAATAACCTACTTTTGGTTTCGGAACTGTTGCTGTAATTGGCCTTTTATCAATCTTTAGCATTTCTCTAATTCCTTTGATTCCAAATTGAGGGCCTTTAAAGGATTGAATAATATTTTTGGGCCACTTTACGTCCACTAATCTTAACCCTTCTAATGCTTTCATACCAAAAACATTTCCTGCAATGGAGCTTAAAATTTGGGGCATATTTCCTTCTTCAAATAGGTCATTTGGATATGCGATCTTAACATAACTACCATTAATTCGATAGACTTTTGCACTTAATGCTCTAATGTGGTCAGGAATTTTAAGTGCCGTCCATGTTCCATTACTACTTTCAGCAGCTACTCTAATAGCTACTTTTTCAATGGGCAATCCTTTGGAAGGAGTAATTTTAAACAAGCATATAAGATCGTCTTCAACTGGTTCATATTCCAAATCTAAAAAATCCTCATATTTCATTTTTATATCACCTTAATCCTTCCCTATAACATTTCTGGATATAATTTTGTAAAATGCGTATGCACATGGCTACTTGCAAATATCCCAGCTTCAGTTATTAAACCATCAATATATCTTCTACTTACGGTTTCAAAAGCGGGATTTAATATTTCGAGACCTTTTGGGGGGTTTTCCCATATTTCTGAAGTTTCACGCATCTCAATTTTTTCAATGACCCCAAAAGATGTTTGAGGATTATATTTCAGAAGCGGCGTGGCTACGTAAAAAGGTACGTGTTCTTCGTGGGCTACCAAGGCTAATAGCCTTGACCCAACTTTGTTCAAAACTGTTCCTTCGCTTGTCACACTATCTGCTCCTATAAGTATGAGGTTAACTTCGTAATGGTTAACAGCCCACCGCATAGCACTATCTACAACATGATATACTTTTATTCCTGCGTTTAATAATTCTTTAGCAGTCTGCCTCCCTTGGAGGCGAGGTTGTGTTTCTGTATTTATGACTTCAAAATGTTTACCTTGTCTTCGTGCTTCTAAGAGAATAGCGGTGACTACAGATGAATGGCAATGTGTCATAATTATATAATCATCATCAGTTTCAACAAATGGTATTCGTCTAGCACCAATTTCTGCGATCCTAGCTTTTGAGTCTTGTATCATTTTATTGTATTTATCTTTATAATATGAAATTAAATCTAAAGTCTTTTTGCTTAAAATCATGTTTTGGCTTTTTCAGTCTATTCAATATAAAATTTAGACCATTTCTTAACGCAGGTTCTGTTGGTCGAGTATTGAAGAGAATTTCCTTCGCTTCTGATAATTTATTTATGAAAATCTCAGCAGAACTGCTTTCTGGAAGTCTTTCAGCGTAACTATGTAGAAATTCGATAGCACTGAGCGCAATGTTTGTCGCTCCTTGGATTTCTAATGATTTAATCTTTTCTGCATCCTTTAATAGTTGTTGAATATAATTTCACCTTTTACTAGTTTTTAATTAATAACTAGTTAAACCTTATTTTTTATTCTATTCAATAATTAATCGGATTCCTCTTCTGATGAAATATTTTTTTCTTCTAAATCCTTTGGATCGATCTCTAAAAAAAGAGAGCCAATGTATTTGCAGTTAGTGCATTCATAAAGATCTGGTGCTAACCAACCAGAAACGTTTAACGCGTTTTTTAATGTGGGTTTTTTGCATTTCGGACAGATTTTAATACGTGTCATCTTGCAGTATGAAACTTCTTAAATGAAAAATTAAACTCTACTTGAATCGAAGTATTTAATCATAATTAACATTTAGTCTCTTTCATTATTATTATAATAAATGATCATAAATATGGTAAGCATCATTTATCTGAAGTAATACTTTATATTTTAAAATCTATAAATTATCTGTTATAATGGGTATATTAGACTTAGAACGAA
>Ga0114922_10003554_pt1 | contig 14519 bp, 7 predicted proteins | sample AartaG_FD_100975 | JGI IMG/M metagenome (GOLD analysis project Ga0114922, IMG submission 100975) | Deep subsurface microbial communities from Aarhus Bay to uncover new lineages of life (NeLLi) - Aarhus_00045 metaG | ecosystem: Environmental > Aquatic > Marine > Oceanic > Sediment | place: Aarhus...
CGATGAGCAAGGTCTCGTCATAGGGCTGGAGCGCTTCGGCGTGAGGACCATCGAGACGCGGGGAAGGCAGTTCCTGCTCAACGGCAAGCCGGTATACTTCTTCGGGCACTGCGCGGGCGACTCGCTGCTGCCGGGCTGGGGAGAGGCTCCCGCGAGCACGCCCAAGGAGGGGTACAACTATCACAACCTCGCGCGCAAGCTGCTGCGGGCCTACCGGGAGATGAACTTCACCTCGCTGCGAGTGCATACCGGCCCGCACCATCGCGGCGTCTACTACTTCTGCGATGAGCTGGGCTTCATGGTGCGCGACGAGTGGACGCCGGCGGCGCTTCAGCCCCTGCCGCCCGACCAGCAACTGGTGGACTACCTGGGCACCCATGATGTCTCGGCCAGCTTCACCGCGGACAAGAGCGCCTTTCTGCCCGACCTCCAGGAGAAGCTGAAACGGTGGGTCCACTACCACTACAACTCGCCCTGCGTGGTGACCTGGAGCGGCGGCAATGAGATGGGCGCAGGCGAGCCGAACATCCGGCGCTACGCCGAGCTTCTCTACGAGTTCCTGCACGCGCATGACCCCCAGCAGCGCCCGGTCACGCACGCCTCCGGCCTTCACTGGGAGCGCGGGGAGCCGGAGCTGAAGTCAAAGCCGCTGCCCGCGGACTACCTCGACTACCACAACTACCAGATGATCTACAGCCGGTGGATTGACGCGGCGCGCAGCTACAACGCGGAATACGACGATCTGTTCAGTATCTACGCGGGGCAAGAGCTACCGGTCATCAACGGGGAATGGCTGGCCCACGGCGGAAAAGCGGACAACCTGTGCGTCATCACGCCGGAGATATTCGACGAGGACGGCGAGCCGACCGTGGCGGGCTACGTGAAGCTGATCGCGGACCTGAAGGCCAGGCGGGAGCCGTACACGCACCATCGCATCTCGCGGGAGTATCTCGCCCGGCTCGCGGTCGGCGGCTCGCGCATCGCCCGCAGCTACCAGGCCGACGCCGAGGCGCGCGGCCGTTACTACCATCGCGCGGTCGAGATCTTTCGCCGCGACTGCCCGCGCGAGGCCGGATACTCCTTCTTCGCGCTGAAGCGCTTCGTGCTCGAAAGGGTGGATGCCGAGCGCAAGCGGATCGCCAACGAGTACGGCTCGCCTGAGATGGCGGCAATTCGGATGGCCCAGCAACACCTCATCGCCATCCCCGACTTCTGGGAGGAGCACATCTTCGCCGAGGACGGCCTGTCCTTCGATGCCCACGTCATCAACTGGTCCCGGGAGGATTTCCGGGGCGAGATGCAGGTCAGCCTGCAACAGGACGGCTCGGAGCCCGTGGCGCAGGCGACTGTATCGGTGGAGACGCTTCAGGTCGGCGAGCGAGCAGTTATGCCGGTTACGCTGCGGCTCAAACCGGACAGCCCGCCGGGATCATACCAGCTCGTCCTGGAGCTGAAGGGAGAGGGTCACGACCTCAGCCGGAACGTGCACCGGGTGCTCGTCCGCGGCAAGACGGAGTTCGCTCCGTTCGCCGCGACCAGGCGGGTTGCCCTCTACGAGGTTCCCCAGGGCGCGGACACGGCGGCCGCGCTGCTCGAGACGACCGGCGTGCAGTACGAACGCTTGACCGACCTGGCCGACCTGAGTGTTTGCGAGGTCCTGGTGCTGGGGCGGGACAGCGTAGATGCCACGGTCTCCAGGAACGCCCGCGCGCTGCGGGACTTCGTGGAGGCCGGCGGCAGGATCATCGCGTTCGAGCAGGATATGTCTGGACAGATCCCGTGGGCGCCGGCGATGTACTACGAAAAATGCGGCCCCGTGCCCAACGCGGACCCGATTCCCCTCGAGCATCCCATCTTCCGGGGGATGAGCGCGGCCGAGTTCGAGGACTGGGGCCGGGACCACGTCCTGTACACCAGCCTGCTTCAGCCGTGGGGGCCGAACCTGCTGGCGGGGGGCGCGGGTCCGCGCATAGGCTTCGTTCATTCGTCCGCCCCCGACTTCGGGATGGCCGTCGTGGAGTTCCGCATGGGCGAGGGCGCCTGCCTGCTCTCGCAACTGCGGGTAACGGAGACCTACCGCACCGACAGCGCCGCCCGGGCCTTCGGCTACAACCTCTTGCACTATGCGCTTGCCACGCCCTGGGAGACCGCAGACATTCCGCCGCTGGCCGGCGACACGGGCGGGGTGTCCGACCAGCCGATCCTGAGCCTGGACGAGGTGCACATCGTCAACTTCCGCAAGAAGTGCAACCGCACGGTTGAGGACCGGGATGGCCAGGGGTGGATGGGGCTGCGCGAGGGTCTGCACGACATCCCGCGCGGGGTCAAGCTCTTTGGCGGGGTGCCGTTTCGGGTTGACGACTCGGCGCTGGTTCTGGGCGCCTCGCCCAAGCATCCCGAACCGGTGTTCCCGGCCGAGATGAAAGAGATCGGGGTCTGGAAGAGCCTGAAGAGGCTGTACTTCCTGCACACTGCCGCCTGGGTGAGTGCGGCGGACGGCGAAGAGCTGCTGCGGTATGTCGTCCACTACAGCGACGGCAAGACCGCTGACTTTGTGGTCAATAACCGCGTTGACCTGGGTGACTGGTACCAGGCCAAGTCGCACACCAACGCGAGGGTGGTGTGGTTCTCGGGAAGGGGCAAGAGCATTTTCCTGAGCGAGTGGGAGAACCCGCGCCCGGCGCAGAAGATCAAGTGGCTTGACATCGTGACGGCGGGCAAGGCCTACGTGGGTGTGCTGGCGATAACCGGCGTATTGCAGGAGGCGGACGGATAGGCTTGGAGCCTATCTCAAGATTACCAGACGGTGGATGATAGGGCGGGATGCGAGATGAAGCCTTCAGGTGACTTCGCGAAGCTGCAAAGCCTGTACCGAGACGAGCTGCTGGGCAATATCGTCCCGTGGTGGATGGAACATGCCATTGACTGGGAGAACGGCGGCGTCTGCAACTTCATCGAAGACGACGGCACCGTGGTGAGCACCGACAAGTATATGTGGTCCCAGCTTCGGGCGCTGTTCACCTGGTCGGCGCTGCACAACCGGGTCGAGCCGCGCGAGGAGTGGCTGGAGGTCGCGCGCAACATCTGCGACTTCATCCTGCCCTACGGGCGCGATGACGAGGGCCGCTGGGTGTACTGGCTGAGGGCGGATGGGAGCGTGGTGGAGGGCGCCACCAGCATCTACTCCGACGGCTTCGCCATCATGGGCCTGACCGAATACGCCCGGGCCACGGGCGATGAGCGGGCCATCGAGGTGGCGCTGGAGACCTACGAGAATGTCCGGGCGCGGCTCGCCGTGCCTGGGTCATACCTCACCGCGCCTTACGTCGTCCCCGATGGCGCCAAGGCCCACGGCGTGTCTATGATCTTCTCCACTGTCTTCCACGAGTTCGGCAAGCTCCTGGACGATGAGGACATCATGGACGCGGGCTATGAGCACACCCTCCAGGTGATGGATCACTTCCGCAAGCCGGAGAAGCAGTGCCTACTGGAGTACGTGGCGCTGGATGGCTCGGTGCTGGGCATTCCCGAGGGCCGCGTTGTGGTGCCGGGGCACGCCATTGAATCGATGTGGTTCCAGATGCACATCCTCGCTGATCACGAGGAGGTCGAACGCATTGATGATGCCATCGAGTGCATAAGATGGCACGTGGAAGCGGCGTGGGACCCGCTGCACGGCGGGATGTTTCTGGCGGTGGACAGCGAGGGCACCGAGGAGCCAGCCTGGGAGCACCACGAGAAGAAGTTCTGGTGGGTGCACACCGAGACGCTCTATGCTCTGCTGCTGGCCTACCGCCACTGCAAGGAGCAGTGGTGCCTGGACTGGTACGACCGCGTGCACGAGTGGGCGTTCGCTCATTTCCCGCTGCGTGAGTATGGCGAGTGGGCGATGCGGCTGACGCGGGAGGGCGAGGCGCCCGAAGGGCTTCTGAGCCTGCTGCCGCTGCCCATCAAGGACCCCTTTCACACGCCGCGGGCGATGATTATGTGCATCGAGGTGCTCGAGGAGCTGAAGTCCGGGGACCAATACTGACAAGCACTGAGAAGGCGCGCCGCCCGGGCATTGCTGCCCGGGCGGCTGCTTCTGCCCTCGGATACTTGGTCATGTCTCCCGCCTCTTACGGCCACGACCAAGGCCGTACACCTACTGCCGCTGTGTGCCTGCCACAGCGTCGAACTGCGCCAGGTCACGGAAGTGTCTGTGTGCCGCCTTCCCGCGCCGTCTCAGTAGCTGCATTGATTGGTGGTGTTGACGCACGTCGCGCTCAGATTCTGCCTCTTGGATCCAACAGGGATGTTTATCGGGTTTGGGGTCGCCCAGCACCGGCATTGCACCGATACTTTGTACTGCTTTGCGCCCTTCAGGTAAAGCCGGTAGTTGCCCTCCGTGTCAGTCTCGGCCGCGTAGATCGGCGTGGCCTTCAGGTCCGTCTGGCTTTTTGAGTGGAAGCCAAGTTTATGCTTCCTGGTGGCGCCGTTGAGCTTGCCGTATGTCCAGCCCATTGGAGGATCCCTCCCTGAGTATATTACTCTCAAGGGACCGCCTGTAGCGATCCCAACGTGCACACCTGTTTTCGACCTGCGTGCTTGTCGGCACATGAGCCCGCATCAGTGTGGCTAAGACGCACAGCGGCAGGCGTCCCTAGTACATCGGCGCTGGCCCCATGGCGGCGACGGTGGCGACCCACTGATCTATCTGGAAGTCCCGTGCGGCAGCGGATGGGGTCACCTCTGCCGAGCCGGCCGCCAGGAGGTCCAGGGTCCCGAGGCCGGTAGCGTGCCAGCGCAGCGCAGCGACAATCCTCCCTCCTTCCGTGAGTTGGCCGCTTCCATCCAGGTCCTCGCCGAGGGTGAAAGCGCCCTCGTAACCGTCAGAGGAGGCGAACCGCCACCGATCCCACCGCTCCCCCTCTGCACTCAGTTGGAAGTCCAGCTTGTTGGTCGAAGGGGCGGTGAACGTACCGTTGGCGCCTTGGGAGAACACCGGCCAGAATGGGGCTCCCGGCGCCCAGGTCAGCGGCACTCGCACCTCCAATTCCGAGCCGTCAGGGAGCGCAAGTGTCAGACGGTCCTCTACCTCGTCAACTCGGTTCAGCAGGAATGTCATAGCCCGGCCGTCCGGAAGGGTGGCGGTGCCGTCCCAGGTTTGCGGGGTCCCGGGCGCGTCGAAGTCCGCGATTATGGTATAGGCAATTCGTGCCCCGTCGCCATAGGCCTCTTCCACGTCCTGGGTCACTACCCCCCCCACCCAAACGGGCACCCCCCAAGTCATTGTCACGGAACTTCCATCCGGCGATGTTAGAGTGCCGGTTCCCGACTCATCGAGGTGTATGGTCCAGTCATACTCGGAGCAGTCGCTGTTCGTTCCCCACATGCGGAAGGAGCCATCGGGCAGGTCCTCGAAGTTGAAGGTCGGCTCACAGTCCCCGCCCTCCCCTGCTTTCTGGTAGAGGATCTTGAACCAGCTCTTGACCAGCAGCACCGCGCTGAGGTGATCGGCTGCAATCTCCTGCACGCTTGCGCCGCGCACACTTGCCGCGGTAACGCCTGGGCCGGAGCAGCCTGCACTGAAGAGCACCGCAGCCAAGATGCCCGCAAAAGCCAACGCCGCAGCAGTCCGTTTCATCTCTCTGTGCCTCCAAACGTCCTTCTCCGTCAGCGACGCGCCTGTGCTGTTGGGGCGCGCCGGCAGCTCAGTATCTGTATTCGACCCCGCCGCTCACTCTCGTCCCCGGGCCCGGATAGCCCTGCCAGAACGCGTAGTCCTGGTCGAACAGGTTCTCGACGCTGAGGAACAGATCGGTGTGCAGGTCGCGCTGCTGCGCCACCCGCAGGTTGATGAGATTGTACGAGCCCAGCTCGGTGGTGTTGGCGATGTCCGCGTAGCGCCTGCCGATGTGGAGCCAGGCGACGCCGACGCGGACGCCGTTCTCGTCCATATAGTCAAGCCGCAGTTGACCCGCGAGCTTCGGCTGGTACGGTATCTCAACGCCGCCGGCGTCGTCGTTCTCGCTGTCGGTGTAGCGCAGCCAGATGCCGGCGCTGAGGTCGCGGCCCACCCAGTGCTCCCACTCGATCTCACCGCCCGTGAAGGTGCCCGAGGCGAGCACCATCCCCACCTGGCCGGGCGCCCAACGCGGGTCATCGAGATCAACGATGAAGTTCTTGAGCGTGCGATGGAAGCCCGAGAGCCGGAGCAGCGAGCCGTCGGCCGGCGTAAGTTCATACTGCAACTCGTAGGACTGGCTGAAGCCGCCCGTCGCCAGGTCCAGCGGCGAGATCCAATCGCGCAGGGCCCAGTCGTCAACCGGGGAGAGTTCCGAGACGTCGTCGCGCAGCACCGGCCGCGTCAGGACCACCAGGGTCGCGTCCTCCGCCAGCTTGTGCCTCAGGTAGGCCTCGGGGCGCGCCACGGGCTCCATTCCCTTGCGCGTGGCCAGGCGTCCGCCCAGCATCAGGCTGGTCTCCGGCCGCGGCCGCGACCGGTGCCACAGATAGAGAGTGGCCGCGTCACGACTCTCGCTGTCGGAGAAGGGCGTCCACGTCACCGGCTGGGCGGAGCCGGGCAGATTCGGCGTGCCGACGAGCCCGGAGACCTCCGTCTCCTCGGCAGAGAGCGCGACGCCAGCCACCAGCGAGGAGCGCGAGCCAAGCGACCTGTCCACGCGCGCCTCCAGCGTCGGCCCCTGGCACTCCAGCTCAAGCCGCTGGAAAGGCTTCGGATCGCCTCGCAGGCTGTCGGGGTTCCAGTCCTCGAGCGAAGAGGACGAGTAGCCGAGCTTCAAGGTGACCTCGGAGCCGTCCGGCTCCACTCGGCGGGTGAGGCACTTGAGGTCGAGGCCCTCGAAATCGCTCTCGTAGTTGCGGTCTTCAGGGGCGCCCGAGGCAAGTAGCACTCCGGGCTTGTCCCGCGCCTCGCGCTGCCAGCTCACGAAAACCGCGTCAACGTGATCCGCGGCGGTCTGCCGCCCGCCGATGCCAAGCACGCTGGTGCGCACGATCCGCGAGTGTCGGCGGTCCCAGTCAGTGTTCTCGTAGCCGCCTCGGATGAAGTAGCTGTTCTGCCCGCTGTCACGGCGGCCGTCGTTCTTGAGGTCGCCGATCAGGCCCGGGCCCGAGACTGTCGCTTCGGTCCGCGAATACTCGCGGCTTTCGAGCATAGCCGACGGCTGGGTGGTGATCGCCTCAAGCTGATGCCTGAGCGCGTCGCGCGCCTTGCCCTGTCGCACGAAGACCTCGGCCATTTGCAGGTGGGCGAGGGGGTAGCTCTTGTCGAGTTCAAGGGCGCGCCGCAGGGCGGCCCAGGCCTTGTTGGTGCGGTTCTGCTCGAGGTAGACGCGCGCCAGAGTCGTGTGAACGCGCGCGGACCTCTCGCCCAGCTTCACCGCCAACTCGCCCTCGCGCACCGCGTCCGCGAAGCGGTTCAGGTCGAGGTAGGCGATCGCCAGGTTCGCGTGCGGCATGCTCCAGTCGGGCTGCGCGGTGAGGGCGGCCTCGAACTCGGCAACAGCCTCCGTGAGTTCCCCGACGGCCAGGTGGACTGCGCCCTTGTTGTTGTGCGTGGACGCGCGCGCCGAATCCAGCGCGACGGCCGCCTTCTGCATCGCCATCGCGAGCGCCAGGTTGCCCTGGCGAGCGTAGGTGACGCCCATGCCGGTGCGCGCGGCGACCAGCTTCGGGCTCAGCTCGAGCGCCTTGACGAAGGCGCGCTCAGCTTGCCTCAGGTCGTTCTCCGCCAGCAGGATCATCCCCAGAGCGCTGTACGCAGGCCCCAACAGCGGATCCAGGCTGACGCTGTATTCCGCCTCGGCCAGGCCGTCAGTCAAGTTGCCCTCGGCGACATAGATGTCCGAGGACAACAGGTGAGCGGTCGCCGAGTTTGGACTTGCCTCGAGCGCCAGGTCCACCTCATCCCGCGCCGCCTGCAAGTCGCCGGCGAAGAAGTGAACGGTCGCGAGACTCTCGCGGGCAAGGCCGGAGGCCGGAGCAAGCCCCACGGCCTTTTGAGCGGCTGTCAGCGCAGGGACGATGTTCCCCTCCGCCAGCTCGACGACCGAGAGATGGGCGTGCGCCTGATAGGTGTTCGGGTCGAGCGCGATGGCGCGCTCCAGGGCGGCGCGAGCCAGCTTGGCAGCTCCCTGCCGCATGTTCACCAGACCCGTGAGAGTCTGGCCCAGGGCATTGTCCGGCTTGAGGGCGAGGGCCTTCGCGAGGGTCTCCGTGGCCCGCTCAATGCTCCCGTCCCTGCCGGAGGCTGCCTGCGCGGCGGCCTGCCCGATCAGTGGCTCCGCAGCCTCAGGGGCGAGCTTTGCGGCGGCGACGAAGGCCGCCTCGGCCTCGGCTGTGCGCGCTTGCCCAAGCAGGCTGAAGCCGAGCCGCAGGGCGGCGTCCACGTTCTCCGGCTCCAGCTCCAGCGCCCGTCGGTAGGCCGCTTCGGCGCCGGCGAGATCGCCCAGGTCGTGCAGCAGATCGCCCACGCGCAGTTGCGCCGGCACATCGTTCGGCGCTGCGGTGGCGGCATCCGTTGCCTCGCTGGATAGCTCCCGGAGGCGCTCGCGCGTCTCGGACGGGAAGAAGCGCGTCTCCCAGCCGAGCCAGATGGCCTCCAGAGATGCCTCCCACTCGAAGTAGCCGGAAGGATCAACGCGCATCGGCCGCGAGGGTGCGGAGCCGACAGTGGCCGTGCTCTGCTCACTCTCTCCCACCACTACTCTGCCGAAGTCGTTGTAGAACGGGACACTGCCCTCCAGGACCGTTATCACGGTGGTGCCATCCGCACTCACTTCGAGCACGAACTTGGTGCCCTCGGGTGCGGCGATGGCGGCCTGACTGCCGAAATGCGTCCCCCGACCGCCGATGATCCAGATGAAGACCTTGCCCACGGCGATGCGCAGGCAAGCCACGGCGCCCCGGGCCCGTGGGGTTGGGGGCGGAATGATGACCTCTGTTCCCGACGCCAGGTTGAGCCTGGTTCCGTCAATGAAGATCGTGGCCGTGGCCCTCGGAGAGGTCCGCACGCGGTCGCCGCCGTAGAGCCTGTGATGGGCCGGCTCTGTCACCCTGAGCCAGGGGGCGGGGGCCTGGCCGCCGCGCTGGACCTTGACGGTGCCGACCACGGATTCAAGAGTGGCCCGCGGCACGCGCGTCACACACCAGCCCGGTGCCGCCCATACGAACACACTTGCCGCCACGATGCCTGCGAGAGTCAGCTTGCGGTTCATCATCTCAGTGACACACCTCATTGCGTTTGCGCCGGCTGCGTAGCCGGGATGGTGAGGACAAAGGTGGAGCCAAGGCCCGGCTCGCTTTCGGCGTGAATGGTGCCGCCGTGGGCGCGCGCGATTCTCTCGACCGAATACAGTCCGATGCCGGTGCCCGCGATGCGCAGCCCCTCAGGCACGGCGCGTTGGAAGCGCCCGAAGATCCTTGCCTTCTGGCCCTCGCTCATACCCAGGCCCCGGTCAATGACCCGGATCACCACCTGGGTGTCCTGTGGCTGGACCTCGACGATGACAGTGCCGCCCTCGGGCCAGTACTTGATGGCATTGTCCATCAGATTGCTGAGCGCCCGCCCCAGGTACCGAGGGTCTGCGGTGACCAGAACCCCGTCGGCGGGGGCCCGGACCTCGACCTCGTGCACCGAACTCCTCGTGCTCTGCGCAACCGCCAGGTCGCGGGCGAGGGCCGCGAGGTCGAACTCCTGACACCGAAGGGGGATCTCTAGGGCCGGGTCGGTGGTCAGCAGCTCATCAATGTCGGCAAGCGCCCGCTCGACCTGCTTCTGAATACGCTGCACCAGCTCAGGCGAAGCGATTGCTCCGGCCCCGCTTTTCTGTGTTGCTCGGATGGCTGCGGCCAGTCCGCTTATTGCCGCGAGCGGCTGCTTGAGGTCGTGGACGATGGTCGCTGTCGCGGCATCGCGCGCGTCCAGGGCACTCTCGAGCGTCGCAGCTTCACGCCTGGAAAGCGCATATCCCCACAAGCCGCTGGCGGTCCCGCTGAACACCACCGCGATGGTGAGCAGGAAGGTGTAGAGCCAGCAATCCCACCTGATGAGCAGGACGCCGAGGGCGAAGAGCACGGCAACCTCGCCCACGGCCGTGGCGACCGCGGCCCACGTCGAGAACCACTCAAATGCGAGTGCAGCGAGCAGACTACAGCCGAACATAATCGCCCACACGGCGGTGGTGGGCAGCGGGCGAATGAACCTCCCCTGCATTACCGTGTTCAGGGCGTTTGCGTGAATCTCCAGTCCGCTTAGCGACCGGGTTCGGCTCTGGTCCACGAAGGGGGGCTGCGCCTGCTTGCCGAGGCCGGTCATAGGCGTGTGCATTCTCTCGGCGGCGGAACCGATGAGCACTATCTTGTCCTGGAACCATTCACGCAGCTCGTGTGCGCTGGCTTTGCGAAGACTTGACATAGCGTACATCGGGAAGGTCCCAGCCGGCCCGGCCCAGTTGATGAGCATGACGTGCTTGCTTTCCGTCGCCCGGGGCATAATCGGGTCGAACAGGTAGATGGACGCGTCGCACCACACCGGCATCTCCACGTCGCAGCACCGGACTCGATGCCGCCCCGAGGGTTCGGGAAGCTCGCAGGGATGCCCGCTGTAGGCGGAGTAGGCGGCGAGGCTGAGCGGGGCCAGGATCCGGCCCACCATCTCCAGCGGCAAGGCGGTCAGCCGGTCCAGGTCGGAGGGCGTGCCCGTCTGGATCAGGCTCACGCCGCGGATGACGCCGTGCGGACTGTAGACGACCGGCGAAGCGACAATCCGCTGTGGATGCTTCTTCCCGACAAACTCCTCCGCCGGATTGCCGAACTCCACCTCGGGGGGGGTGAGCTCTGCCTCGGCCGCCAGGATAGTCTCGCCGGGTTCGGCCAGGGCAGCCACCAGGGGCCCGTCATGCGCCCAGCGGGTGCCCCGGCCATAAGGGCAAGGCTGCCCTAGCACCAGGTCCACCACGATCACTCTCGCGTCGGCGCTCTTCAGGCGTGAGATGGTGCGGCCGAGCTGGCTGCGCGGGACGGCGGAGCACGTGCAGTCAGGGGGCGGATAGAGCTTGTGCCAGCCGACTTCGCCCTTCTCAACGCCCACAAGTGCGATGTGAGGGTCCGGCTGGCGCGCGGGGCGCAACACCATCATGCTATCGAGGAGGGTGAACTCTATCGCGGAGAGCGGGCGGGAGCTACGACATACGACGACGGTTACCAGCGCGGCGAGCACCGCCGCTGCCGGCCACCCTCGCCAGAAGGCCTTCCGTGTTGTCCCCTCGCCGGCCGGCGCTCCTCGGTGCGCCTCAGAGTGCCCTCGCGGGCGGGCGTGCGATGCTGACATACCCACTCACCTGAAACGATCCGCGGCATCTATGTCAGACAATCGGCTCTTGCCCGGCTCTTGTAGGGCGCGGACTTGCGTCTCGCAGGGAAGGGGCGTGGTGCGACCCCGTGCCCTGCTGGGTCGCAAGCCCATCAGCATCTTCACCAGGTGGTTCTCGCGCTGTCACGTCTGCTCGGGGCTCTCGACGCCTTCTAAGATCCGTCGCACGACAAGCACGAAGTCGTGGTAGTTGGTGATGGGCTTGGTGTAGTACCAGGTGCATCCCAGGCCTATGCCTTTCCCGATGTCCTGGGGTTGACCGAGGGCGGTCAGCATCAGCACCGGAATATCTTCCAGCCGCTCGTCGGCCTGGATTGTGCTCAGGGTCTCCCAACCGTCCATCCCCGGCATCAGCACATCGAGGACTATCAGGTCGGGCCTCTGAGTCCGAAGCACCGCCAGCGCCTGCTCCCCGTCGCCGGCCTCAAGCAACTCATAGCCCTCAGCCTCGAGCACCGCACGTATGCCGATGATAGCGTCCGGCTCATCGTCCACGGCCAGGATTGTCTTGGGGGCCTCATCGCTGCTGCTCATCGGCACCTACCCTCCCGAGCTGGCGACACTGGCAGGAGAAGCGGATGCACCACCACTACTTCGCCGTGGGCCTGTCCTTGTCCTTCCCCGATCAAAGTCCCCTCCGTCCGTAGGGCGGGCTTCCAGCCCGCCTCTGGAAGGAGACGGTGTACCTGGCGGGCTGGAAGCCCGCCCTACTGGTACGGCTGCTCACCGAATGGCTGACGGCCCGGGCCTTCGCGGGCGCATCAGGCATGCTCCTCCCGCAGGACAAGCAGCGTGGGCAGAGAAGATGCGTGGAGCCGCGTGCGCAGACTGTTCCCGCGTTTCGGGGCCAGCCGCGAGGAGTTGCTCGCGTTGACGCAGGGAGGATGAGCAATGTCGAGTCGCTACCAACCGTTTCGCAACATCCGAAGCATGGCCGACCTGCTACTGGTCACGCGAGACCTGAAGAGGAGCCCGGCGACGATCCAGATGCCCGCTGATGCCCGGGCCGGTGTGGCGACCGGCCCCTCCTGGTACCCGGAGATCTGCGCGTGGGTCAGAGTGCGCTGCAAGGAGGATGACCTCTTCTCGGCCGAGGGGCAGACGCTGCTCGAAGGCGTCGTGGCGGATGGCGAGGGCTGGCGGCTGCTGCTCACGCCCCACGGGTACCTGCGATTTGAGGGCGGCGCGAGCGACGAGAGGCTGGAGTGCCAGTCGCCCCTGCCCGTGCACGCGGTGGTTGATACGAAGCGGGAGTTCCGCCTGGGCCTGTCGCTGGTTAACTACGCGTGGTCTCTGCGCGACAGGCCCTATGCGGTGGAGGGCAGCGCGGACTTCCGGCTGCGGCTGCTGGCCGCGCCCGGCGCCGCGGGAGCCTTCTCGCAGATCGGCGGGTCAACGCAGCCGATGGGCCCTGACCTGGCACCGGTGCCCGACACCCTCACGGTTGGCGCCGGCGCGGACGGGCAGGAACGCTTCGCGGGCAAAATCACCCGGGTGGTGGCCTACAACACGAGCCGGGCGGAGCTGCTGAACGGGCGGAGCCGCAGGAGCGCGGCGCGGGTGCTGCCCATCATTCCCGGAGGCGGCCCCTTCGAGCCGCGCTGGCTCGATGAAGAGACCATCGAACTCTTCACGCGGCCCTCCTTCAACCTGACCTCCTCGTACTGGGTCTTCCTGAAGATCGCGGACGAGAGCCGGAAGCTCAGGCGGCTGCGCGTTCACGTGAAATGGCGCGGCGGCGTGAATATGACGCCGACCTTCTTCTTCAGCGCCGACCGAGAACGCTGGCGGCGCATCGTTCCCGCGCGAGTCTGGATGGGCGACGATGCAACCGACTTCCGGGTTGAGTTCGCGCTGAGCAAGACTATGCGCGAGGGCGGCTACCTGGCTAGCTGCCCGCCGTTCGGCGAGGAGGAGAGGATGGCACTGCTCGCCTGGGCGCGCGAGCAGCCGCACGCGACGGTCGCAGAGATCGGCAAGTCCGTGGAGGGTCGGGCCATCCATCTGATCCGGGTCGCCGACGGTAGCGACGGCCCCGACAAGAAGGGCGTAGCGGTCATCTGCGGGCAGCACTCGCCGCTGGAGATCATGGGCGGACGAGTGATTGAGCCCGCGATCGAAGGCATCCTCCGGTGCCCGAAGCTGCTGGAGGCCTGCAACTTCTACTTCGTGCCCACCGTCAACGTGGACTGCGCCCACTACGGCGGGAACGGCCTGAACGCCAACCGCCGCAACAACAACCGGCACTGGTTTGAGGAGATCCAGCCGGAGAACGCGGCGGTCATCGGGTACTTCGACCGGCTGAAGGATGCCGGGCAGGGAATTGACTTCGCGGTGGACATCCACGCGGGCGGCATCTTCAGGAACAACGTGCTTATGCACATGGGCGCGAGCGATGAGTTCGAGCCAACGAAGGCCGCGCTGGCCGAGCAGGAGACCTGGCGCGACCTGCTGGAGAAGCACGCTGGTCTGCGCCGGCAGGATGGCTGGGCGCTCCCGCAGCTTGCTCTGCGCGCCAGCGACTACTTCCACCAGGTGCACGGCTGCGCGGCGTTCTGCCTGGAGCTGAGCTCGTGCAGCTACTTCGACCCCGGTGAGCGGAAGACGAAGGCCTTCGGGATGGAGGCCTTCGACACGCTCGCGGAGGGCTTCGTCAAGGCCTGGGAGGAGCGCCTCTGCGGCGATGGCTGAAGGCCCTACTCGATGGCTTGCAGAGCGCCTGCGCCCACCTCGACCTGGGCGGTGGTGCTCAGGCCGGTAGCGACGTCGCGCACCTCGATGCGCCACCGGCCTTCCGGGTCGCTGAGAGCCAGCGGGACCTTCACCTGCGCGCTGCCGCGTTCGGCCGGCACATTGCGCGAGTAACAGAACGCGGGCTCATCGTGCCCGGCGGGCGTGACCTGCACGTGAAAGACGTGGTCCGTCGGCGTGATGGGCGCTTCGAGGCTCGCGTCAATGACGAGGTGGCCGTGCGCCAGGGACGCCTGCGCTCGGAGAGCGCGTGGCTGGTAGGGCAGGAGGGCCAGGAACCGCGCATCTCCGGGGGCAACGTCCAGGCTCAGGCTGCGCGCCATGCCCAGCGCTTCGCCCGCGCGGCAGTCGTACACGAAGAACTCGGCGGGCAGCTCGATGGCCAGGGCTC
>Ga0114922_10003555_pt1 | contig 14517 bp, 14 predicted proteins | sample AartaG_FD_100975 | JGI IMG/M metagenome (GOLD analysis project Ga0114922, IMG submission 100975) | Deep subsurface microbial communities from Aarhus Bay to uncover new lineages of life (NeLLi) - Aarhus_00045 metaG | ecosystem: Environmental > Aquatic > Marine > Oceanic > Sediment | place...
AAAAAAATGTTGAGTATTATTATCCCAACCTTAAACGAAGAGCATTATCTTCCCTTATTGCTTGAGTCAATAAAGAGGCAAGATTTTGATAGTCATGGTTATGAAATAATTATCGCCGACGCTGATTCTCGGGACAAGACTTTGAAGATTGCCCAAAATTATAATTGTAAAGTTATTGACGGGGGTTTACCAGCTAAAGGAAAAAATAAAGGGGCAAAGGTCGCTCGAGGTGATTTATTACTGTTTTTAGATGCTGACACTGTTTTACCGGAGAATTTTTTAAAAAAAGCTGTAGCAGAATTTAAGAAAAGAAAAATTAATATTGGTGGTTCTCGTCTATTACCTTATCCAAAAAACAAATTTTTTTATCTACTTTTCAATCTTTTTTATAATCTACCGATTGTTTTATTAGAAAAAATTCTACCTCATGCATCCGCAGGTATTTTGGTAGGAAAAGATTTTTTTAAAAAATTAAATGGTTTTGACGAAAGTATCAAATTAGCAGAGGATCATGATTTGGCCAGAAGGGCAAAGAAAATAGGGAGATGTGGTATTTTAAGATCAACAAAAATTTTTATTTCCGACAGAAGATTTAAAAAAGAGGGTTGGTTAAAAACACCTTTAAAATATTTTCTTTGCGAACTCCATATGATTTTTATTGGCCCGGTAAGGTCTGATATTTTTAAATATAAATTTAACCACTATTCTAACGATAAAAGTTGAGGTATAATTAATTTGTTATGGAATTATACGAATTACCGCAATCAAAATTTCCTGAATGGCGATTTTTACGATTTTTCAAAAATCGTATTTTTTGGGTTGTTATTTTAATTGTTTTTATTCCATCTATTTTCGGATTTTTAGCTGGTGTGCTTTCCGGTACTTACTTTTATCTTCAAACTAAAGAATATTTAGAAAAACTTAATTTACCTTCTCCGGAAGGAGGAGGAATAATCAAAGAGTATTTACCTCAAACTTCTCAAGAAAAGACAATTATTAAAGTAGTCGAAGAGGTTTCTCCTGCCGTTGTAAGTATTGTTATTTCAAAAGATGTTCCAATAATGAAAGAATATTTTTACAATCCCTTTGAGGAATTTGAAGAATTTTTTGGACCAATACCAGAATTTGAAGTTCCCCAATATCGTCAGGAAGGGACCGAAAAAAAAGAAATTGGTGGGGGAACTGGATTCATTGTTTCTGAAGAAGGTATGATTTTAACCAATAAGCATGTAGTTTTGGATAAAGATGCTGAATATACAGTTTTTACTAATGATGGTAAAGAGTTTTCAGCCAAAGTTTTAGCCCGGGACCCTATCCAGGATTTAGCTGTTCTTAAAATAGAGCAAGAAAAATCAGTCACTGATGAAGGAGAATTCCTGAAACCTTTCCCGATGGCAAAACTCGGCGATTCGGATAGTTTACAAATTGGTCAAACTGTTATTGCTATCGGAAATGCCTTGGGTGAGTTTCGCAACACTGTTTCAGTTGGAGTGATTTCCGGATTAGGGAGAACTGTTACAGCCTCAGGCGGCGGTTTTGTTGAGACACTTGAGGATATTATTCAAACTGATGCGGCAATTAACAAAGGGAACTCTGGTGGTCCTCTTTTAAATTTAAAGGGCGAAGTTATTGGTATAAATACGGCTGTGGCCCAGGAGGCCCAGAGTATTGGTTTCACTATCCCTATTAATAAAGCCAAGAGAGATATTGAACAAGTTAAAACATTAGGCAAGATTGTTTACCCCTTTTTAGGGGTTCGTTATCTTTTAATTAACGAAGAAGTTAAAGTTAAAAATGATTTACCAGTTGATTATGGCGCTTGGATTATTAAAGGAGAGGGGGGAGAGTCGGCCGTTACACCGAATTCAGCCGCAGCAAAGGCTGGTTTAAGAGAAGGAGATATAATTTTAGAATTTAATAATGAAAAAATCACTCAGCAAGATTCTTTAGCAAAAATTATCACCAAATATAATTCAGGGGATAAAGTGATCTTGAAAGTCTTGAGAAAAGATCAGGAAATGATTATTGATGTTATTTTGGGTGAAAGGAGCGAATAGGTTTACAAAAAAATTTATTTGAGTAAAATCGTATAAAGGTTCTTTAACAAATTCATACCAAGCACGACGAAGGGAGAATGGGGAGGAGAGAAAGAAAAAGGTCAACAGTTCCAGTCGACCGCTCATGTGAGGAGGGTCGTCTTCGAACCACGCCTTGAACCGTCGCACCAATGAGAGGAGCGAACGATGAGTTCTCCACGGGAGGAACAACCGGAAAGACCGCTGGGACGAGTGCCCAAGGGCAATGTTCTGTTTTGGCTCTTGAAGCCGCTGCAGATACACAAACAGGACTGTGCTGTCCTCCTCTTCTACTCTGCAATCTTCACCGCGACTAGCTTCATTATCCCACCGCTGACAGGTCATATCATCGACCGGCTGCTTGAAATCCGAGACTTCTACATATCGGGTAAGGGTTCGGGCTTGACACCGCAAGATATTCTCTACCCGGGAATCTGGGTAAGTTATCTTGTAGCGCTTAGGTTCGCGATACAAGCATTTTGTCAAATCATAGTAAACGGGTTCAACCGCAGAAAGACAACGAGGATGGCCGAGAGTATTATGCATGAGATGCGAGCGGAGGATATTAAGAGGATGAAACTAAGATCCCTCAAATGGCACTATGGTCAACAACCGGGCAAGCTGGCCTCCAAATGTAAGGATGACCCGGCAGCTGTGAAGAACTTCCTGATTGGAGCATCAAGAGCGATAATTGTGGCGACGTTTACGTTTATCGCCCTCATCTTCCGTCTCTACGAGATGAATGGCCTGATCGCTACTATCGCTCTAGTCTTTATGGTTCCTGTGACGTTTCTGACAATATGGATGATGAAATCTATGCGTTCTGTGTATGACAGCGCAAGGAAAAAGCGAATCGCGATGAGTGGTATATTCACCGCGACGCTCTCGAGACCCCAGGTTGTTGCATCCAAGGTTTTCAACACCGAACGACCTGAGATAGCAGAAGCGAGCAGATTTAGTCATGAGTTCAGCGAGGCCAACGTGGAAATAGGGAACCGCCAATCATTTTTTGTTCCGCTTCTGGAGAATATGATGTTCTTGAGTTATGCTATGATATCCGGAGTCGGATATTGGATGGTGATGAGGGACGAAATGACATTCGGGAAGTTGGCGGCTATGTTGAACTATGTGGTGTTGTTCTATGCGCAGATAAGGATTATTGTCCACCAGGCTCCGACGATCCAGACAGCAATGGCGGCTATTAAAGGAATCGGCCCTATCATTTACGGATCCGAAGAAGTTGATAGAAGAGTTCCAGAAAAAGATGCTGTTGAGGTAACGGCGGTAAAAAGAATAGTGGTTGATAGAGTTCACTTTTCATACGTTCGTAGGATAGAAGATGACGAGGGGGATGATGGTAAGAAAGATGAGTCGGAAGTGGAAAGAGTGCATGTACTGAAAGACGTTACTACAGAGTTTATCCCAGGGTTCAATGGCGTCATGGGGCCGAATGGCTGCGGAAAGAGCACTCTGGTTCAACTGGTGATGGGCCTACTTCAACCCGAAGAGGGACAAGTGAAGGTTTGGGCGAGAAACGGAAGCCAGGTGTTCGACGGTGTCGAACTAGGTGAGATGATGGCAGAAACCGACCTGGCGATACACGTGGGGTTTGTTCCGCAGACGCCCACATTAAGGGAAGACAGAATAATCGATATAATGAGAGACGGGAAACCTGACGCAACAGATGCGCAGGTCGAGACCATCGCCATGAGGATTGGGCTGCATGACGATATCATGAAGCTGCCGGATGGATACGATACTGTTCTGACAGATGGTGGAGAAGGCCTCTCGGACGGACAGAAGCAAAAGATATGTATCGTCCGGGCACTGTTAAGGAACCCTCTGCTTCTCGTGTTGGATGAGGCAACGTCCATGCTCGATACAGAGTCAGAGGTACGGTTCCTTGGCTTGCTGCAGGAGTTTGCGAAAGAAAGGAATATCGTGATTATCATGATAGCTCACAAGATAGGAACTCTAAGGAACGCTCATCGGATCCACGCAATGGGATCCGAGGGTACCATGGAGACGTTCGGGACCCACGAAGAGCTGATGAGAGACAGCGCGGGGTACAGAGAAAGAGTGGAAGAAAGCGCAATTCTGTCCCCAGCCGCATGAAGCTGGGGCTGGGATCACTTCGTGAAATTGGGATGGTGAGCAGAGTTTGGCGCTCACCATCCCTTAGGAAGGAGGTGCCTCAAATCTTTAAATTTTTTGGAGAATCCTCCAAGACCTGCTTAAAAAATGAGCGGGCCTTTTTTTATTATTAACAAAAAATTTGACCCTTTTCCTTTAATTAAAGATGAATGGTTGACAGGCATCTTTGGTAATGTTAAAAAAGATAATCATGAAAGGCCAGACTAGTCCTAGATTTACTAATTTTTTCTTTTTCGCTTTTTTGGAAAGAAGGGCTAGTTTGGATTTTGAATAAAAGTAAATAAAATTTGTGAATTAAACTAGCTCTTCTTCAAAAGGGCTAGTTTTTTATTCCCGCACCTTAAAAACTAAAAAAGGGAGTTGGATGGAAACACGGAGGGCTTCTCAAGAGAAGGAGGAGAGAATGAAGATAGGATATCTTGGTCCACCCGGGAGTTTCTCACATGAGGCAGCCTTAAAGTTTGCAAGGACAGCGAGGTTTGTAAAAGCAGCAGATATGGTCGCCTTGTCCTCATTTGACCTAATTACAGCCATAGAGGAAGGAGAAATCCCAAGAGTAGTTTTACCCCTTGAAAACTCGATTGAAGGGTCAGTTAATTGGGTATTTGATTTGTTTTTTAGAAACAGTTTTTCCTTTCTAATTGAGGCTGAAGTTGTTTGGCCAATAATACATCATTTGATTGGTTTTGGGAAAATTTCAGGGGTGAAAACAGTTTATTCTCATCCCCAAGCTCTTGCTCAGTGTAGAAAGTTCTTGGGAAAGCTCAGAGTAGGGACCAAAGATACAGACAGTACCAGTGAAGCTGTTCGATTAGTCGCTGAAAAAAAAGACCCTAAGATAGCTGCAATCGGAACGAAGCAAGCAGCTAAGCTTTATCGGGCAAGGATAATTGAAAGTGATATCCAGGGAAGTTCTAACAACCAAACTCGTTTTATTGTTTTAGGAAACAGAGAAAGAAGGAGAACTGGGAGAGATAAAACATCTTTTGTATTTGGGACTGAAGATAAACCCGGTGCCTTGCTCCGAGTTTTAGAAGTTTTCGATGTGCTTGAAGTTAATATGACAATGATATTTTCCCGGCCTTCCAAAAAGAGATTAGGAGAATACATCTTTTTTGTTGATGTAGAGGCTCATCAAAACGGCGAAGATTTAAGAGTTGCTTTCGGAAAAATCAAAGGAAGGGTAAGTTTTTTGAGAATTCTCGGTTCTTATCCCAGTGCTTGACAACTGCAAAGACCTTGACTTAAAATGAATATTAGATAGCGTTCTTTTTTGTGTTTGGGGATTGGCTTGAAGGGGGTAGAGCCAATCTAGAACGGGTGGCCCCCGAAAACAAGGCAGACCTTACCGACGCTAAAAAAAGCCCTCCTCTTCTGCAAGGACGGGAAAGAAAGAAGCAAAGCCGGTCGCTGGAGACCACAGAGAAGGTGACCCCCCTTGCTTTTTTCAGGGGTTTGTACTCCGAAGACTTTTTTGAATGATCGCTAGATTTCTCTTAGAGAAATCTTCCCTTCATAAAAAGTCACTAGGTGTCACCCCCATTTTGCTCATTCAGGCCCTGCATTCTGCAGGGCTTTTTTTCTTGCTTAATTTCGACAAGCTTGACAAAGTTTCCATATATGTTATACTGTGAAATCAAGATAGAAATGGTTTATCTTGGATTCTCAGGGCTCTTTGACAAAAGGAGAAAGAAATGGAAAGCGAACGGAAGAAGAAACTGATGGTTCGTTGGTCGTTGGTCACAGGAGGGGCTATTGCCTCTTTCTGGTTGGTCTGGTACCTTATTACTGGCTATGTGCCAGTGGTAACCAGTATCAAAATGACCTCAAAGTGGACCTACGAGCTTCCTTTTGGAATCTCTCGCTGGTGGGATATCTCGATTGGGCCAATCTGGTCCGTCATTTCCATCTCTATCTTTACCAGTGAGAGAATTAAAAAGAAGGATGATTTAGCCTGCGGTCTGGCCTGCGGTCTGTTCTGTGGTCTGATCTTAGGCCTGTTCTGCGGTTTGCTCTTCGGTCTGGTCTTAGGCCTGTTCTGCAGTCTGGTCTTAGGCCTGTTCTGCGGTCTGGCCTGCGGTCTGGCCTGCGGTCTGGCCTTCGGTCTGGCCTTCAGTCTGGCCTACGGTCTAGCCTTCAATCTGGCCTACGGTCTGGCCTACGGTCTGGCCTGCGGTCTAGCCTGGGGTCTAGCTTTTGGTCTTTCTATAATACTGAAGATATCAAGACAAGTTGTCCAGGAAGGCTTCTGGGCAGCAGTTGGCAACTGGCTCTCAGCCAAGTAGGCCAGTTCAAGCACCAAGCCCTTTGATAACATCAAAGGGCTTTTTTCTTTAATCCTTGATTTTTTAGAAATTTTTGATACACTTAATATAATAAATCTCTAACATCTTAAATCTTTAATCTTAAATCTTAAATCTAACCATGAATGGTGGTAATTTTACTCACAAAACCCAAGAAGCAATCTTAGCAGCCCAATCTATTGCTCAAGAAAAAGGGCAACAGCAAGTTGATGCTTTGCATCTCCTTTTGGCTTTGCTTTCTCAAGAAGAGAGTATCGTTTTAAGTTTGCTTGAAAAATTAGGGGTAGATATTGAGAGTTTAAAAAAGAAAGTTCAAGGAGCTTTAACCAAAATTCCTATTATCACTGTTCCCAAAACTTTTGGACAATTTTATTTAACCCAGGATTTAGCAAAGATTTTAGAGAAAGCTAAACAAGAAGCAATGAAAATGGGAGACGAATTTATTTCTCTGGAACATTTATTTTTGGCTTTACTTGATTTTGGAACTAAAGCCCGAGAAATTTTAAATAAAGCCAATTTTTTAAAAAGCAGCGGTGCTGACTCAGCTGCTTTAGAATTTGGAAAATTAGATTATTATACATTTTTGAAAAGTTTGGCTCAGATTCGAGGAGGGCAAAGAATTACTGATCCTGAACCAGAATCAAAGTATCAAGTGGTTGAGAAATATACTCGTAATTTAACTACTCTTGCCCGTCAAGGAAAACTGGACCCTGTTATCGGGAGAGAAAACGAGATTCGGAGATTAATGCAGGTTCTCTCAAGGAGAACTAAAAATAATCCTGTTTTAATTGGTGAGGCAGGTGTAGGAAAGACCGCTATTGTCGAAGGTTTAGCCCAACGGATTAGTAAAAGAGATATTCCAGAAAGCTTGAAAGAGAAAGAGATTATTGCCCTAGATTTAGGAGCTTTGGTAGCGGGAACGAAATATCGAGGAGAGTTTGAAGACCGGGTTAAAGCTTTACTTAAAGAAATGGATAGGGCAACTGGCCGCTATATCCTTTTTATTGACGAACTTCATACGTTAGTAGGGGCAGGGGCTGCCGAAGGTGCTATTGATGCTTCAAACCTTTTAAAACCGGCTTTAGCAAGGGGGGAGTTAAGGGCAATCGGAGCCACCACTTTGAAAGAGTATCAAAAATATATTGAAAAAGATGCAGCCCTAGAAAGGAGATTCCAACCAATTTATGTGAAAGAGCCCTCAATTGAAGACACTATTGCTATCTTAAGAGGGATTAAAGAAAAATATGAGGTTCATCACGGCCTTAGAATAAAAGATTCAGCTTTGGTGGCAGCAGCTGAACTTGCTTCCAGATACATCACCGATCGTTTCTTGCCTGATAAAGCCGTTGATTTAATGGATGAAGCAATGTCAGCTTTAAGGTTGGAAATTGAGTCGGAACCTGCCCAACTAGATGAATTAAAAAGAGAAATTCAGAAATTGGAAATTGAAAAGGAAGCTCTTAAAAAAGAAAAAGAAAGCAGAAAAAGAATAACAGCTATTAACCGGGCTTTAGCAGATTTGAAGGAAAAATCTTCGGTTTTTGAAACAAAATGGAAGACAGAAAAAGAATCAATTCAGAAAATTAGAAATTTTAAAAAAGAAATAGACAAATGGAGTTTCCTGGCAGAAAATGCCCAGAGAGAAGCTAATTTGCAAAAAGTGGCTGAAATTAAATATGGAAAAATCCCCGAGCTTTTAAAAGAAATTAGTAAAGCGGAAAAAGATTTGATTAAGATTCAAAAAGACAAGCCAATTTTGAAAGAAGAAATAGGAGAAGAAGATGTAGCAGAAGTTGTTTCTCGATGGACTGGAATTCCCATAACCCGTTTAATTGAAGAAGAAGCCAAAAAGTTGGAAAAAATGGAAGATATTATTTCCAAAAGAGTGGTTGGTCAGAGAGAGGCAATTGTAGCCGTTTCTAATGCTATTCGACGCTCAAGGGCTGGTATCTCAGAAGAAAACAGGCCTCTCGGGTCTTTTATGTTTTTGGGGCCTACTGGAGTTGGGAAAACTGAAACCGCCAGGGCCCTCGCTAAATTTTTGTTTAACGACGAGAATGCCTTAGTTAGACTGGATATGTCCGAATATATGGAAAAACATACTGTTTCTAAAATAATAGGTTCCCCTCCTGGTTATGTTGGTTACGAAGAAGGTGGTCAGTTAACTGAGAAAATTCGTAGAAGGCCTTATTCAGTAATTTTGCTTGATGAAGTTGAAAAAGCCCATCCTGAGGTTTTCAATATTTTACTTCAGATTTTAGAAGATGGCAGATTAACTGATGCCAAAGGCAGAGTGGCTTCTTTTAAAAACGCTATCTTGATTATGACTTCTAACATTGGCTCAGAGTATATTGCCAGAATGGGTTCTCTCGGGTTTGTTAGCGGAAAAGAAAAACAGGAAAGGCAATCTTTAAAAGAGAAAGTGCTTGAGGCTCTTCGAGAAAGCTTCCGGCCAGAATTTATAAACAGGATTGATGAAATTATCATTTTTAACTACCTTGGTAAACCGGAAATTAAAAAGATAGTTGAACTTGAATTAAGGAAAGTTGCTGAGAGATTGGAAAACAAAAAGATTAAAATTAAAGTTTCAGAAAAAGCCAAAGAAATTTTAGCTGAGCATGGTTTTGATCCTAATTTGGGAGCAAGACCTCTTAAAAGAGTGATTCAGAGAGAGGTTCTTGATCCCTTAGCTTTAAAAATTGTTGCCGGTTTAGTTCAAGAAGGCCAGGAGGTCAGAATTGATACTAAAGACAGTAAAATTGTAATTAAAATTCCCAACGAATTAATAAAGACTAAAAAAAAGAAGCCAGAAGAAGCCCTTGTTTAAATGTTAAAAAATATCTTTAAAATAATTGCTATTTTTATTTTAGGAATGGGGGGTGGTATTTTCGCTGATCAGATTCTTTGGCCTTATTTTATTGAAAGGCCGCTTTTTTATCAATACAGATTAGAGCAGTCGCCTATTTATGTAACAGAGAGAAAGGAGGTCATTATTCAAGAAAATGTAGCCCTTCAAAACGCAATTGAGAAAGTGGAAAAAGCCGTGGTAGCTATAGAAACGAAGACAAAAACAGGTAAAACTTTGACGGGTTCAGGTCTTGTTGTAACCTCGGATGGTTTAATAATTACTTTAGCAGAACTTGTTCCTGAAGGAACAAGTTCTGTTTTTTTTGTCGATAGCAAAATTCCGGATTATCAAGTTCTAAAGAGAGATCTGGAAAAAAATTTAGCTTTGATAAAGTTAGAAGAAACAAATCTTTCTACTGTTAGTCTTGCCGGTTTCGATAAAATAAGATTGGGGCAACGAATTTTTTTGATTGGAGCTGCCAGAGAAAAAGGTAATTTGCAAAAAATAGTTAATGAGGGGATTATTAGGACGTTTAACGATAATTTCATTCAAACTAATATTTCTGAAGAAACTTATCTTAGAAGTAGTCCTCTGTTTAATATTGAGGGGGAGGTAATCGGTCTGAATTTAGTGGATGAGGAAGGAAAAATTTCAGCAATTTCTATTAAAAAAGTTAGAGAATTTATCGGTTTTTAAAATTTTCATTTTGGGTTCCAATCCTAGCCCCGCAGCACACAAAAATGAACTCAAATTTCACTACCCGTCGTGGACGGTTAGAACTTTTATCGCCAAGAAGGTAGTTTTTTGATAAAATTTGAATATGGCAGATAAAGAACAAGTATTTCAAAAGTTTGGGAATAAAGAATATCAGGTTGATGAGAATACTTTTATTATGGGGATTCATTGGTTACTTGCTGACCATATCGCCAGAAGGTTTCAGGGTCTTAATACAGTTTTAGATGCTTGCTGCGGAGCGGGATTTATGAGTATAGCTTTAGCAAAATATGTAAATCAAGTCATTGCAGTTGAATCAGAGCCAGAATATGTAGCGTTTGCTGAAATCAATACAAAATTAGCTGGTGTTCGTTCTAAAATTAAATTCATCGGCGGAGATATTTTAAACGAAGAAAACCTAACCAAAATTCCTACAGTTGATGCTGCTTTTTTAGACCCTGACTGGGCTACATTCGGAAATTCTAAAAGGATTCATACGTCAAAGCCTTCAAAAATGTCGCCACCAGCAGATAAATTATTTAATGAAATAAATAAATTAACTCCAAATGTAGCTTTAAGGTTACCTAAAGAAATAGATTTAAAAGAATTAAAAAGCTTTCTCTCATACGAATTAGAAGAAATTCTTTTAAATGGAGAACTTAAGTTTTATTGTGCTTATTTTGGAAATTTAAAAAAGAGTAGGAGCTAAATCTGGTATATAAATATACTCATTTTGTCGCTGAATAATGGTTCTAATATCGTCCACGATGCCCAGCAGGCTAGTACTCGGTTCAAAAGACCGAGATACCTCAAAAATCGCCAAAGAGGCGGTTTTTTGGTATAGTGAAAATATATGAAAAAGATATTAACATTTGCAATTTCTATCCTCTTTGTTTTGGTGGGGACTGTTGTTTTAGCTCATCAACCACGGCTTGTTTTTGATAAAAACTATATTAGGATAGAAAACCCTGAGATATCCCAAGCTTTTTATGGAGAACTAAAAGGAGAACCCGCCTATTATCAAATTGAAGAAAAGTATGGTTTTAATCTTTATGTTGGTATATTGTCGCCAAAAATAGAAGGCGCTGATAAAGATTTTTCAGTAGAGACAAGTAGAAATGGGGAAATTATTTTTGTTTTGGATGGAATAAGTCAGGAGTGGTTATCGTTCTATGAGGAATTCGGAGGAGATTACTATTATGAAGGTCCAGAAAATAGGATATCCGTAGAGCCGGGAATTTACACGCTAAAAGTTTTCAGCCCTGATAACCGGGGGAAATATGTGTTAGTAGTTGGAGAAAAAGAAGAGTTTCCTTTAAAAGAAATTATTAATACAGTTAAAACATTGCCGAGATTAAAAAAAGATTTTTTTGGAAAATCTTCCTTAACAGCATTTTTCAATATAATAGGTCTTTTCTTATTTGGTCCTTTAATTGTTTTATTTGTTATTATTTTTTTCATAATTTTATATAAAAAGAAAAGGCATAAGAGATACAATGAGGATTTGGGAAATAAATCCAAAACATCTATGTAGAAATCATCTTCTTGGAGAACACGCCGAACTGCACGCAATATGGTCAGTTATTATCAATAATAAAAAAGGGTTTAAAAATCATCCCGAAGTTAATCGTTGGAGAGGAAAATTAAGAGCATTATATATGCGGCACAATCTACTGGTTAAGGAAATGGAAAAACGGGGATACGGTCATCATTCACCATTAAATAAAAAATTGGCAAGAGGAGATTCTAAACAAAAAATTTTTGTCGATTCGGTTGAAAAACAAAAAGCTATTTTAAAAAGTAGGGAATGTGATTGTCCTTATTAATTATCAATTAAAAAGATAACTTGGCCCATGGTTGAGGAAAGATATAATTAAAGGTATAATAAATAAAAAGGTCGATTATAATAATATTTTTTAAATGAATCATTAAAATTACCATGAAAGCATTAAAGACTATAGCTTTAATACTTGTTATTGTTGGGGGCCTGAATTGGGGATTGGTAGGTTTATTTAATTTTGATTTGGTTGCAACGATTTTTGGCGCAATGTTTGCCATTTCAAGAATAGTTTATGTCTTGGTTGGGTTGTCAGCCGTTTATTTGGCTGTTGTTTCTTTAATAAATCCGAAAGGACAGTAAGTAAAAAGTATAATGGTAAAGCCATTTTGGTTTAGTAATATTTTACCCGTCCCAAATGATGAGGATGGTTATTTTAAAATTTGTTTCAACATCAAATTTTTCAATACTGATTATTAATTAAGTGTTTTGGTGTCTCATTAAATAGGCTCTAACATGCCCGTTCAAAGATTCGAACAGAATGGGAACATATTTCTTTTAGAGTTTCTAATGATATACGTAAACAAAGTCCCAAAAAACCACTAGAAGAGTTGCTTGTTCTGACTAAAGGCAAATTAGTAACTGATCATTTTGAATTTATACTTATGGACGATATCAAAGAGATAAAAAAATACCTTTAGAACAAGGTCCCTCTTATCGAGGGATCTTTTGTTAAAGCTTTACTTTCAACTCAAATTTAAGGTTGTTTGTGCAGCTAAAAACATCAGACCGAAAAGCCACTTCATTTTGAGGTGGTTTTTTTGGTAGAATTTATAAATATGTGGATAATTTTCTCAATCTTAGCAGCTTTAACCTGGGCGGTTGTAAATATAATAGACAAATATATCCTTACAAAATGGGTCAGAAAACCGATTGTTCCTGTTATGATTCTTGGAGTCGTTGGTTTACTTGCAAGCTTTCTTGTATATTTGTTCCACGGTTTTTCTACCTTATCTTATCTTAATATTGCTTTAGCTTTTATTGCTGGAATTTTTTATATCTTAGCGAATGTATTTTATTTCAAAGCAGCAAAAATAGAAGAAATCTCAAGAGTTACCCCATTATTTTATTTAACTCCCTTATTTGTATTAATTCTTGCAGCAATATTTTTGGCAGAGATTTTTACCCCAATAAAGTATATAGGGATATTTCTTTTGATAATTGGTGCGATTCTTGTTTCTTCAAAAAACTTAATAAAAATAAGTTTGGGAAAAGCATTCTGGCTTATGATTTTCTCTTCTCTGGCGTTGTCTATATATGCAGTAATAATAAAACATCTTCTTAACTTTGCTGATTTTTGGACAGTATTTTCATATATAAAAATTGGAACAATTTTCGCCTTAATTCCAATATTTTATTTTAATTTTTCAGATTTAATATCTACTGTAAAAGAACATGGTAAAAAAGTTGTTGCTGTAATCTCTATAAATGAGTCAATAAACGTATGGGGTGTTTTATTTATTACAATTGCCACAGCAGTCGGCTATGTTACTTTAGTTAATGCCTTGTCATCTATTCAGCCCTTTTTTGTTTTATTTTTTGTGGTAATTTTAAGTATATTTTATCCTAAAATATTGAAAGAAGAAATTACAAAACAAAGAATATTTCTAAAGTTAATAGCAATAATTATAATGTTTACTGGCGCGATACTAATAACCTAAAATTTCGGAAATCATCCTATTCTTGAAGCTAAATCAGCAACAACAAAATCCCTATCTAACTCCTCAAAGATAGTTCTAACATCCTTCACGATCCCGAGCCAACAAAGCCACTTCATTTTGAGGTGGTTTTTAGATTGACATTTACTACCAGAAGAGTAATATGAAGCCAACTGTTCTTTTATATAAAAAAGGAGGCAGAAAGTGGAAGAGGATAAAAGAGGTGTTGGGTGGTTCATTAATGAACTGCTTAGACTTTTTCGCGACATGAAACCTGCAGAAATTGATAGGATTATGGAATTATTCAAAAGAAATGAAGAACTTCGCCTCGAAGGATATGGATGGAAAAAAATAAGAGTTAAATGCGACAATCCAGATTGTCGTTGGGAAGGTAGACGAATCTGGGGAGAAAAGATGTTTGATAAACCATGTCCAAAATGTGACCATTCCTTATCTTGTCCAGTAAGAGTGGTTGAAAGATAAAAACATTTCAGGCCCAGTAAATAATCTGACTGGGCTTTTTTTAGAAACACGTCCGTCCCCCGGAGTCAACAAAAAAGCGACCATTTATTGGTCGCTCTTTTAAATTAAAATAAAAAGAGGGGCGCAATCATCCTCTTTTTAGGGAGAATGAAATACGCCCCTTGGTTGGGTGCCAGCTCGGACGGTTCCCGAAGACTCTGTCCCTAGTGAATCCTGCTAGGACGAGTCTTGGGTGTCACCGAAGCTGGCCGCTTCGAGATATTTCCTCATTTCTTTTCTCCTTTCGGGAGGGCAGAAGGCTGAGGAAACGGATGTCCGCTCGCCACAAATGCGAGCAGACTGTCTTCTTATAAGATATATGGAAACAGAATGGTTTGTCAACTAAAACAGGTTCCCTCGGAGCTGAGAAAAGCACTTTATTTTGAGGTGGTTTTTTAGTAGGATG
>Ga0114922_10003556_pt1 | contig 14516 bp, 11 predicted proteins | sample AartaG_FD_100975 | JGI IMG/M metagenome (GOLD analysis project Ga0114922, IMG submission 100975) | Deep subsurface microbial communities from Aarhus Bay to uncover new lineages of life (NeLLi) - Aarhus_00045 metaG | ecosystem: Environmental > Aquatic > Marine > Oceanic > Sediment | place...
ATACTTCTAGGTCGACACCGTTACCTAATCCCACTTTTTGCGCTAATCTTTATCGCAGGCTATGTATTTATTGCCACTCGAAAACAGATCCCCCTAAATGTAACTCGCATATTGAACGCTGTGGGTATCGGATTGCTCATCTTACCAAGTTACAGAATTGCATCCCACTTTTTCTATCTAAATAGCTCATGGTCAACTGAGGGATCTCAAATTTCGGAAATGGGGGAAATTAATTCACAGTATGTCAACGGTCGCCCTGATATTTATTACATAATTTTAGATGCATATGCGCGGTCCGATTATATGCTTCAAAGTTATGGCTACGACAACACAGAATTCACCTCATTCCTTGAGAACAAGGGTTTTTATATTGCCGATGCAAGCCACGCGAATCACAATTGGACTGCGTTATCCCTTGCATCCTCCCTTAATATGGATTTTGCTCAGAATCTCTACCTAAGATTGGTCCGAGGAAGTTACCCTTCAGTGTTTGTAAAACCTATTCAGCAAAGTCTTGCGAGACAAAAACTCGAAGCTCTTGGGTATAGTATCGTGGGCACAAGAACGGGTTATCTTCCAACCGAAATTGAAGATGGGGATTACTTCTTCTACCCTGATATCGAAGGTTTTGAAGATACAAAAAAGCCTTTCTCACTGTATCTGAACGCATTTGAATCTCTGCTTATTAATACCTCAGCTGGAAAAATCATTACCGATTTTACCGATCCAGAAACCGACAATTGGGTTGGATTTCGAACAGACTACCCAAACGATTTATTGCGCGGCATCATACTTTCTCAATTCCGTACACTTGAAAGAATCCCCGAAATTCCTGAGCCCACATTTTCTTTTGTGCATATCGTTGCCCCGCATAGCCCGTATTTATTTGGTCCCGATGGTGAGCCAAGGATGAATAATGAGATATTTACGCTTATCGAGGAAGCCAATGATGATCAGGATACCGATCTATATCGCGATCAAGCGATCTACATAACAACAAGAATTCAGGAGGTTATTCAAACAATCATCGACCGCTCACCTTCACCTCCGATCATAATCCTCCAAGCCGATCATGGTCCTTCTCCTCCAGGCGGTCACAGTCCTGAAGGCGGAGGATTAGGGCAAAGGACAGCAATATTAAATGCCTACTACTTTCCCGGTGGATGTGATCGTTTCTTGTATCCATCGATTACACCGGTCAATTCATTTCGAATACTGTTCAACTGCTACTTTGGAAATTCCTACGAGCTTCTACCCGACAACATTTATTTTAGCTACTGGCCTCGTCAAGCCAATTATTACTTCATCCCTGTAAATGACATGATTTTGAAGTGATCTTTGGTATTCATACCACGTTAGATGACATTATCTGAATGCGAGTGAGGAGATGAAGGTTATTAACCCTGCGTGCAATTACCATTTTCCCAAGTCCACTTGTAGACTTGGGAAATTAGCTTTTAGCATACCGGGATATGCCCTGTCATTAAATACGACTCTTGGTTATTACCATGATGAAAGAGATCGACAGGGATAAAATCGGATAAAAAGATTGGGAGCTACACTTCTCATGGCCAGTTTGTAAGAAATTTTCGGATTGATTGTTTGGTATTACACTCTGTTGCTTGACCTCCGAGCTGACCCTAAGACCTTCGCCGATGGTGTCGTTGTTATTGGTTTTAACATAGGGATACTAAGGCTTGGGCAGGAGAATCATGAATATGCTTCCATTAGAACAGACTTAATGCCGAATTTACCGACCAATCGAGCCAGGGTGCGCTGAGTGTGCCGATCGCCAAAATAGCAATGACGCAAATCATAAGCACCAGGGCATACGATCGGGGAATTGTTATTGGTTTGTTTTCATCCTCCGAGCGGTATAAATAGACCACTTTCAAAATCGTCATGTAGTAGTACAAACCGATTATCGCGTTTAGCACACCTACAAACGCAAGCCAAATCCACCCACTCTCGATGGCAGCGGCGAAGACATAAAACTTCGCCACGAAACCCGCTAGCGGTGGCATGCCCCCCAGCGAAAGCAACGCCACGAGTAAAACCAACGCCAGCCCGGGTGAGCGGCGGCTCAAACCAGCATAATCCACAATCTCATCTGAACCCGCCGAACGCGCGAAAAGGATCACAACGGCGAAGGCCGTGATATTCGTCACCACGTAGCCGATCAAGTAGAAGATCACGGTGGCCGTTCCAAAGGAGCTGAGTGCAACCAGACCGATCATGGCATATCCCGCATGTGCGATGGATGAATACGCAAGCAGTCTCTTGATATTGGTCTGCGGAATAGCTAGCACGTTGCCAACGGTCATTGTCGCCGTCGCAATAATGGCTAGAAGCGTGACCCACTCTGCTTCAATTGCCGGAAAGACCGCGAGCATGAAGCGCAGGAGAACCGCAAACCCGGCTGCCTTTGACGCCGTTGAAATGAAGGAAGTAATCGGTGTTGGTGCACCCTCATAGACATCGGGCGCCCAAAATTGAAACGGGGCTGCGGAGATCTTAAAGCTGAAACCCACCAGGACCAAAACTGCCATCCCGCCGATCAACCAGGGGGAAACAGCGCCGGCGCGCATCGCTTCTGACAAGCGATAGATATTCGTGTCGCCGGAGAATCCGTATAGCAGACTGAAACCATATAACATCACGGCTGACGTCAGCGCTCCAAAGAGGAAGTATTTCAAACCCGACTCGGTCGATTTATCATCACCCTTCATGAAACCTGCGAGGATGTAAAGTGGGATCGAAGTCGTCTCGATCGCCAAGAACAGCATGATCATGTCAGCTGAGGAAGCCATCAGGCTCATGCCCAGCGTTGCGACAATCAGAAGGGCATAGTACTCGCCACGATCCGCGACACCTTCCACATCGATCGATAGCAGCGCGGTCATCGCCGCGGCGAAGAGAAAGAGCACTCTGAAGGCGAATGCCGTCCAGTCATGACGCAGCATTCCACCGAAGATCAACACATCATTCTCGCCGGGCTGGCCGTAAAGAAGTGCAATAATGAGAATCCCGGTGAGACCGAGGGCGGTTAACCATGCCAACAACAGACCGCGGCTGCGCTGCGAGGCGAGATCAACAACCAAGATGATCCCCGCAAGTGCCAGAAGCAGGATTTCAGGAAGCACCGTAAGCAAGGTTGTGGGTTCAAAGCTGGCGATACTCACTTAGGCACCTCCGACCAATGCCAGGACAACCTGTGCTCCCGATTCGACAAGCGGGGCAATGATTGTGGGATAGACACCTACGAGCAATAAAATACCAGACAAAATGACAAGTGCGATTTTATCGAAAGTGTTGATCGGTGTGATATGTCCTTTCAATTCTTCAGGCATTTCACCGAAGAAGACCCGCCCGATGACACGCATGATATAGCCTGCGGTGATCACAATTGAGAACGCAGCGATGATGGCAACGATCGGTTGGCTCTGCCATAACCCCATGAAAATCGGGAATTCAGCGACGAAGCCGGAGAAACCAGGCATGCCCATCGACACAAGGCCGCCGATAATGAAAGCTATCCCGACTAAGGGCATGACTTTAATAAAGCCTCCCAGTTTGGGGATTTCGCGGGTATGAGCCCGGTCATAAACCATGCCAACGACAGCGAAGAATAGCGCCGTCATCACGCCGTGCGAGAACATCTGAATTCCCGCACCTGTTATTCCATTCAAGTTCAAGGTAGCGAAACCCAGAATCACAAGACCCATATGTGAGACCGACGAGAAACCTATGACGTACTTGAAATCAGTCTGGATTGAGGCGATGAACGCGCCGTATACAACGTTAACCGTTGCAAGTCCCAGGACCAGCGGTGCCCAGAACCGCGCCCCCTCAGGAAGGAGCATGATCCCAACCCGTAGCGCTGCGAAGGCGCCGACCTTCATCAGAACTCCAGCGTGGAACATCGATACCGCGGTTGGTGCGGCCACATGACCGTCTGGCGACCAGTTGTGTACCGGGAAAATGCCGCCGAGAACGGCAAAACCGAAGAATACAAACGGGAACCAGAATCGCTGAAAGTCCACCGAGAATCCAGCCCCCTCGAGGGCGAAGAGGCTGAAAGAGTGAGCCCCGCTGGCGAAATACATCGCCAAACCACCGACAATAGCGATGACAGATCCCACGAAGAGATAAAGCGTGAGCTTCATCGCCGCGTATTCGCGTGTGACCTTCCATCCCCAGATAGCGATGAGCAGATACATCGGGAAGACCGCGATCTCGTAAAAGAAGAAAAGCTGAAACAGATCCAGTGAGACGAAAACGCCGAAAACACCCGTGGCAAGGATGAACAAGAACCCGAAGAACTCACGCGGGCGGTCGTCGATCCCCCAGGAGATTAAAACGCCCGTGAACATCACTATGCCCGTCAGCAATACCAGCGGGGCGTTCATCCCATCTACACCGACGTGATAGGAGATCCCAAGCCTCGGAACCCAGGAATACCGTTCAACTAGCTGATATCCGCCGATGGCCTGATCGTAAGTAAAATAAGCCCAAAGTGACAAGATAAGTGCGATCGTTGCACCGGCCAGCGCGAAGATGCGAATCTCGCGGTGCCGTTCTGCTGGAAAAAAGAACAGCACGACCCCGAACAAGATCGGTGTGAAGACGACGATGCTAAGAATTGGTACTTCCATAAATAACTCTCAAGATCTCGATCAACCGAACAGCAATTTCACGGTTTGGTTGATGATATTTAATATCCAGGCTGGCCATACGCCGATCAGAAGCATTAGAAACATAAGCGGGGCGATGGCGATGATCTCGCGGCGATTAATCTCCATCTTATGACCGAGCCACTTCTCGTTCAACGGACCTTGCAGCACTTTGGCGATACCCTTCAAGATGTAAGCACCTGTAATCAGGAGACCTAACATTGAGGCTGCAGTGTAGAGTGTGAAGATCGGCCATGAGCCTCGAACGACAAGGAACTCCGATACAAATCCGTTCAAACCTGGGAGCCCGAGCGAAGCCATGGCTGTGAAGATCAGGATGCCTCCATAGATTGGCGCCAAGGGGAATAGACCACCAAGCTCATTCAGATCACGAGTATGCGCGCGATCGTAAATCACACCCACAAGCAGGAACATCCCCGCCGCAGACAAGCCGTGGTTGAACATCTGCAGCACCGCGCCGTTGATTGCGATTACGGCATCGTCCGCCTGCATCGTTCCTTGGGCGAAAGCCGCGGCGGCGATTCCGAGCACCACGAATCCCATGTGATTCACAGAGGAATAAGCCACAAGGCGTTTGAAATCATCCTGCCCCCAGGAAGCAAAAGCCCCCAGAACGATGGCCAGTGCGGCAAGAAATCCCAGTACACCGGCGAAGTACTTCGCCTCGACAGGATAGAGCGGCAACACCAGACGCAGGAAACCATAAGCACCCAGCTTGAGCAGTACACCAGCCAGGATCATCGACCCTGCAGTGGGCGCCTCCGTGTGAGCGTCCGGGAGCCAGGTATGGAACGGCCATATAGGGACTTTGATCGCAAAAGCGACCACGAACGCCCAGAAAGCTATCTTCTTCACCGTGCCGATCGCAAGCGTAATCGGTAGCCCGAATAAGGTCAGAGACTGGTTCAGCGCAGACCATTTCTCGGTGATCGCGATCAGGTCAAACGTACCCGAGGCGACGCCAATCATCTGAATCGCCAACAGTAAACCAAGTGACCCGGCCATAGTGTAGATCAGGAACTTAAAAGAGGCGTACTCACGATTCCCACTCCCCCACTGGTTTATCAGGAAATACATGGGGATCAATCCAATTTCCCAGAATACAAAGAAAATCAGCAAATCCAGCGACATGAAAACGCCAAGCATCCCTGTTTCCAAAAGCAGGAAGAGCGTCATGTAGGAGCGAACGTTATCTTCAATACTCCATGAGATCAAGATCGCCAGTGGAGTTAGTAGTGTAGTTAGCATCACCATCGGCACGGAAATGCCATCTACGCCAAGGTGATAACTTGAACTAATCGCCTCATACCAGATCGCCTGCTCCACGAATTGGTAGCCTTCTACGCCGGGTTGATAAGTGAACCACAACCACAACGCAAGTCCGAACGGGATCAGGCTTACAAACAGCGCAGCCCAGCGGATAGCCTGCAGGCGTTCACGCGGAATCAACAGCAGCAATACCCCGCCGGCTACCGGCGAGAAAAGGATGAGTGTTAGTAGATGCGCTTGCAAAAATGCCACAGACGTGTCTCCGTCAAAGCTTCCGATCTATGTCCTATGGTCGTAAGATCAGGATGTACGACAGGACAATCCCGACGAATACCATGCCGATGATCAAATACTCCTGCACGCGTCCAGTTTGAATGACGCGGAAGATCTTGCCGGTTTTCTTCACACCCTCGCCTACGAAATCGCCGGCGCCGTTCACAATGGGCAGGTCGATGGAATTGCGCAAGAAGTCCCCAATGCGCAGCACCGTACGAGCAACCCAATGCAGGAAACCGTCGATCACACCCCGGTCAATCCAACGATAGATGACCGTTTCCGCAAACCAATAAGCCGGTCGAACAATAGCTGCGGAATACAGTTCGTCGAAATAGTATTTATTACGCAGAACCGCATAAAACGGACCGAGTGGTTTTTTCACCGGATCTTCCCCTCCGGCTGGCACGCGCCGATAAACCAACCAGCCGAGGAGTAAGCCACCTAGAGCCACGCCAATTGAGACGAGCAGAGGCACGGGATTGAAAGCGACCGGAAGCGGGTGCTCGAGCAGCGACCCTGAGATGAATTCGTGGAACCAATTAGGAATGAGCCCGCCTATCGCAGGGAACCCCTCCGGGATACCAACCCAACCCACAGCGACGGCGAAGAAGGAAAGCACAATCAATGGCAGGGTCATCGTCCACACTGATTCGTGAGCGTGCTCCGCTGCCTTCGTGCGCGCATCACCGAGGAAAGTCAGCGTGATCTGACGCATTGTATAGAAGGCGGTCAGGAACGCAGCCAGCGCGAGTGTGATGAATACTGCCAGGTGACCGTTAGCGAATGCGTCGGCCAGTATCTCATCCTTCGACCAGAAACCAGCCGTGATCAATGGGAAACCGGAGAGCGCGAGCCCGCCAATCAGGAATGTGGCGAATGTGACCGGCATCTTCTTTCGCAGCCCACCCATATTGAACATATCCTGGGCGTCGGTGTGTTCATCTGTATGTCTAACACCATGCTCCACACCGTGAATGACGGAGCCCGAACCCAAGAACAGGAGTGCCTTGAAGAAAGCGTGGGTGATCAAATGGAATGCAGCGGCGACGAAAGCTCCGATTCCTACTGCAGCGACCATATATCCCAATTGAGAGATTGTGGAGTAAGCCAGCACGCGTTTGATGTCGTTCTGGGCTAAGGCGATCGTCGCCGCGAAGAGCGCTGTGAACGCGCCGATGAACGAGATCACGAGCATCGTGGGCGTCAGTGGACCACCCTCATGCCAACCGGCGGTGATCAGCGGGAAGAAGCGCACGATGAGATAGACGCCGGCGGAGACCATCGTCGCCGCATGGATCATGGCCGAGACTGGCGTGGGACCTTCCATAGCGTCCGGAAGCCATACGTGCAGTGGCCATTGTGCAGACTTTCCAATGGTGCCGATGAAGAGCAGCAAGCCGATCAATCCGGCAGTCGAGAGAGCGGGGATCACAGAAGGTGAACTCGCCAGCATCTCGATCACATGCTCATTGAACAAGATCTCCCGGTAGCTAAGAGTGCCAGTAACGGAGTAGAGGTAAGCCAGACCCAGTAGCATGAAGACATCGCCAACGCGTGTCGTCATGAATGCCTTGATCATCGCATCACGCGCCGATGGTTTTCCGTACCAGAAACCGATAAGTATGTAGGAGCAAAAACCCATGATCTCCCAACCGATGAACAGCAGGAGTAGGTTGTCGGAAATAACCAGGGTGAGCATTCCAAAAGCGAAAAGCGAGATGAAGGCGAAGAAGCGGGCGTACATCGGCTCAATCCCGCCAGCGCGTGGGGGCAGGCCGGCACGATCCTCAGGGTCGCGCGGTTTGCCGAAATTGTGATAGCCGACGCTGTATAGGAAGATAGCCAGACACGTCCATGCAACGAAGAAAAGAGCCAGTGCACCAAGAGGGTCGATAAGCACCCCAATTCGCAATGCGCTATCGCCTGTCGGCATCCATTCTATCGATGAGTGGAACGGATTGTGTCCGAGACCATCGATCGTAACCGCGTTGAAAAACACCACCATCGCTATGCCCCACGAGACGACCATGGAGCCCACCGCGATGATGTGACTTAAGCGGTTGTCGCGATTCGCCCAAAGCACGATCATGAAAAACGCCAGAATCGGCGGGAGAGGGATGAGCCAGATCAAGGTCTCGATTTGCATAACACCTTGCCTACCACTTCATCATGTCGATCTCTTCAACGGCGATCGTGTGTCGGCGCCGATAGATCGAGATAATCAAAGCTAAACCGACAGCCACTTCAGATGCGGCTACGGCAAAAACCACCAGCACGAACACCTTGCCGGCAACGATATTCGGCGTCAGGTAGCGCCAGAAAGCAACCAGATTCAGATTAACAGCGTTCAATATGAGCTCAATCGCCATCAGGATCGCCAATGCATTCCGTCGCGCCAGCGCACCGTAAATACCGATGCTAAAAAGCGCCGCACCTACAATGATGTACCAGGATAAGGGGATCATGACTCATCCTCCTGTTCCTGGCTCATCCGCCCGGGCCAGGCGACGATGATCGAACCGACCATCGCTGCGAGTAAAAGCACCGAGGCGACCTCGAAGGGAACGATATAGCGATCTACATCGACCAGCGCCAGCCCAAGCTCTTCGATTAAAGCCTCCGGTCCAACAGTGAGAGTAGGTGCTTCAGCTCCCAGGAGCGGGGCTTGTGCGAACATCAAAACCAAACCGCCAAATAGTAGCAGAGCGGCGATTACAGCCGCCCACCAGGTTTTGCTTCTCTGGCGATCTTGACTCCCCATAGAGCGTTGAGTGAGCATAACAACGATGATGATCATGATCGCGATGGCATCGATATAAACTGCGACCTGTACAACCGCTAGGAATCCCGCGTTCAGCAGGACAAAGAACACCGCAATACCAGCTAATGTCATGATTAGCCACAGTGCGGTGTGCACCATGGAGCGACTGGTGACCACCATTATGGCTGCGAGCAACGTGATAGCCGCAACGATGAGAAAAACAATTTGAGTCAGTGTCAGCATTCAAACACTCTCACTAAACTAACTCCCCTGCGACGACCCACTGGAGGCCGCGACTGCCTTATTCACGCTATTTCCTTTGACTCGTGAACGTGCTGCGCGGGCATTAAAGCGAATCATTACTAGCGTGAGCATAAACAAAAATGCGTTAGCGCCTACGTGAATGCCGGGCCGATTAAAACCATACTCCACGGCCACCTTTTCGCCAATTGCGGTAACAATCAAGCCCGCCAACGCTAAAGGCGTAACCAATTTCCAATTGAGGTTATTCATTTGGTCGATACGGATTCGCGGAAATGAACCGCGGATCCAGATGACGACAAAGTATACGATGGAAGTTTTAATAATGAAGTAGAACAGCCCAAGCAGTGGGTACAGCTCCACCCAGGGACCTTTCCAACCGGCGAGGAACAGTGTAGCGGTCAGAGCCGATATCGTGAAAGCGTGCAGGAATTCCGCCACGAAAAACATCCCGAACTTCAATCCCGAGTACTCGATATGGAAACCGGCCACGATTTCGGACTCCGCCTCAAGTAGATCAAAAGGTGCTCGGCCCACTTCTGCAAGCGAACTTACAAAGAATATCAGCGCTGCGATCGGCGCCAGAATAATGAAAGCAATTGGGCTCTGCGCTTCAACGATGGTCGCCATATCCATCGACCCGCTCAAAAGAACAGGGATGAGCAGGGCTATCATCATTGGCACTGCGTATGAAACCATCATTGCTACCGTGCGGAAGGCGCCCAATAAGGCATACTTATTATTCGAAGACATCCCTGCGATCATGATCCCAAGTGTCCCGATCGCACCAATGGCGACGACGTACAAGACACCGATGTTGATATGCGCGCCAATGAGCGTCGGCGCGAGTGGAATTACAGCCCAAATACCGACAACCGCCATTACTGCTAACAGAGGCGCCAAGTTATAAGGAATGATGTCCGCCCCGGTGGGCGTTATGAGTTCCTTCGTGACCAGTTTTAGCAAATCGGCGACAGTCTGGAATACGCCAAAAGGTCCGACTCGGTTTGGACCCAGTCGATCCTGGATCCTGGCGACTATTTTTCGTTCGGCCCAGATCAGGATAAAGGTCAGCAATAGCATCACTGTGCCGAGAACGAGCGCTCCAAGCACCTGCAGCAGAAAGGTAACTAGATCAGGCGCAAGCCCAAGACCTTCCAGCCAGCCGCGCAGCAGGCTGCCTGTCCATGTAAATGGATCGTTGAGAAATGCGACCATCCATTTGCTCCTTGGTACCCCGTCCTCCCGAACTGGATGATTACCGACAGGCTCTCTTCCAGCGTTCGTTATTCACCGCTGTCTGATAGGAGGGGCACCGGCGTGTTAAAACAAATAGCTGATGAATTTCATATCAGCCAGGTCGATTCTAATTACTGCGTTATACCCACTCAAGGACGCCCTTACGCCAGGCATAGGCCAGGCCAGCGGCAAGGATGAGAATAAAGAGAACGCCTTCCATGACCATATAGAGCTGTAACTTATCGTATGCCACAGCCCAGGGGAATAGGAAGACAGCTTCGATGTCGAACACCACGAAAATAAGTGCGTAGATGTAATACGCACCCTTTAGTTGGATGTAAGTTTCGCCCACGGTCTCAATGCCGCATTCGTAGATCGATTGTTTTATGGGGTTAGGTTTTTTAGGGGAAAGTAGCCAGTTGGCAGCAATGGCAACACCGGGAAGGAGCAACCCCGCTCCGAGTAGTAGTGCGATGAAAACCCACGGCTCGAGCATCTATGACCTTTATAGTCTCTTTACGTTGAATAGATAGAACGGGCGAAGTTTACCATGCCGGTTTGGATGCGTCAAAGAAAAAAGCACGAGTGATTGTGAATAACGCCACAAAGGGAGTGGCATTAACCGCTGGAATGGCGCTACAGGCCATCCTATCTGTGAGGAAAACATCCAAGAAAGAAATGATATTAATGACTGGAGTAGCCCCAATTTTTAATCTCGTTCTAAAAAACAAGATATAAATGTCTCGGATTCAGTGCAACCAGTTTATTCCATCTGGAGAATACAATACTGCTATCTGGCTTGGTATATAATCCGACCATGGATTTGCAAATGGACTCCACGGAGTGGACCAACTACATAGAAGGATTTCCTCAAACCCATTTACTCCAGACCTCAGCGTGGGGCATGTTGAAGTCCTCCTTCGGCTGGAGAGTGCGTTGGGTCCAGGCAGACAACGCCGGCGCACAAATCCTGTTCCGGAAGCTTCCGCTCGGTTTCACCCTGGCATACATACCAAAAGGGCCTGTCGGGGCGTGGCTACCGGAATTGGTCCCAGCCATAAACCGGGTTTGTAAAGAAGAGCGCGCCTTCATGCTCAAGATCGAACCGGATGCAATCTGGGACAACGACCTCGCCGACCGACTCCAAGCCCACGGCTTCAGCCCATCTGCGCAAACGATCCAACCGCAGCGCACGATCACCGTAGATCTCACCCCTGATGAGGACGAGATCTTGGCGCGCATGAAACAAAAGACGCGCTACAACATCCGTCTTGCCGAGCGCAAGGGTGTGGCGGTGCGACCCTGGAATGACGTCCTGGCGTTCGCAGCGATGACGCTGGAGACAGCCGAGCGTGATCAATTCGGTTCCCACAGCCATGCATACTTCCAACGTGCCTATGACCTCTTCCACCCATCCGCAGGGTGCGAACTCTTCGTCGCCGAGGTCGAGGATAAACCAGTTGCGGCGATGATGGTCTTCGCCCGCGGTCAGCGAGCCTGGTACTTCTACGGCGCCTCCCTATCGATCCACCGTGAGAAGATGCCGACTTACCTCCTCCAATGGGCGGCGATGCGTTGGGCGAAAGCGCGCGGATGTGCATCGTATGATCTCTGGGGGATTCCGGATGCCGATGAGAAAACCCTGGAAGATCAATTTACCCACCGCAGCGATGGCTTGTGGGGCGTCTACCGCTTCAAGCGTGGCTTTGGCGGACAGGTCTTCCGCAGAATGGGCGCCTGGGACCTACCCTATAGCCCACATCTCTCCCGACTCTACCAACTTATTATCCGCATGCGCAGTCATGGATAAGGTTTATGCTCACCCTCACGATTGTTGACAATCAAGAGATTTGGAACGCTGCCCTGGGCAACATCGACGGTGGCCACCTGCTTCAGAGCTGGCAGTGGGGTGAATTAAAAAGCAAGTACGGCTGGAAGCCATCGCGCATCCTCTGGAATGATGACTCTCAAACTCCCATCGCCGCCGCCCAGCTGCTCTTCAGGACCACCACAGGGAATCTCACCATCGCCTACTGCCCGCGGGGCCCGATCCTCAATTGGCGGGATCCCGATCTCTACAGCCAGGTCTTGAGTGATCTTGCGGATCAGGCGTCTCAACATGGCGCTATTTTCGTCAAGATGGACCCCGAGATACCTATAAATAACAGCCCCGAGCGACTGGATCAGGATACGTTGAATCTCATGCTCGGATCTTGGTCGAATCTAGGGTGGTGTAAGTCCCAGGAGCAAATCCAGTTCCGCAACACCTTCATTCTCAATTTGGAACCGGATGAAGAGACCCTGCTGGCGAACATGAAGCAGAAGACCCGCTACAACGTCCGCTTATCAGCGCGCAAAGGTGTTGTCATCCGCCGGGGGAGTCTGGAAGATCTCGATCTGCTTTACCAGATGTATGCTGAAACTTCACTACGCGACGGTTTCGTCATTCGTGATCCTGCATACTACCGCGATGCCTGGGGATCGTTCATCCAAGACAGTGTTGCTCAACCGTTCATCGCAGAAGTGAAAGATGAACCGGTGGCGGCCATCATCATCTATCGCTTTGGGAGGACCGCATACTACCTTTACGGCATGTCGCTCGCTCTCCACCGCGATAAAATGCCCAATCACCTACTCCAGTGGGAGGCGATCCGCTGGGCTAAAGAAGCGGGCTGCCTGGTTTACGACTTCTGGGGCGCACCGGATCGCGTCGATCCCGGCGATCCCATGTATGGAGTCCACAGGTTCAAAGAAGGTTTTGGGGCGCAGTTCGTGCAAACTGTCGGCGCCTGGGATTTCCCGATCAAATCGCTGCAGTACCGACTATACAAAAACTTGATGCCGCGCGTCCTCTCCATCATGCGTTTCTTCGGGCGCGTGCGCACACGCGCGCAAGTAGATCGCTGAATTGATTTTCTAACCGGCAATAAGTAGGAGGGTATTCTTGTGAAAGTCCAACTCCCCCGCGTTCAACTGGCACACCTGCCAACGACTATTGAACCCTTGCCGCGCCTCAGCGCTGCACTCAAGGGTCCACAACTGTGGATTAAAAGGGACGACCAGACCGGACTGGCATTTGGTGGCAACAAAACCCGCAAGCTGGAATACCTGCTTGCAGATGCACGGGCACAAGGGGCAGAGATGCTGATTACGCGCGGCGCTGCGCAATCGAATCACTGCCGCCAAACGGCTGCGGCAGCGGCGAGATCTGGATTCGAGTGCACTCTCGTTCTGTCGGAATCGGCACCATCCGAGATCGCGGGTAATCTCCTGTTAGATCAGTTATTAGGCGCTGAGGTTGTTTGGACAGAGGGCGAGGATCCCGAGCAAGTGTTGCAATCAACGTTCACTCAAGCCTGGGAAACCGGGCGCCGACCGTATCTAATCCCATACGGCGGCTCCAACGCAACCGGCGCGAGCGCGTATGTGGCAGCGATCAGCGAACTCGAAGAGCAAGGCTTGAAATTCGACCGAGTTGTCTTCGCCTCGTCTTCCGGTGGAACGCAAGCCGGTATGATTGTAGGCGTGAAAGCGCTCAAGCTTGCGACTCTCATCACCGGGATCAGCGTCGACAAACCGAGCGAAGAACTCCAGCCATTGATCTTGAATCTAGCACAACAGATCTCGGAATTGCTGAGGTTAACTCTCACTTTTCAAGCGGATGAGATAGACGTTGATGATCGCTTCCTTGGGGGTGGATATGGGGTCATGGGCGAGATCGAGCGCGACGCTATCGAATTGTTTGCGAGTACGGAGGGGATTCTCCTCGATCCTGTCTATACCGGGCGTGCTGCAGCCGGGATGATCGATCGCATCCGCAAGGGGGAATTCGGATTAGACGAGCGCATTCTCTTCTGGCACACCGGCGGCACGCCCGCTCTCTTCCCGTACCGGGACGGGCTTCTGGCGAGCGCCTGACGGGCGCACCGGAACCTGTCGGGGCCGCCGGGCGTTACCTCGGCGCCAGCCGGGCGTCAGACCGGTGCCGGCCTCGCGACCCTGGCCTGCCGCACTGG
>Ga0114922_10003558_pt1 | contig 14514 bp, 9 predicted proteins | sample AartaG_FD_100975 | JGI IMG/M metagenome (GOLD analysis project Ga0114922, IMG submission 100975) | Deep subsurface microbial communities from Aarhus Bay to uncover new lineages of life (NeLLi) - Aarhus_00045 metaG | ecosystem: Environmental > Aquatic > Marine > Oceanic > Sediment | place: Aarhus...
GATTCATATAGACTTAGAATAGAATTTAAGCAAGAAACAGTTAGCAAGGAAGAAATAATTAGAATACTTAATGAAGTGATCAAAAAATTAAAAATTAAAGAAATTGATTGAATTGAATATTTAAATATCATAATAGTTTACATAATATACCTTATGCGACACAATATTAGGTCTGAATATAAGTAGCTGATATCAAATAAGATGGGAATTTCCTCAGGCTGTGGATATCTTCCCTGCCCATATTTTGTGCATTTGTGCATAATTCCTATGATTTGTGGAACTTAATTTTTTAATGATTCGCGTGTTCTAGTAAATATCTTTTTTAAGGACTTTCTCAATCCAGTTATTGTATGTGTGTATCGAGGTTCTCTTATCATATTTATTAGACGTTCTTTAATTTTGTTGTTATCTGAGTATGACATTAAATATAAAAACGGAACATTATCACATAACAACCAATGAGAATCTGATTGAAAAATATAATTTAACCGTTTATAAGCGAATGATTCGTTAGTTTTTGTATATCGATAAAGCTTGCCAACATCACTGACTTTCTCGTTAGGATGAAACATGAGCTTCTTAATAATTTCTTCATTTTTATGTCTTTTTTGAACAAGTATAGTTGAAATAGCAACCTGTACATAGGGATTATTTTCAATTTGGAATAGATTTTCTAGCTCAAGTAAGAAATCTATATTCATCTCATTGCGTGATAATAAATATGCAGATTGCATTCTTAAGTATGGATCTTGATTAAGATCCAATAGACGCTTTCTGCTATGAATAAGAATTTCGTCATGAATATTACACAGATATCGAATTGCGCGAAGGCATTCAGCTTCTTGATGTGAAAATATATTTTGTTCAGATTTTAAAAATTTCATTACTGAATATTCAATTTTTGTTCTTGTTGGGAATTGTTTTGTAGTACTTATCAGCCTTTTAGTAATTTTAAATTCAGGATTAATTTGTATTTCTTTCAAAAGACGATCAATATATCGGTCACTATTTAATAAACGATGAGCATATATCCAGCGGGTAAAAGCACGAACTGATAATTCTTCTAGAGGGCGTCTTGATCCAATTAATTTTTGCTTTTTTTGAATATCTTTTTTTGAAATGATTTCTAGACCACGAAGATATCTTTTCCTATCTTTTTCAGGTATTTTTATATTTTTCCACTTATCTTTTATCTCATCTATCATTTCTGATATATCATCTACTCTCTCATCAATAAGGACATGAGCAATTTCGCCTGCCCGATGATCAAGAATTTTAGTTTTCGCTGTTTGGACATTCAAATGAAGACGACGCAGTTCCCTATCCATTGTAAATACAGCAAGTCGTGCATCTTCCAATTTTTTTGTAAATATACGAACATCATCCATATATCGAAAGTATCTCGCTTCCTTTTCTTTTTCAAAGTCTTTAAATTTAAGATCTAGAGAAAGTAAAAAAAGATTTCCTAGAAAACTTGATACAAAATTTCCTTGCGGAATCCCTCGAAGATGGACTCTTCCATATGAAGTACGCACAGCCCATGATTCTAAAAAAATAAATAGAAGATTTACTAATTTGGGTTCTTCTGGAAAGTGTTGCAGAAGCTGATCTCTGAGAATAGGAAGCTGAATGTTTTCAAAATATGCAGCTATATCGGACGTAGCTAAAAATCGGAATCCTTCAATTTCAAAAACTCTACGTGTTTCTTTATCAAAAAATGGCCAAACATCATACCATGACTCGAAAGGATCAATGCTTCTCTTTATTGATTTCTTTTTGAGAAATGGAATCTCGGCCATACCTGTTTCTTTGAAAATAGGTCCTTTTTGGGGAAAAGGATCTTTTGTTCGCCAGCTATGGACCGATTGAGGAAATTTCTCATCAATTTTTTTTGCCATAAGAATAACAATAGCAGATACTATTACTCGATCTTGAATAGGAATTATTGAGCCAGGACGAAATCCAAGACTTCCTTTGGGCACCTCTAAGGGTATAAGAGGTCTTGGCTGGTGTGTCTCAGTCTTTAGGCGACTTATGCTTTCTTTTATTCGAGTAATGAAATCAACCCCATATATATCAGTAGAATATAAGTCTTCCGCGAAATCCTGATGGGTATCAAGACGAGCTAAATGCCACCCTCTAATAAGAATATGTTCCGTTAAAAGTTCATTCCATAGTTCATTCATGAAATTTTGTATAACCTATCTAAAAATCATAATTAAATGATAAGGTCATTTGTTTCTTGTCCCCTTACAATCAGGAAATTTTAAACATGACCAGAATTCACCATACCTACCTCTTCTCAGGCTCATAGGACCACCACATTGTGGACAGATTGGTACCTTATTTGATTCAATCTCAGTATTACAGGATGGAGCTTCACTTCTGAGCATTCCTGATCTTTCTAGGAACGTACACCAATTGCAATTGTCTGGATCTGGCGGTGGCAAAGGGCCATCTAAAAGTAGAACTACTTCTTTTAAAAAACCATAGAATGATTCGTCATCTCGAAGAATTTCGATCCAGTCCATGTTACCTTGGAGAACCTGGCGGTGCAACGAAATAAGCTCACAGTTATCAGGAGTAAAATATAGAAGTCCAAGCTTAGATATTGGTTTAAGCTCAATGGCTCCTTCATCTGGATTTTCTAGCGCAAGGGCATATGCATGTAGCTGGCGACTATACATTTTGGTCTTTTCATCATCAGGATTTCCGGTTTTAAAGTCCAAGACAGCATAAGAGCCGTTGTCTAGAGTGGCGACTATATCAAAACGGCCACTTACATAACATGCACTGTCACATCCTGCTAGTTGAATTGGTTTAGATCGGACGCGTTTCTCGCCGTAGGTAGCAACACCAGGGGGAAGATCAGGGCAAAATTTCTCAGTTCGCATATTTGAATAGTAATTCTTTTGGAGTCCGGCAATGACACTAAATATGCCAGGGATTGGAATTGATGGTTGCGATATTCCGTACTTTACTTTCAATACAAAACAACGCTTACACTGATCGTATAAAAAAGTGAGATCTGATGGGCTTAGTTTATATTCCATCATCACTCTCCTCCCCTATTATCAGTCGTGTCAATCCTAAAAAGGTAAATTATACAAAAATTTAAATTTAAAGTAAAAAAAATAAGATTTAATGAGAAGATTTTAAAAAATATTTAAAACTATCAACTTCAATCTATTTAGTTTAATATCGAATACTCGAAATTACAAAACAATCATCATACTGCCGCTCTTACCTCTTCCTTGAAGTCAGCAAGAGTAAGATTGGCCAATTCTGCCCCGCGACTGAGAGTAATAACCTGTTCACTTACAGCATAATGGAGAAGCTGCCTGAAACGTATCGCCTCTTCCCTACCCTCATATTCTTCGGGTTCTTTTTTCTTCCACTCTTTCTGATTCAGCATTACTTGGAAATTCCGGTAGTAAAAGTCTGATACAATTCCCAGCATGTGAGCTCTTTTAACAATCGCCTGTATTGAAATACCATATATTTGTTTGATTTCTTCCAGTTCCCATAGGCTTATTTGCTCTCTTTTTTTCATCAACTCCCTTTCTAAAACGACTTTAGGTAAAAGGAAAGCTCCAGCAAATGCATGACAAAGCGTTTCTTTCTGGGAGTTTTTTGGAAATTCACAGAGAATATGTGCCAGCTCGTGAGCCGTAGTAAAACGCATCCGGTCTGTAGATAAGTCTCTATTGATGACTATGACGTTAAAAGCGCCCACACGGGTTGAGAGGCCATCAAAGGCATCAATATTATAAACTTCATGGACTCTTATTCCGTGTTCTTCAAGAAGTTCGAGAAGATTAGTGATTGGTGCAAGGCCTAATTCCCATCCCTCTCTTAGTTTTAAGGCTACGTCTTCAACATCTCGGAGACTTTTGATAGAATAATTACGCAATGGATTTAAGAATTTTTTCTGCACGCCCAAAATGCTTTCCAATTCAGTATAACGCTCCAGAAAGTCAATTGTTCTCTGTTTGAGAGATTCGACAACTTTGGCCGGGAGTTTTGCTCTTTTACGGAATTGCATTCCGGACAGTTCTATTGATGTGTGGCGGAAGAAATACTCCGGTTTGACTCCTAAGACAAAGGCTAAACGGATCAGAACATCACTTGAAGGCTTCATTATCCCTTTTTCGTATTTGCTAATAGATTGTTTGGTGACTACTCCTCCTGCTTTTTTTACAAGCTCATCCATGCTTAAGCCTGCCATTTTTCGTGCTGATCTTAGTCTATTCCCGAAATCTTTGAGATCTTTGTTTTCCGGCATTTGACTTCCTTCTGGTTGACAATATACATTTAAATGTGTAATTTGTCAACCTTTTAAAGGCTCTATAACAAAAAGTGTGATGATTATTTGTATAAGTCATTGATATTGACCCATATTCCCCATATTAAATACAAAAAACACTTAACAAAACCACCCTAAGTTGTTATTATATAACCAGATAGAGGTTGATAATGGCATCGAAAATGAAGTACACAACGGGTGAAAGGTTAAACATTCGTTTTAACCGTAAAATCAAGCTTGAATTTCATGGCGCAAGACTGACATCCGATGGGGGCCTTCTTGCCTACCGGGAGCTTGATGAGGCATTAGGGTTATTTAATTCAGCTTCTACTGTAATGAGCGATAACCGAACCGGGCGCAATATTCAGCATGATATGACCAACCTGCTTCGCCAATCTGTGTACAGCCGTCTTGCAGGATATGAAGACGTCAATGATGCACATCGATTATCAGTAGATCCTGTCATGAGGGCAGTGACGGGAAAGAAGAAGAATGCTGCTAGCGCTAATACGGTAGGTCGATTCGAGACTGAGATTCTTCCGCAGAGGAAAAATCTTGAAGGTTTGTCCGAAATTAACGGAAGATGGATTCAAAAAGCAATGGAGAGGTCACCCCATCGTCGAATCATTCTTGATATGGACAGTTCAGAGAGTCCGGTATATGGAGAGCAGGAGGGTTCTGCATACAACGGTCATTTCAGATGCAATTGCTATCATCCTCTGTTTTGTTTCAACCAGTATGGCGACTGTGAGGGAGCAATGCTTCGTCCAGGTAATGTTCACAGCGCTGATTGTTGGAAAGGACTGTTGGAACCGATCGTAAAACGGTACGAAAACAAAAAAGTCAGGAAGTATTTTCGAGGTGATGCTGCATTTGCGAAGCCTGAGATTTATGAAATTGAATAGATAAATGTGTTTTGACATAAGATTCACCTTACTCAGCGGGCAAGAAGGGCATAATTTAGGAAGCAACAGGCGTTTACAGGGCTTTATGAATGGAAGTCTAGCAATACTCTATGTCTAATGCATAGCCTTTTATTTCAATAAGTTACATCTACTTCTGTCACACTTTTTGTTATAGAGCCCCTTTTAAAGAAATTTCTTAAACTGACTTGAGCGATCACTAAAGCACGTTTATAAGATGAATCAAAAATCCCTTATGGTGGCGAGACTTCAATTTAAGATTTTTAGCATTCAGATAAAATTTTGTTTAATTCTTAAAATTCTTCCTCTTCCTCTCTTAATTTAGCTCGTTTAATGTTTTCTTCAATTATATCTGATAACTCCTTAGCCCAGCGTCGAATAGCTTGATTTGAATCCTTCATCCATGACTTAGCGTTATCCAATTTTCCTTCAAACCATGATACTTCCGAACCCCAGAATGTTCCTGTTAAGAAATTGCCTCTTAATCTAGACTCAACACTTTTATTGCCAGGGAAATTTATAAGCAATAACCGAGGTAATTCATCAAGTTTGGCCCCTCCTACACTTGCTATTTCCGCCAATATGAGTGGGCCTTTTTCAGGATGTTCTTTTGCCCATTCAATAAGGAAATTAGTGTTGAAATAATTTCCATACCATCCTCTCAAGCCCATTAACAGACGGAATGTTCCCATATTTCTTTTTTTTAGTAAAATTTTCGAAACTTCATTCCAAATTCCTTCGGGATTTTTTCCAGTGGCCTTTTTCAGTATTTGCATCGCACTATCGTCTTTCATAATATGATGTTCACCCGTCATATATGTCCTGAGAATTGCCCTTGCGATTCTTACTGGATTCTCCTCAACAAAGTATTTGGATATTTCCCCCCAATGGTAACTAAGCATCCTCCCTTCAGAAATAGCGGTTGGACATTCTATTAATTGCCACCCAATATGAGTTATTTGAGATAATTTCTCTGGATTGTTCTTTATCCATCCATGCATTATCGATAGTGCTCCCTCTATTCCGAAAGGATCATTTGTTTCTATCAAATATTTGACTATTTTTTTGATGAGGTTGGAAGGCAGGCAATCAGTCCATTCGCCTATTAATAGGAGTCTCAGAGTCTTGGCATCCAATTTTTTGGTCTCGACCAACAAGATTATTCTTTTTGCTCCTCTTGTGCTTGAAGAACCCCTCCAGGTTGCATCAAAAACAGCATCAGCCAAATCTGACTCTTCATTTGCCCACTTATCTAATAATTCCTCACGCCATTCCTTATCACCTTCATCGGCTCTCCCTGCTAAAAAACCTGAAAGAATCATTAATCCTTTTTTTTGGCGGGCAATCTTTACAAATTCCGGCAGAAGAGATTTCGATTTATCTAACTTTCCTAAATTAATTGCAAAAAGCCAGATATTTTCAGCTTCATCTGAAGCAAGCCATTCGATTTCTTTAAGAAGAAAATCAGGATTCTGGTAAGCTTCATTTGCCAAGGAAACTATTTGATCCGCTGCTTTTTCTCTTGCCTCCTTACTCCAGTCGAAATGACTCCTTCGGCCAACCCAACGTCTCAGGCGATCACTAAAAGTATCACCGATGAGATTTTCTCTAAACCTTTCTATTCTATCTTTCAGTTCTTCAGTTAGAACTGATTTTTCGTATTCAAGAATTGCTTCTATTGTGTTCCTCATTTCAAATTTTTGATTATCGGTATTCACATCCAGCTTTTCCAACTTATCCAACATTTCCTCAGCCATGCCTCGAGAAAATAATCTTAAAGCCGATTCGAGCAATACTTTTCTTGCTTCACTTGATGTTCTCTCATCTTTATCTTTCAGAGCTTTATCCAAAAGTTTTAAGGCAGATTGTCTGACTTTTATGTCCTCCTCAAATGTTTTGGGATGCCATTCCGGCGGTACTAATCTTCCTCGTTGAAGCTCTCCAGTCTCCATCCTGGATTCATGAACGCTGAGAGCGGATTCTAGGCTCTTCACTGCAAGGATTCTTCTTTCTACCGAATCACTTTCAAGAACCTCTTCAATAAGTTTGTGGCGCTCTATTGCAGGAACAGATGTTCCCCCTAGATGAGTTTTAAAAAGGCCCGCCCATATACCTGTGGCGTTGTTGTCATAAGATTCATTTTCAGCTTCAGCCAGAGCTAACAGAATGCGCGCGGCTCCAAAGAAAGTTTCCGGTAACCATGCCAGCTTTTCTAGTGTCCATACTGTTTCTCTCCTTCCCGCCTTAAACAAAAGTAATTTATCTCTTGGTAAATTCATAAGTATCCTCTCCAGAGCCCGGAGCCCTTCTTTTGGGTGAGAGTCTGCAAGTATGCTGAAAATTCTAGATCTCTCCTCTGAATTTAGGCTTTTAATGTCAGGGAATATGCCTTCCCCAGAAAGAAGCTTTTCTACTACTTGTTGAGCTCTTTCGTTATCCCCAAGATCTGCCAATCGTTCCAAAAATCGTCTCCGACTCTCTAGAGAGGGTAAATTTTTTACTAATTGAAAAATTTTTTCTCCCCTCGCATCCCATACATCTGAAGCCAACCAGATTCCAAGTAGATGCGGAGTAACATAACGATAACGACCCTGTTTGACTACCAGGCCTGTTTTCCGCATTTCTTCTATGAGGTCTTGCAGTTCTCCCCATTCTATATTCATGAAATCCGCCAAAGTCTTTCCTTCAGGCGCTAAATCGCCTTCCCATCCAACTCTGGTGAGTAATGATACTGCTTTCATTCCTTTTCTCTTATTTTCGTCAGGTATTAAGCTTTCGAGTATTTTCCGAACATCATCTGCACGGGCCATGTATGTGGCACTCATAAGAGATGGATTTTTTAGATAAGCTTTTGTTAATTCACTAGCGAGCTTCACATATCCACTTGACACTCTAATGATAAAGTTTATTGCCTCTGGAGGAATGTCAGGATTAATGCCCTTAACAATCTTTTCCATTGTCTCCTTGCTGAGCTGTTCCAGAGCAAAAACGCCTCTTGGGAATGAAGATTGTAATCTCGGTCTCGAGCTCTGACCTATTGTTACGAGCTTAATTCTCCGCTCGCAACGCTCAGCAAGTTGCCTGAGTCTTTCAGCTCTATCCGCATCACACTCATCAACCACGAGAATTAAATTAATATGGGGATTATGCTCAGCCCAAGAAAAGAAGCCCTGTGGGATCTCACTTGGAGATACTGCATACAGAATTCTTTCAGTTAGATATGGCATTCTAACTGCTTCCATTGCCAGACGTGTTTTTCCCACGCCTGCAAGACCTTCTATACGGACAGAAAATAATTGGGAGGCGTTTTGTATAACCATTTTTATTTCATTAATTATTTGCTTTCTTCTCTCTTCAGGCTGAAAAGGAACTTTGTGGGCTTCCTGATTTGACCATTTTTCAAATCTCATTAACTCTCCAACGGACCTATTTATATAAGGAAGTAATGCAATTGAGGAATGCTCTGAAGCCCATCTTGCAATATCACTGGCAGTGAAAAATCTAAATTTTTGGGGTAAAGGAATCTCCCGGAAACACTGTCCGAGCTTTTCTTCTCTACGTTGTCTGGATAGGTCTACATAATCTTTTCCTGCTACAAAACAGTATGTTCCACCTTTTCTTATAGCTTTTTGGACTCCAGGTTTAAGAAATTCTTGTTTTATTTTTGAAGGGGGTATATCTCCGGACTTAAATTGCCATACACTCAAGCCTAGCGGAATCCAACGATATTCCAATTCTCCAGAGAGAATTGTCCTCGCATCAACCCCGCCATCGGGATCGTTTACCCTTAATGTTGTGTTTACATATTCTGGAGAAACTCCAATCTTATCCGCTTCCGCGCATAAGAGATGATTCATCAAATCTACTAAGCGGACATCGTCAAACGATTCTATTTCTTGTGGCCTGATTTCAAATATGCAACTCATTTAAACACTCTCCGTTTTTTTTATTATACCATTTAATATCATCAGGCTAATTATATAGAAGCTAGTATTCAGAGAGTTCATAACAAGAGTCATTAATAACATGTTGGTTCTTCGATAAATGTAAAAAAGCTAATGATGGAGCTCGAGAATCGCCTTTGTTACAATGAAAATATAATTGGTTCATCCGACTTTCTTGTGGGTAACAGGATAAAGATTTAATCCTCCACAATGGAAATAAATAGCAGTTTTGAAATGTTCGCGATTACGAAAACCATAAGCCTTCTTCCGGATAGTCTCGATCTTGGAGTTAATGCCTTCGCTGACTGCATTGGTGATGCGATGCCGCAAGTACGTCAGAATCTGTGTCAGATACTTGCGGAACATACGTGCTTTCTCGATCACAGGCTTGAGCCGCGAGTGGGTGGCCCAGAAATACCACCGTTTAAAATGGCGGATCGCCCAGCCAACTCGTTTGTACCCCCAAAGGTCACGAAAGCTCTCCTTGATCGCCCAAGCCCGCGCTGTTTTAAGGTGCATCCCTTTCAAATTCTAGAATCGTTTTTTATGTATGTCCGGAAGGTTTTCCTTCGAGTAAAGCCAGATGTATTTCGATCCTGTCAATGCCTCATCTCCCGTCTTCTTCAATGCTCGATGCTCTTCTTTTCTCACTTCGTCGACCGCCTTGATCATGTGCACCATCAGATGATAGCGGTCAAAGACAATCTTCTCATCGGAGTTTGGCACATGCTCCCGAATCGAAGCCAAATACGGATCCCAGATGTCTACAGCAATAGCCTTAATTTTCTTACAGGCATCCCCTACGTATTCCACCGTCGACCTCTTCAAATCGTTGACTACAGTGACGTAATCGTGCCCTCGACCAGCCGTCTTCTCGTCCACTCCAATCTGCCTCGCTTGTTGTCTCTTTTTCTTCAGTCCCCGTCGGACCGCCCTGTCCATGATATGCCAGGCCTCATCCCAACTGATCCGCAGTATCTGGGCCGCACTCAGAATGTCGCACGCCCGCAGCACATCAATCGCCAGCCGCTCAAAAAGCGCTGTAAATCGAGCTTTTTCCTCTGCCCACGGCAGACGCACCTGCCGCACTCCGTGCTTCTTGCAGTCAACCCGAGGTGGCCTTGCATGAAGAAACGTCATGAACTGACAACTATCCAAATGACGCCAGGTCCTCTCCGGCGTATGATCGTAAACTGGCATCATCTCTCCACACTCTGGACAAGGCCAGCGCAGAACTTCAGCATGTCCAGCCCAAACATCTACTCTCTGGCTGTCCACGTCCAGTTTTACACGTTCTACCTTCCAGGGCAGTTCAAGGCCCAGAAGATAGCGATAAAGCTCTGTATCTTGCATGACTCCAGTCCTCCTGGAGCCATTTTATCTTACCTGTTACCCACAAGAAAGTCGGATGAACCATATAATTTCATATCAGGCTTGTTGTAAGCATTGCAAAAGCGTAAAGTTTCAACAAATAGAGGATTCATGAATAAAGGTTCATCTGGATCAATGATATTGAGATAGAGATTCTGTCCTTTCTTTAGTACAAGATAATTTGGGTGTGCTGGTGATATTTTCTTTCCATACCCAACGGCATTTCGATGGCACGGATATTTACAAGCATGAATTACTAGCCACTCACCTACTCCTTCTCTGCAATCAGATATATCCCCTACAAAAATGTTTTTATAGACTTCCCGCATGATTTATTCCCTGGAAAAAATTAATATTTTTCATTTGTGTTCTATCTCCCAAATAAACTTAGTAACTTTCAATTCTAAGACCAGGATTTCAAATAAATGATAGAAAGCAAATCAAGTTTTTTTCCTTTATGTTAATTTTCGACAGTATCTTTATGTTGCCAATCGTCAGCAATTTTCTTCCAATCAACGTCCCTTTGTACTTCTTCACCTTGGGCATTTATCCCATTCCATACATCCCAAAAATCAGGATCTTCTGAATGTGGCCGTTCTTCAATATAAAGGTCATTCATACGAACCAATATAGGTAGTTCTGATGCCCAACCAAGCAAGATTGCATTTTGAGAAGGCAAAGAAGGGAGCTCACGTAATAATCCCCGGAAATTATCTGGTACTAATTTATTGACAATCTCTTGATCTCGATCGTTACTGATACGATGTAACAAAAAACTATTGCATTGTGAAAGAACGGTTGAGGAAAGTTCCGAAGGACGTTGTGAGGACAATACTAGTCCAAGTCCAAATTTCCGGCCTTCTCTAGCAATTTTCTCAAAAATTTGACAACAAATGGTAGCGGCGCTCTGAAAATCAACTTCTTCCCTATACCTTTTAATAAATGTATGAGCTTCCTCCATGACTATTACGGTGGGCAAAGATTTTTTTTCGTGTTTTTTATATCGCTGCAAAGCTTCAAATATTATTCTAGCGATCACTGAGATAACAATATGAATTATTTCTGCAGGTACTAGTGAAAGATCAATAACAGAAACGCACCCATTTTCTGCTTTATTTTTCCCAATATATTCTTCTAACCATTTATCAAGTGTAATATCAATATCATCACCAATAATTGACTTCATCCTTGTATCACTAAGCATAGTCCTGATGCGTGCTAAAAGAAATTCTACATATTGCTCCGCACCGCTTTCCTGGGCGATAATTTCCAAGAAATCAGCAAAGACTTTGCCAGAAAATTTTATCGGCATATCTTCATTTTTTGGAAGAAGATCCTCCTGAGTTCCTCCAAATCCTTGATATGCATTTTGTATCGCTTCGCGGATATCTTGAATTTCTTGATGTGTTGCTTCATATGTTGGATATTTAGTTTCTCGCGGCGATATGTAATTGGAAATTAACATAATTAGATCGTCAAGACGAGTATCATTCTCCAATTGAGATTTAAATGACTCTAAACTGGCATGCCATCTTTTGATTTTTTCGAAAAAATTTTTAGGTCTAGGAAAAGAACCCCATGGATTGCCTATATTCTGTTCCTGAATTATGCTTATGTGAATTGATCCAAGAAATCTCTTAATTATTGTATTAACATCACTAGATGTTGAAAATTCTTCATTTCTCATTGAACGCAAAGCTCGACGCAATAATGGAACCTGCGCTCCAGGTTTAGCTTGAGTAAATGAACACCATTCGGCAGAATTCCAAAACCATAGTGGAACTTGTAAAGGTTCATCTGGCTTATCCACTATGAAAATTCGCCCTACTTTCTCAAACACTCTTGAATATTCACCATTTGGATCAAGTATGATGAAACGTGCGTTGGGATTATCCTCTCCTTTTTTTGTTACAGCCAACGACCACTGAATCAGTCCGGCAACAGAACATGATTTACCACTTCCTGTATTGCCCAAAACAGCTAAATGCCTTCCAAAAAGCCTATCAGGATCAATACACACATCTGCATTTGCCGCCAATGGACTTACTCCAATCTTAACTCTTCGATTCTGTCCAGATTCTATAATCGCAATAAGCTGCCTGTCAGTTGGTATTAGCGCGGGCTCACCAATACTTGGGAATGTCTGCACTCCACGCTGGAATTGATAGCTATCATGCTCATCAACTTTTAGTATTCCTAATGGATTTACACGCATTTTCCTTAAAGGAAAGGGTAAATCCACCAAACCGTAATCTTTGAAACCTTTACGCTTTGGAAAAGGAGAGCTTTCGACAGCAATCCATTCGATTTGTCCTACAACATAGCCAGCCTCAGATGGGAATATCACATAATTATTAATTCGAGGAAACGCACGCGGTACCCCTGCGTTTGCGGCAATACCATCAGGAGCTTCCAAATCAAGCGTTACTTTTATTTCATCAGGAGCCACATACTCAATTGTCCCGATTCGTAAAGAAGAAGTATGTTCAATTGGCGTTATACTCATTGATCACCTTCCTGCGTTTTAGACTCATTAAAGATTTTTCCTCTTAATTTAAGAAGTTCGATCATTCGGAAGGTAGTACGATCTATAGCTGGCTTTGGAAGATAGCCATCTACAAGCGTTTTTAATTCCCCAAAGTGACTGCCTATTAAAAGAGATATTTGTGCTGGACGCTTCAAATCGTTGTAAAATTTCTTAATTCTATCACCCGCATCACTGTATGATATGATAACAAGATGAGCTGATGGTATTGATAACATGTCATATAAAACACGATTAATATGATCATCGCCAAAACCATAGCCATATGAAACAACTGTTGAGTTAGGACGACAAATTGCTGCTGCTAAATCGCGGAATAGTTCAACATATGGATATTCAGAAGTTTCACGATCTTTTGATGAATTTGGATATACCATCACGGAACGAATATTTGTTTTCTGCCCTTTTAGCAAAGCAAAATAAGATTCATCTGTTTCTGCTCCAAATGGAACGGACATTCGCCTAACCCAACCATTTTGATAAATCCAGTCTAAGGAACCATGTAATTTGGAAAAATGTGCAACACCCTCCAAATAGCGGGGTTCACCTCGAATCCCCGGTGGATTATAGTGCATATCGACTTCTAAACGAGACGAACGAAAAATTGGAATATTAATTCCAACAAATCTATCCATTAGACGAATACCAGCTAGTTCTGTACCAAACTCAATGATACGATCATAATTCGTTGTAAAAATATTTAAACGTTCTCTCGTTCCAGACCTGCTTGCAAAGCTTATTAGAAAATTTAATAAATACTTTTCAGCATCTATATTGGACGAATTCCAAATATTTCTTTCATTTTGAAGGATATTTTTTATTAATTCAGACAAACCTACACTTATTTCATTCTCAAATTTCTTCAGGTGCTTTTTGAGTTTTTTTCCTCCATATATTCCTGATGATATATATATTTCAATTCCTCTAAGAAGATCATTAGCAACTCTTATCTGATCTTCAATATTTCCTTCACCACGTCCAATCTTTTCAGCTGATTCTTTTACGAAGATATCCATTTGTTCAGAGAAAACTGAAAAAGACATTTTATCCATCCCTGCGCCTGGATTACCTGTGGAAAGTTGATGAACGGCTGAAGAAAGCCCTGATCCTACCAATAAGGAAAAATGATCGCTTTGAAACAAAGCAGTAAGCCAAGGTTCCACTGTCTTACGCAGATTCTTTATTTCAGGATTTTCTATCTTTTGTGGTTCGCGATCATCTCGGACTTTTAGAATGTGTTTATTTTTCCATGAGGTTTCCATATTTACCCCCTTTAAGATATAAAGCGTGAGAAAAGTATTTAATATTAGAGTTTGTCCCAAAGTGACGGGAAAGAGTTGACATGAATATAAAAGAAGGGCTACAACCTTCAAAAGAAGTTATCCAAAATAATGGAGGTGTAGCCCTATGGACGAACTCGAAATC
>Ga0114922_10003559_pt1 | contig 14510 bp, 13 predicted proteins | sample AartaG_FD_100975 | JGI IMG/M metagenome (GOLD analysis project Ga0114922, IMG submission 100975) | Deep subsurface microbial communities from Aarhus Bay to uncover new lineages of life (NeLLi) - Aarhus_00045 metaG | ecosystem: Environmental > Aquatic > Marine > Oceanic > Sediment | place...
CTCTCGCAACAAAATCCGCAATTAGCAGAAGGAAATATTATTAAGCGCGAAAATTTGCATTATTATGATGAGACCCCCGGGCGTTATGATTATGTATTGCAATCGTGGGACACAGCGTTTAAAGAAGGGCAAAATAATGATTATAGCGCATGTACAACGTGGGGATGTATAGATAACAAAGTTTATTTGATCGATTTATGGCGCGGGAAATTAGATTATCCAGATTTAAAAAAGATGTTTGTTGTGTTTCTAGAGAAATGGAAACCGAATATTATTTTAGTCGAAGACAAAGCCAGCGGACAAAGTCTGGTTCAAGATTTAAGACGCGTTTCTCCGCATCCGATTTTACCAATCATGCCGAACGGCGACAAAGAGTACAGGGTACATTTAGTTTCTGACAAAATTAACGCTGGTTTGGTTTTATTTCCGGGGAAATTCGAGAATGGAGAACAATTATTAGCGTATATTAACGAATTATGTGGATTTCCGGCCGTAAAAAATGACGATTTTGTCGATTCAACGACACAAGCGTTGATTTACTTGAACGAAAACTATAAAATTTCTGCAAACGGAGCAAAAATTAAACATAATTTTGCAATAACTAGCATTTAACTGAGAAAAAATGATGGAAAAAGAAACAAACACAGAAATAAAACAAGACAAGCTGGCGAAATTCAAGAAAAACATTAATAGCTGGAATGAATATTACAAAGCAAATAATGCAAATTTTAAAGCCGATTTTGATTTTTTATACGAAAAAGACGGAATGTGGACTCAGGCAGAAATAGCTCAATTCACATTCGAAAAACGTCCGCTTTATGAATTTAATCTAATCCACAAATTAAATACAGCAATTGTCGGGGAATATGCAAATACGACACCGACTGTCAAAGTGCGGGCGACTGCGTTTACTGATACAGCACAAGAAAAAGTTGATTTATTAACAGCGTTATTGCGTCAAGAATCGTTTTGTTCGGAATCAAAAGAAGCGCATGCGTATGCTCTATTGAATGCTATTACTGGCGGATATGGAGCGTTTAGAATCGAAGTTGTTAGAGAAAGGCCGGGCAGTTTTAATTTTGTTGAACATACAAAAAAAATAATGAACCCGCTAAATTGTTTTTGGGATTCAATGGCAGAGCAGGTAAATAAAATTGACGGGGAATTCTGTGGTGAGAAATTCTCATTAAGTAAAAATGAATTCGAAGCTAGATATCCTGGGGCAAAAATACCGACTTCTGCTGATTTTAATACTGGCGATATCGATATGTGGTTTAATGAAGATGATGTTATCGTTGTAGATTATTATGAAAAAACGTACATAAAACGCAAATATGCGTTGCTTAGTGATAATTCAGTAGTTTTAGCAGATGATGCTCAAAGAGTATTGCGCAAGAAAAATCGCGCATTAAGAGAATTGCGCAGAGCTTATCCTGCGAATATCACAGCGTACAAAAATATTATCATTGAAGATGAAGAAGAACAAATTGATTATAAAATAAAACATTATCGATTGTCTGGTGTAGAAATTTTGGAAGAAAACAAATGGGAAGGGAAATATCTGCCCATCATTTTTCAGCCGTGTATTTTACGCCGCAGCGGGCAAAAAGAAAAGACATTTTCGATGACTCATTTTCTAAAAGATGCACAGCACGCATATAATTATGTAATGACCGAAATTTTGCACCGCCACAAATTGACCAGATATGAGCCCTATTTGGCTACACCGGCAATGGTCGCTGGGCACGAAGATGATTGGAAAAATGCTCATTTAGCTTTATCTGTTTTATTATATGAGCCAGATCCGGTAGCTGGAAAACCAGAAAGACAAACGCCACAGGAAATCCCACAGAGTTTATTTGTGACGTTACAATCAATAATTAAAACAATTGAATCAATAACTGGCAGATATGAAGCTAATTTAGGCGCACCATCAAACGAAACCAGCGGAGTTGCTATTAATGCTCGGCAAGCAGCCGGCAATTTGAATCTCAAAGAGGTATTTGATAACGCAACTCAGGCAATACAAACGGGTGCGCAAATTAGGCTTGATTTGTTGCCGACCATTTACGATACAACTCGCAAAGTGAATTTGATGGGGGATAATGGTAAGGTCAAATCACAACAAATTAATTCTGATGAAACAAATACGTTAGACAAAGGGTTTTATGATGTTGCAATAACGGTTGGCACTAGTTTTGAATTACAGCAACAAATAGCTAAACAAACAATTGCAGAAGCATTTAAAGCTGTCCCTGGTTTTGCTCAAATTGCACCGGATATTTACGCAGAAAATCTAGATATCAAAAATGCACCGAAATTGGTTGATCGTGCACGTAAATATCTAATGACGCAAATAGCGGCAGATGAGGGCGACAAAGACGCGCAAAAATTATTAGCACAGCAACAACAGCAGACGCAACAGCAAAAGCAAATACAGCAACAAATGTTAACCATTCAATTAAAATCCGCGCTATTGGATTTGCGGGCTAAACAAACTGGAATACAAGCCAGCGAGGAAAAGATAAAGGATGATAGCGTAAAAGCAACTTCTGCACAAATGACTAGTAGTGCAAATTTGATGGATGCAGAAACTAATCGTATGGAAGCGCAAACAAAGGGTGTTATAGAATCTGGCAGGATTAAAGCCGAAGAGGACAAAGCGCGAATGGAAACAGAAAGAGAAGTACTTAAACTATTGGCTGAATTACAAAAGACAATGGGCGGAAATGTTCCGCCTAACATTCTGGGAGGATTAAATGGCTAAAATAACAACAGCTAAACGAAAGGTTTTACCAAAAAGCAAATATGCTTTACCTGCAGAAGCTAAAAAAGGTGTTAGAGGTGGCGCTCCGCGTGGAGCATATCCTGTCGACACAAAAGCCAGGGCACAAAATGCAAAAGCTCGTTCGCAGCAACAGTTTGAAAGGGGTAATTTGAGCAAATCAGAACGTGATACAATTTGGCGTAAAGCCAATGCAGTATTAAAAGCAAAAGGAGCAAAAACTATAACGACAGCAAAAGGGATAGTTAAAAGATTGAAGGGGAAATAATTAAAAACTGTGCCCTAGAACTTAAAAACTGTGCCCTAGAACTTGCCCATTGGGCAAAAGCTGGGCAAAAAAAATATATTACGATATATGATTTAACATAAATTACAGGAGATTAAATAAAATGCCATTAAAAAAGGGTAAAAGTCAGAAAACAATTTCTAAAAATATACAGGAGATGATGCGCTCTTGGGAAAAAACAGGACGTATTGGAAATACTAGACCTAAAAACAAAGCACAGGCATTAAAAATAGCGCAAGCTGCATCTTATACTTCTGCTCGCTCTTCTAAGCGCACAAAAAAATAGAACATCTTTTATTTGACTAAAAAATCATCTTTTTAATCATGAATCATAAAATGACGTTAGCGATGATTTCCATTTAATCACATTATAAAGTCAATGATAAAAAACGTGGCAAATATTCTACATAAAAAAAGTTGACATTATTAGTTATTTATGTTATTATCATAAACAACTTACCTAACGTGCGGGTTACGCATGGCCGAACGTCTCGGATCTAAGACGGTCGATATCAATTTTAATCGAATTAATTAGCCTAACGTGCTGGCGTATTAATGCATGGTCGTTTTCATAAATTTAAAACGAGGAGATAAAATGACAAATAATGTTGAAAATCAGGAGACGGCTGATTTGGTTTCAGAATTAGAAAATAATGCTGAAGCTGGGAATAATGCTGCAGGCGAATTACATGAAGAAGAAAATGCTCAAGCTGATAATGAAAGTGAGAATAATTCTTCAGAAGGTGAAGGCAAAAGTTCGGAAGGAGATGAAAGCTCTGCTTCAGAGAATAAAAAAATTGAATTTACCCAAGAAGAGTTAGACAAACAAATAGCGCGAGCAAAAGCAATAGCTGAAAGGAAAGCAAGGCGACAGATAGATGAAAAGTACCGGCAAGAATTAGATAAAATTATTGCTAATACTTCACATTCGAATCAACAGCAAATGCCTCCGCAGCAATATTCATATAACGTGCCGCCGAATGACAACATGGCTTGGGATGATGTTTTGGGTTGGATTGATAAAAGTTTGACCAGAGAGCAATATAGTGCTGCGGTAAAGCAGGCGATAGAATCATATGGTGGCCAAAATGCTGGCAACCAAAATTATCAAACTGCACAACCGATGCAATATGCACAGCCGGTCAATAATCAATATCAAGCACAACAACCCGCTAATAGTGCATTGCTTTTATCGGAAAAAACTAGGGATCAAATTGATGAATGTCATATTGATATCCCCGAGTTTAAAGAAGAAATGCTTGATGGAGCTAATAATAAAATTATTAGTGTGCCGATGCTAAATGCTGCGGCTCAATCCCCAACTGGCATTAAAGACATGTATGAGCTATTAAAAAATGATCCCAAGAAATTAATAAAGATTTCTCGTTTATCTCCACAAGACCAAATGGCTGCAATATTGCAGCACAATATTGAGCTTTCTGAAAAGAGAGCCCCTAAAGTGAAAACACAGGTCTCAAAAAAGTCCGAACCGTTAAAAAATAGTGGTTCGATAGATGATGGGATGGACGAATTTAGAAAAAAGAAACTACGTAGTTTTGGTTTCTAAATAATAAAATAAATTCACCTCATTATGTTTTTTGAGATTGTTAACTTAAAAATTTAATGAGGTTAAAATGGCAAATGCATATAATTCAACTAGTTTTGTAGCTCCTGATCTATTAATTGATTTTCAGAAAAAATCCCCTTTAGCTGGTACCGTTTATTCAAATTATACCGGTGCTTTTGATAGCGGTAAAAATTGGGATTATGGTTCTACTATAAAAATCCCCTTACCGAATAAGGCTATAGTTAATACTGGGGCTACTATTTCATCTTTTGATGATGTTAAAGAGCGGTTTGCAGAGACAACTGTTAGTTATCGTTATAATACTAATATGTCCTTTACATCCAAAGATTTAACATTTAATACAAAGCATATTTTCGCGCAGAGGTTTATTGAGCCCCATGCTTCGGCATTGGCTGCTAAATATGAATATGATTTAGCACAAGAAATCTTTAAGCACACGTATTTATTTACCGGAACCGCAGGGAGTGCTATTAGTTCTACTAAAGCTATCTTTTTGCTCGATTCTACGATGAATAAAATGAATATCAGAATGAATGACCGTTGGTTAGCAATTAATGAGAATAGTTTTGCTGACATTGCTTCTATTAGTGGATTTCAAAATTCTTTTGATGGTCAGATGACTAAACAAATAAATAGAGATGCACAATTAGGTAGATTGGCAACGCTGCAAACATTCCGTTCTACGCGCATGGTTAATCATATTGCTGGTGTTGGTTTAGATACAGCAACCCCCGCTAATGGTTTTGTAGCGGCTGGAACAGTTAAGGCCGAGGTTTCATCTGGAAATACTATGACAATTACAGGCTTGACCGCCAATTCAACCGGTGTTTTCAATCCCGGAGATAAATTGGTATTTACTGGTTATTATCACGTTGATCCAGAATTACGAATTAATACTGATTTGACTTTTAGCGTTACTGTTACAAATGATACTGCGGTAGATGCCGATGGTTCAGGCGATGCAGTTATTACTTTTGATCCTTATATTATTAGTGATACAGCTAATCCAAACAGAAATATTAGTGCAGCTATTGCGGCAACTACAGCCGTTAAATTAGTTACTGCCAATACTGATGCTGGAAGCACAGGAAAAGTTGCGTATAAATTTAATGCAGGATATGTGCCAGAGGGTATTTGTAGTGGTGTGCCACCGTTGGCAGATCCCAAGGGTGTCCCCGCTAATGCGATAGCTCGAGCCAGCGATCCTGATACAAGGGCAGTAAATATCCGCATGGTTGATGGTTATACTTTTTCCAGCGATGGGTCGGGAACACGGCTAGATATAATTTATTATATTAAAGTTTTTGGCGATCGAATTGTTGGTCTTTTAGGTTAATGATTATGGGGGCAGAAATGCCCCCTTTAATTAAGGATTAATTGTGACATTATTAACGCGAACAAGTAATCAACTTATAGAAGGCGCATTTAAAATTCTATCTTTATATACTGAAGACAGAGCCCTAGGAAATAATCGCATGACCGAAGGATTATTTTATTTAAACGCCTTATTGAGTAATTATGCTTCTAGTCCGTCCAAGATTGCCTATGATTCAGAATTAACTTTTAATTTAGTTCCAAACCAACGGTCTTATACTCTTTCAAAAGCTCCTGGAGCTGATGTTGATAGCGAAAGATTAGTGACATTAAAATTTATCAGATTAAAAAATAATGATATTTTTTATAACGTTGATATAACAAAAGACTCGTTATATTTTAATGGAGTTGGATATGAAAACTATACAGGCCTTCCAAGTAAATGTTTTCTACAGAATTCTCCAGGATTTTCAACCATAACATTTTTTGAAAAACCGGATATTGCGTATGGCTGCACAATTAAAGGGAAATTTGTTCTTGCCTCGGTTGAGCTCAATCAATCATTAAGTATTGTCCCAGATTATTATTATCTTTTCCTAGAATCTGCATTAGCTCGCACATTAGCAAGCAGATATAAGGGGTCCACATGGGATGCTAATGATGAGGCACAATATCAAGAGATGTTAAAAAGCTTAACAAATATTTCTGATATGAGCATTGTTGCTGATCCTGGAGCCTTATTATCTGGTGGAAATGGTTATGGCACATTAGGGGATTTCTATAGTGGCTAAAACCGTCCCATTTGATATTATTGATGGATTTAATAAGTCTTATTATCAAGAATTTAACCCTCAAGAATTAATCAATTGTTTTGTCGTTACAGGAAAAGGCGGAAGCAAGGGAAAAGCCATATTCCCATCTGCAGGTTTGAATTTAACTAATGGTATTAAATTTAGCGGAACAAAAAAAGGCCGCAGATCATATAAATATAATAATAATATGTATGAGGTTATTGGCGAAAGAGTATATAAAATTGATTCCAGATTAAATGCAATTTTATTAGGCAATTTGGGCACTGAAACTGGATATGTAGGGATAGCAGATAACGGACGCCAATTAATGTTTGTTGATGGGACTGGTGGTTGGATTTATAACGAAACATTAGGAACTTTTACAAAAATAAACGATCCTGCATTTCCAGCAACTCCTCAAGATGTAAGCGTTTTAGCAGATAGATTTCTTGTGAGCCTAGGGACTAATTCTGTTTTATTTTCGGCTATGGGTGATGGGACATCTTGGAATGCGTTAGATAAATTTGCAATTACTTCGCAACCGGACAATATTGTAGGATTAAGTAGATTAAATGATCGTATATTTGTTATGGGAGAGCGTACTACAGAAGTTTGGGCTAGTGCTGCTTTTGAATTGTCCGACTCATCTTTTTTGTCATTTCCGTTTCAGCGTGCAGACGTTTTACCATTTGGTTGTAGTGCAATTGGGAGCATTAAAGAAGCATTTGGCTTTTTAGTTTGGTTAACAAAAGATGATGATGGTGTTGGATCTGTTGTAATGACTAGCGGAACACAACCACAGTCAATTAGTAATAAGGGAATTCTTAGCGAATTTGCCCAATATGAAAATGTATCTGATGCGACATCATTTATTTATCGCAATGAACAAGGACATGTTTTTTACCAAATAAATTTAACCGCTGAAAATAAAAGCTGGGCTTTTGATATAACAGAATCAAAATGGCTGAGTTTAACTCATGAAGCAACTAATAGACATTTAGCAGAAGACCATGTGTTTTTTAATAATAAACATTATATTGTAGCATATAATCAACCGTATGTTTACCAATTATCTAGCAAATTTTACACTGATGATGGGACAACAATAAGACGTGAAGGGATTACGCCAATCTTAGCTGATCCGACAGGAAATGAAATAACAATTCATTATATTAAATTTCAATTAAAACAAGGGGTTGGCAGTTCTACGTGTGGAAAAGATTATACTCCGCAATTGAGATTACAAATTTCCAGAGATAATGGCTTAACTTATGGTTATGAATTAATGGAGCCAATTGGTGATATAGGCCAGAATCAATATGAAACAGTTTTTTATCGTTTGGGGCGCGCAAAATCTTTTGTGTTTAAATATATTTTTGACAATAACGCTCCTTTTGTTTTATTGAACGCGATTATTTGTATAACAGTAGGATTAACATAATGTTATCGCCATTACCAAACGACAATATTTTAGATGCGAACGGAAATATTAGTAGGACGTGGAACAATTGGCTAAATAATTTAAAAAATTTAGTTAATTTTGGGGAATCTGCGCAAAATGTTGATGTTACTGCTGATCAAGGGATTAGTGTAATCAGCAATAAAATGAGAATCCAAAGTGTAACAAGTGGAGCGATCACAATTACTCGAGATCCTCAAATAAGTGCTGGATTTGATGGCCAATTTTTACATTTAGAGGGACGGGATGATGTTAAAACAGTCCAATTAGATAATGGAAAAGGCCTTAAATTAAAAGGTGCCGCATCTTTCGTGGTGGGCAATAATGATGTAATAATGCTTCACTATAACGCGGCTAAAAGCTTATGGATTGAAGATTATAGAAGTGATAACTAAGGGGATATATTATGCCAAATGGGTTAACAATGGGAACGCCGACAACTACTGCGGCACCCTTCACAACAGGAGCTCCTTTAACCACAGGTGCACCAGCGGGAGTGGGTGGCGCGGCTGCAGGAATGGGTGGAATTGGAGAAATGATTCAAGCAATTAGAAGTGCTCTAGGTGGAGCAGTTGGTGGCGGAGCTGATTGGTTAAGTTTATTATTAGGTGGTAGAGCCGAAGAAAAAGGTTTCGGTGATCTTGAATCTCAATTACGCGCAGCTATGGGTGGTCAACAGCAAGCTTTAACTGGTGCTTTAACTGGATTAGCTCCATTCCAACAAGCTGGAGCTGGGGCAGTAGGTCAAGAACTACAAATGTTGCAAGCAGGACAAGACCCCACCGCAATGATTAATCAAATTACTCAAGCTTTTCAGCAATCACCAGCACAAAGAGCAACAATTCAAGCTGGATTAGGTGCAGTTCAGAATAGATTGGCAGCACAAGGTTTAGGTCAATCTGGACTAGAGCAAAAAGCTTTAGAACAATTTGCTCAAGGAACAACAGCACAACAACAGCAACAATATTTACAAGACGTTCTGACTGGTCGCGGCCAAACATTGAGTGGATTAGGTCAACTAGGCGGGATGGGCTTGGGCGCAGCAACAACTGGTGGACAATTTCAAATGCAATCTGCCGAAAATATGGCTAATTTATTAGAATCATTAGGTCAAACACAATTAGCACAACAATTCAGAAGTGGCCAAAGAACAGGCGGTGAGATTGGCTCACTAGCAAGTATATTACAGAGTATTTTATAGGGGGATAAATTTATGCCTATACCAGTAATAGACCCTATGGCTTCAATGCCACCATTGCCATTAGCGACTGATGTAATGGGGAAAATAGCCGCTGAGCGGGGTGCGGCTGAAGAAGCCCAATTAGTTAAGCCTAGAATACAGGCAGAAATTGCAGCTAATTTAGCAAGAGCCTATCAATCATCTACACCGAAAATGACGCCAGCACAACAAGCAATTGAGCTCTATTTGGATGCATTTAAGCAAAATCCAGATTCCGCGCGCACTACATTATTAGGATTGGCGGCTAGAAAAGCCGTGCAAAGTAATGCGGGAACATCGATTACTACATCTGATGGAACACAAATAACTTTTGGTGGAACTTCTGGAATAGCTCCAATGGCTGGTCCTACATCAGAACCGTTAGATCCAAACAAACCATTAACACCAGATGAGCAAGCATTAGCAAAAATAGGAATGGGTCCACAAGAACCTTCTACAATTCACCAATTACCAGAAACGCAGAAAAGTCGAAAGGTTGCAGGATCTACTTTTGTGAATACAAAAACCGGAGAAGTTACTATTCAACCTACCCAAATAGTTACAACAGCAAGTCAACAAGCGATTTTGGGTGCACAAAAATTAGGTGGTCTTTTGCCAGCTTTTTTAGAGGGATATAGTAGATATGCTGGAATATTAGGAAAAGGGGCATCACTTTTCCATGGGCTTGCAAATGGGTTTAGAATATCTTCAAAAGAAACGCAAGATCATATAAAGAAATTAAATTATGCAAAAGATGTGGTGGTATTCGCGGCAACTGATCTTATGAGAGCATTAAATGCACCAAATGCAGAATCTTTGGAAGATAAGTTTGCGAAAATTTTAGAGCCCCGATCGAACGAAACACCAGAAGGTTATAAATGGAGGGTTAAAAAGGATTTCCACGACATAATTAATCACTTTGCTAGCAAAAATGCTGCAGCACAAATAAATGGGATCTTAGCGGGGACATATCATCCTAAAACAGGGAAAAGAACGGTCGTTTCACCAATACCAGAAGAAAAACCGACTAAAGGTCAAAAGGCCATTAGTACAGATGAATTAATAAAGCGTGCGCAAGGGGAATAAAATGCCTATGACGCGAGAAGAAGCAATAAATGAATTAATAAAAAGAGGATTAAGTCCTACTGGTCAACCTTTAACAGAAGATCAACAATCTGCAATTACAGAATTACGGCGTCGTGGGATTTCTCCGGCAGAAATTTTTAAACCAATTGACACAACTACGATACAACAACAGGCTATTACTCAAGCAGTAAAACCTTTATTGCAGACTGCTGGTGGTATGGCTCCCATAGTTGACCCATTAAAAATAATGCAAATGCCGCCCTTAAGACAAGCATTAGAACGTATCGGCGGAAGAATTTTAGCGTCACCAGCATTTTTACAACAACATCCAACTGCTGCGCCGCAAATTCGCGGATTTGCACAAGGATTCGCAAATGTTCCGATAGGATTGGCTCAAGCTTTTGGAGGCAAAGCACCATTGTTAAAGTTGCCCGGAGCTGAATATGGTGGATTGGGTAAGTTTCTCGGTGGCTTGGCCTCTACAGTTCCATTATTTGTAGCTCCAGAAGCTGGGGCTGGAGCTGCATTAGCTAGAGCTGGAATTGCTCGTGCAACCCCATATTTGGGAAGAATGTTACCAGCCATACGCGGAGCTGTTGGTGGAGTATTACCAGGTATGGCATTAAATCCTCAGCAAGCGGCAAAAGGAGCTGCTTTAGGTGCCATTTTGGGAAGTGGTTCACCATTAGTCCCAGGATTATTTAATAAAATTTTTGGTAGAAATACTTCTAAACATTTAACAGCAGCAGCCCTTGATGAGATAAGCGGAGGACTACATTCAAGTATACCCAAAACTGCTTTAGAAATGAATGCTACATCTGTTGCTAATGATTTGAGAGGATTGCACGGTAATTTATTAAACGATTATAAACAACAAATTGGGCCGATAATGCAACAATATGGAGAATCAAATATTAATCCAGATTTATTTACTGATTTTATAAAAGACACTCAAAAAATCGGCAATTCTGATGTTAATTCTTCATTAAAAACATTTTTAAAAGAACCAAATTTGAATAATGCACATAATTTACAAAGTGTGTTGGGACATGATATTGGCACTTTTTCCCCGGCGAATAGAGAAGAATATAAACAATTAGCCAGATTAAGATTAGCACGTACAGCTTTAAAAAATGATATTAATACAAATCTTAATGATATTGAACCGTCCGGGGTATTAACAAATGCTTATAATACTTCATCTGATTTCTTCAAAAATAATTTAGCACCATTCACAAAAAATAAAACTTTATTTGAAATCACTAAAGGGACAATAAAAAATCCCGTTGGGAAATTGACTAAAATTTTTGAGCGACCTGATGAAGGCATGCAATCTATTATTAATAAAGTATCTCCAGATTTTAAAAATAGAGTTTTATATGATGATCTGGGTAAGATACAAAAAACTATCAAATCACAAACATTTGTTAATCATGTTGATACATTGGATCAGCGGGGTTTAGCAACACACTTTTTATCTGATGATCTCGGCAATGCAAGAGATGCTGTTGCTAGAGCAATTGCTCACGAAAAAGGATTGTTACATAAAGTAATTCGGGGTGGCTTAATACGTATCCCGCAATGGCTAATAGCTGGGACAGCATTTACAGTTGGAATGCCTGAGATAGCTAAATTTTTGGGAGAAGGCCAATGACAATAAAATATAAAACATCGGCGGCATTTAGAAATTCTTTTGTAGATGAAAATGGTTTGCCCTTAACTGATGGGAAATTATTTAGTTATAAAGCATCTGACCACGGTTGTGAAAAAGCAATATATCAATCGGATATTATAACACCGCCTGCGACAGAACCGCCTGCATATACCAACCCAATAGTTTTAGATGCTGGTGGAAGTGTTCCACCTCCTGGAGCTTTATTTTTTGCTGATGATGAACAATATTTTTTAAAATTAACAAAATCGGACGGAACAACAGTAGTTGCTACATGGGATAATTGGCCTCCTGAATCTCAAGAGCCTACACCTCCAGCAGATGAGATTGACGTAACTAATTTTTTTGGTAATGCTGATTTTTCACAACAAATTAAATCTGAATTTGTAGAGGATGAATTAGGCGCAACGAGTGATACGCTTGTAGCTACACCAAATTGGTATTATGCCCGGTCTAATCTTGAATCAACAATAAATATTAAATTTGAAAAATTCCTTTTAGGTCAAACAGATGTACCGGACAATCCATATTCATATTATCATTATGAATGTTCTGGAATTGGAGCAGGTGGAGAAACATATAATGATTTCAAATCTCGAATATCTGATGTTAGAACTTTTTCAAATGAAACTATAACAATATCTATATATGGTCGTAGCATAGCTGGAAGTCAAATAGAAGTTTTATTAAGCCAATATTTTGGGGCTTCTGGTTCTACTATAGTTAACACGAATATCGGGACAATAACATTAACCTCAGAATGGACTGAATATACTATAACAGCAACAGTTCCGTCTATTGCAGGCAAGACAATTGATCCAGAACGTGGATGTTTAGATGTTATATTTAGAAATCCATTAAGCACTATAGCTGATGTTCAATTAACGCATTTTCAACTTAACAAAGGGGATGCTTTATTAGAATATCAATATTTACCAGAACAATTTAATACGGGCAAGAACTTTAGTTTGATTATTCCGCCTTATCCAACCCAAAGATATTTTAAACTTGACGGAAGTGATTTATATTATGATTGGAGACTAGAATATAATACACAAAATGGGTGGGAATGGGTACCACCACTTCCGGCTGGAACTGTCATAGAATGGGCAACAGAAACGCCACCTGATGGTTGGTTAGAACGTGATAAAGCTATTCACACACCATCATCTTTTCCGCGTTTATTTGCTGCTATTGGGGCAAGTTATGGTTCATATTATGCTACGGCGACTGTATTGACTGATGTTGTCACTGTAACAAATAAAAATGATGGTGTGGTAACAGATGCTGCAGCTGGGACATCTGGCTTTACTGTAACAGTAACACAACAAGGTACTGCAGTATTACCTGAAATATTTACCGTTGAAACTGTTGCTGGTTCATCGATTACAACTGGATCATATTTTACTTTTTCAACGGCTGCAGGAGGGATTGAGCCCGCTGCTGATTGGGCGGTAGTACTTCTAAAAGATAATATCGGTATATTGCCCGCATTAATAGGGAAATCTTATGTTGTAGTACACATTGATTCTATTAATACAGCGGAAGAAGTAGCGGCTAAAATAAATGCTGTGATGAATCCCGTAGGGTTTGTTGTTGGTGATATGCGTGGCTTTTTCGCTCGAACATGGAATCATGGTAATACTGGTGAAGGGGTTGATCCAGACGCAGCAACAAGAATCGATCGCGGTGATGGAACAGTAGGAGATAATATTGGAACAGTACAAAGTGATGAATTTAAATCACATAATCATAGCACCGCTGCTTTTGCAGATTTCACGTATGGAGCAGGTACAAGTACACGTTCTTCACCTTTGGGTACAACAACTACAGGTGCAACCGGCGGCAGTGAAACACGCCCGAAAAACCGTTATGTAATGAAAATTATTAAATATTAGGAGAAATATTATGGCAGCGAATAAATTAGACCCAAATACTAGAAATAATGATACAGGGCTTTATTTTGGTAGAAGTCGAAGAGTTGTATTAGATGCATCATTTGGTGAGATGGCGTCTTGGATAAAAGCCGGAACTGGAGGGGATGTTGTTTGGTATAATTCACTTTCTGGGGAGACCGGAATATGGAATTTAGAAGCAGGAGAAAGTTTCCCAGTAATGTGCGATAAAATTCTTACAGGGGCTACTATTGATGGAACCCCAGAAACGACCAGTGCGTTAAATTTATTTTGGGCGAGCACACCGTCTAATATAGGAACATAATATGAGAACACCACATAAAGCATTTATGATGTTGATGCAAAAGTTCCAACATATTTATCAGAATATATTCAGAATTGATGCTGATGGAAA
>Ga0114922_10003561_pt1 | contig 14504 bp, 12 predicted proteins | sample AartaG_FD_100975 | JGI IMG/M metagenome (GOLD analysis project Ga0114922, IMG submission 100975) | Deep subsurface microbial communities from Aarhus Bay to uncover new lineages of life (NeLLi) - Aarhus_00045 metaG | ecosystem: Environmental > Aquatic > Marine > Oceanic > Sediment | place...
AACGCGCCCGTCGAGCTGGACCTGATCGTGGAGGTCCGCTGACCGCCGGCGCCGTCGTCGCGGGGGCCTTGGGGGTCTTGCGCTTCGGCAAGCCGAGAATGAAGGGCTTGGTCTTCTGCGCCGGCTCGGTCCCGGCGATCCGCCCCCGGGCCGGGTCGAGCACCTTGGGGATTTCGAACTCTATCGTCCGCGACTTGCCCTGCTCGTCCACGTGCGCGCTCAGCCGCGGGTAGTACACCAGCGTGATGCCCCGCCACCGGTCGCGGGGTATGCGGTGGCGCTCGAGCACGCGCTCGACGTTGGCCTGCCGCTCCCATCCGCCGTAGCGCCAGCGGAAGTACCACAGCTCGGTCCGCCAGATGACCTCGGCGCCGCGTTGGGCGTGGAAGGCGCGCGTCCGCATGACCTCCACCAGCATCGCCGCCCGCGGCCCCTCGCCCCTGACGTACAGGGCGCGCCGGACGTTGGCGAAGTCCTTGAGCTTCCTGACGTAGGCGATCAGCTCGTTGGCGTCGGCGCGGCTGAACGTGTGCTTGGGCTCGGGGGGGAGCTTCAATTGCCTGCGGCGGATGGCCGCCAGGCGGAGCAGCCTGGCCTCGTGCCAGGACAGGTCGATCCCCTCGATCCGCTCGCCGGCTTTGGTGGCGACGGTCAGGTCGTAGGTCGCGTCGCCCGGCAGGGCCTTGAAGACGAACCTGCCGGTCGCGGCGTCGAAGCTCGCGGGGGTGTATCGCTTCCCTGTGGCGCGGCAGACGGCGCCGAGGCTGCCTATCCGCCCCGCCGGGCCGATCCTGCCCGTAACGTCGCCCGGCTTGGGCCTGCTGGCGACGGGCGGGTCCTCGCGGACGCCGTCGGGCCCGGCCCCCGCGGCGAGGCAGGCCCCCGCCGCGATCAATGTCCACAGCGCGCGCCGCATGGCGCGTATCATCCATCATGCGGTGTCCGCGGGGAAGGCCAAAGCGCCGGCGCCGGCTATCGCACCAGCTCGGCGGCGTTCTCGGCCGCGGCCGCGGCGAGGATCCGGCCGAAGTACACCCGGTGGAAGTCGCCGCCGGCGTAGGCGCTCTGGCGGATCTCCTTGGCCAGCGCGTCGGGCACCAGGTCGTTGCAGTGGACGACCTCGCACTCGTAAACGATCGGGCACTCAGCCAGCGTGGGGGCCTCGATCAGGCGGGCCTTCTCGGCGGTCAGGGCAGCATCGGCGAGCTTGTCGCCGTCGCGCCCCGAGCGCGTCCCGCAGATCATCAGCGCCTCGGCCATGGCCGCCGGGGCCGCGTTGACCGTGAAGCAGCCCGAATGCTCGATGCACTCGTAGGTGTACCGCGAGGGGCGGACCAGCACGATCCACATGGGCATCGACCAGATGCTGCCCATCGTCCCCCAGCCGATGGTCATGGCGTTGGGCCGCCCGGACGAGTCGTACGCCGCCAGCAGAAGCCCGCCCGAGGTCATTGCCTCGACGACCGCGTCGTAGTGCTCGGTGAAGTCGATCTCCCTGCGTTCCATCAGACGCTCCTTAGAAGTGGCAATGCACGCAGGGCGTATTCGACCAAAGCTGGGGCGTTGCCGCAAGGGCCGGAAAGCAGCATGGCGGCCTCCATGCCGCCACGCGCTTAAGCCAAAGTCCCAAATCCGAATTCCCTGCCTGCGGCAGGCAGGCGAAATCATTTCAGTCTGTACGCGACCCCCCTCAGCTCGACCAGCAGCTCCTCGCCGGCCTTCTGGACGGCGAAGACCTGGTTCTCCTCAATACTGTTGTCGCGGACAAGCGTGAAGTACTCCTTGCTGAAGCGCTCGATGACCTTGATCTTGTCGGCGTCCTTGACGAGGTCGAGCTTTGCGGTGGCCGACGTGACCCACACCTTGCCGCGGCGGAAGAAGGTGCGGTTGCCGACGTTCCGGACTCCGACGACGTATTCGGCCGTGCCCGCTTCGTAGGCCTTCCGGTCGCCGTGGCCCCACTGCCTGACGGCTCCGCCGGACCCGCCGGGCACGCCCGGCGCCGCCGCGGACGGGGCGCGGCTCAAGCTGCCCCTGGTCCTGGCGGCGGCCTGGCCCTTGAACCCGCTGGTCGCACCGGCAAGGCCCGCCGCCTCCTTCAGTGCCCGCCTCCGCACCGCCATGGGCCTGCCCAGAGCGGTCGTCTCGTCGGCCAGGAACGACGTGTACGGCGTCATGATCCCGTAGGTCGTCGAGAGCTTGACCAGCTCGTCGATCACCTCCTCGCTCTCGCCGGAGAGTTGAATCTGGTCCAGCAGGAATCCGATCCGCCGCACCGCCCACAGCCGCTCCACGAAGCTGTTCTTGCTGGTGGCGCTCTTCTCGTCCAGCGTCACGTCGTAGCTGAGGGCCTGCTTGGTGCCCTCCAACAGGCCGGTGACCTTCAGCTTGCAGCGCCCGCCCTTGTCGTACCGCCCCACCAGCACGATCTGCCCGCCGTCGAACAGGTCGGGCAGCTCGTCGGGGTAGGTCATCCTCACCCGGACGGGCTCGAAGCTCATCGCCAGGTCGGTCATGACGGGGCGCTTGATCTTGTTGTACAGGCCGGTGATTTTGGCCTCGAGCGGCTCGGCCGGCTTGACGTAATCGCTCATCCCGCGGTTGTCGCGCACCAGCATGTCCAGCAGACGGGCGTTGACGTCGTAGCCGACGCCCAGGGCGAACATCCGCGCCTTGGCGGCGTTGGCGTTCTTGATGATCTTGGCCAGCTTGACGTCGTCGCGCTCCTTGACCGTCGGCTCGCCGTCGGTGAGGAACAGGATGTACCCCGGGCGGTCGTCCTTGGCGAATAAGCCCATGGCCACGGTCACGGCGTCCTGGATGTTCGTCGCCCCGCTCGGCTCGATCCTCGCCAGCAGGTCCAGCGCATCGCCGACGTTCTTCTTGCTGGCGTCCATCAGCTTGGGAAAGAACGTCTGCACCATGCCGCAGAAGGCCACCACATTGAACCGGTCCTCCTCGCCCAGGCTGGAGAGAACGTGCTTGAGCGCCTCCTTGGCCTGGTCAAGCTTGCCGTTCCTGGCCATCGAGCCGCTGTGGTCGAGCACGACGACGATGTCCTTGCTGGCGGCGGCGGCCTTGCCCAGCTTCGAGCCGGGCGAGACCAGCGCCAGGAAGTACCCGTCGGCCTTGGCGTCGGGGCGGTGGCTCAGAACCGTCGCGGCGACCTTTTCGTCGGCCGAGCGGTAGTAGACCTTGAAGTCGATGTCCGGGATGACGTTCTTGGCCTTGTACGTGACCACCACGTGGCCGGCGTCCTTCTTGTCGCGCTCGACCTGCGGCTCGTGCGTGGGCGAATACACCGTCGTGATGTCCGCCCGCGCCTTGATGTCCACCGTGACCTTCACCGACTTGATCTTCGTGGCCGAGAACTTCTCCGTGTTCAGCGGGTAGAAGACCTCGACCATGTCGTGGTCCTTGCGGCAGAGCGTCTCGTACTGGACGATCACGTTGGCGGGCTTGCCCGGGACAAGCGGGAACGCCCGCGTGCGGTACAGCCCGTAGCCGACGTATTCCAGCAGGGCCGGGTCCTTCTTCTTTCTGACGATGGACTCGTAGATCTTTCGCGCCTCGTCGGCCTTCATCAGCTTGCCGGTCAGCTCCTTGCCGTCCACGACCATTGTCATTCCCTTGATCGCGGCTCCGGGGGGGATGGGAAAGAGGTACTCCACCTCGAGCTGCCGCCGCCCGTTGTTGACGAACTCCTGGTCGATGTGAACCGAGGCCACCTGGTCGCGAACGGCTATCTTGACGTGGTGGTACTTGACCGACCAGCTTCCGCGGACGGGCAGGTCGGGGCGAACGGGCACGATCATTCCGTCGGCGGCAGCGGTCCCGGCCGCCATCAGCACCCCCACGGCGGCTGCCAGAATACGGTGGTTCGCGTTCATGGCCTATCTCCCAATTGGCTGGTGATCGTCGCTCCAGCCTGTTAGACGCACGCGGGGCCGCCACGGTTCCATGAAAACCGCCCTGCCGGGGCAATAAGAAAGGCCCCGCCGCGGCAAAGCCATCCCTTCGCCGCAACGGGGCCCCATTAGTCTTATGGCAGGGACCGGCCCGCCCGGGGTCAGTCGAAGACCTCTCCGCTGGGCAGGACCGCCCTGGCCGGAGCGCCGGTCACGACGCCGGCCATCACCCTCGGCGTGGTCCGCCGCGCGGTCTCGACCGTGCCCGACGCCGTCGGGCTCATCCGCCGAGCCAGCGCGGGCGCCTCGGTGGGCACAAGGACCTTCTGCCCCGGCTGGAGAGCCTTGGGATTCAGGTTGGGGTTGAGCTTCTGGATCGCTCCCATGTGACTGCCGGTGCCGAAGACGGCCTGAGAGATGCCCCAGAAACCGTTGTCGCCCCGCTTGACGATGTAGTGCCGCGTGCCGCTGGCGGCGTCCACCGACGTCGTGCCGTGCTTGGTCTTGGGCTCCCTGGTCGCCGTGCTGCCGGCCGTCCCGGCCGTCGCCGCCGGCTTGGGCGGAGCACTGATCGTCATCCCCGGACGCAGCGACATGGGCGGGATCTTCGGGTTGGCCTCTATCAGCAGCTTGCACAGTGTCGCGTCGCCGTAAAGATTCTTGGCGATCGACCAGTAGCTATCCCCGTCCTTGACAAGGTATCTGCCAGGCGGCGTGGTCGCGGTGCCGGCCGTAGCCGGGGCAACTGTGCCTGTGCCGGTCGATGGGGACGCCGTCTCATCCGGTGGGGTGACTCGCTCCGGGAAGCGGTCGCGGTCCTCCCACCAGGGGCGCGCGGAGCGAGCGGCCGTCTCGGCGCCTGTCGTATCCGTGCCCGGTGTTTCGCTGGCCGAATCCCCAATCCCGGCCATTCCGACCTCGACGGTTCCGGAGCGGCCCGTGTCATCCGGGGGCAATGTGCTCCCGGCCGAGCCGTCCGAGGAGGTGCCTTCATCAGCGGACGCGGTCTCCTCGGGGGTCTCCTCGGCGAGAAACGTCCTGTGCTCGTCCTCGGTCCCGTCCAGTGCGTCCTGGCTTATCTCATCGGAGCTCTTCTGAGAAGCCGTACGACCCCAGCCCACGTACCAGATCGTCCCCACGCCTATCAGGACGATCACGATTACCGCTGCTATCTTGACCTCTGTCCGCATGATCCGCTCCTTCCCGCCGTCCCAGAGGTAAAACTAACCCATACTCGCCGTTCCCTGGCTGCTATATCTAAGAGCGCGCCGCGGGATTTGGCAACGAAAAATCACGCGGATCGCAGAACAATCTTGCGCGTGTCCCTGGCGATCACCAGTTCCTCGTCTGTGGGGACGACCCAGACGGGCGGCCGGGCACCGTCGGCGGTGATGGGCCCGGCCTTGCCCGCGACGGTTGCCTGATTGCGGCCCTCGTCGAGCCGCACGCCTAAGTTGGCCAGGCGCCGGCAGATATCCGCCCGGACGGGGGCGGCGTTCTCGCCGATGCCGCCGGTGAGCACGACCGCGTCGCAGCCGGGAAGGATCGCATAGTACGCGCCGACGTACTTGGCCACGCGGTAAGCGAACATCTCCAGGGCCATGGCGGCCTGCGGGTTCCCATCGGCGGCCGCCGCCTGGACGTCACGCATGTCGTTGCTGACTCCCGAGACCCCCAGCAGCCCCGAGTCGTGGTTCAGCGCCCGGTCGAGCTGCTCGACGCTCATGCCCGCCTGCCTCGCCATGTAGAAAGCGACGGCCGGGTCCAGGTCGCCGCTGCGGGTGCCCATCATCAGGCCTTCGAGCGGCGTCAGGCCCATGGAGTGGTCGATCGCCTTTCCGCCGGCGACGGCCGTTGCCGAGCAGCCGTTGCCCAGGTGAACGGTGATTAGGTTCACCTGCTCCAGCGGCTTGGCCAGCAGCTCCGCCGCCCGCTGGGTCACGCAACGGTGGCTCGTGCCGTGGAAGCCGTAGCGCCTCACGTGGTGACTGCGGTACCACTGCTCGGGCACGGCATACCTGAAGGCCACCTCCGGGAGCGTGGCGAAGAACGCGGTGTCGAAGACGGCCACCTGCGGCGTGCCGGGCAGGGCCTCCATCGCGGCGGTAATGCCGGCAAGGTTGGCCGGGTTGTGAAGCGGGCTGAGGGCGGCGTTGGCCTCGACCACCTCGAGGACCTCCGCGTCTATGAGCGTGCTGCGGCTGATCCGCTCGCCGCCGTGGACCACCCGGTGCCCCACGCCGTCGATCTGGTCGATGCGCTCGATGACGCCGAGCTGCGGGTCGGCCAGGACGTCAAGAATGAGCCTCAGCCCCGCGGCGTGGTCGCCGGCCGCCTGGGGGCGGTCGAAGCGGCGCCCGCCGGCCGCGTGGTGCATGCGGGCCCGCTTCTGCCCCAGACGCTCCAGCAGCCCGCCGGCAAGGACCCGCTCGCCGGCCATGTCGAACAGCTTGTACTTAATGGAGCTGCTGCCGCAGTTGACCACAAGAATTCGCATGATGGCGTTCCGCGTCGGGCAGGCACCTCGGCTCCGGCCGGGGCCGCCGGCAACCGCTGCCTACGCCAGGGCGGGCAAAATGTCAAGCCCGCCGGACGCCCCCCCACCGGCCGCCGCTCTTGACGCCCCCCCGGACAGCCTATACACTTACCCGGGTGAATGCCCCCACGCGCGCCTATGGGGGCGTCGGCGCATGGCTCCAAACCAGCTCGGAGTCCGGAATATGCAGGAGTCACCGGTGCCCAAAGAGTTCTGGGATGACTTCAAGCGATTCTTCCTCCGCGGCCTGGCTGCGCTGCTGCCGACGCTGCTGACGGTGATGATCATCGTCTACGGCTTCAACTTCGTGCAGAACAATATCGGCAAGCACATCAACCGCGGCGTCAAGTACCTGGTGTGCCTGGCCCGAGGGCTGAGCGGCGAGACGGAGATCGCCGATTTCCACAAATGGTGGTCCGAGCACTACCTCGACGGCGTTGGATTCGTCCTCGCGATCATCGGCATCTACTTCATAGGCCGATTTGTGGCCAGCTTCTTCGGCCGGTTCGTATGGCGGCTGATCGAGCGGGCGCTGTACCGGACCCCGGTGATCAAGCAGATTTACCCCAATATCAAGCAGGTGACGGACTTCCTGCTGCGGGAGCGGGACGTGGAGTACTCCCGCGTGGTGGCTGTGGAATACCCCCGAAAGGGCGTCTATTCAGTGGGGCTGGTGACCGGCCCGGCAATGCGCACCATCCAGACGGCGGTCGAACCCGAGCTGCTGACGGTGTTCATCCCCTCTTCCCCCACCCCGGTCACCGGATATACCATAACGATCCGTCGGGACGAGGTGATCGACCTGCCCGTTACCATAGACGAGGCGCTGCGCTTCACCGTCAGCGGCGGGGTGCTCATGCCGCCCAACCAGCAGTTGGCGGGGCAACCCGGTGAAGCCCTTGTCCGACGCGCCCTGCTCGGCAATGGACCCGCCGAGGGCGAGCCGGCCGGCAAACAAGAGCCAGCAGAGCAAGGAGACGCTCGGTGAACGTATCTGTAGAGGGCCGCCACATGGCAATGACCGCCGCCATGAGGCAATACGCCCAGGAGAAGGCCGAGAAGCTGCCGCGGTACTATGATGGTCTGCAAAGCGTGAACGTGACCCTGGACATGGAGGCGGGCCTGTTTTCCGTCGAGGTGGTGGCCTCGGGCAAGCGCAAGCGCGTCTTCGTGGCCCACCACCGCGGCGACGACATGTACGCGTGCGTGGACCAGTGCTGCCACAAGCTCGAAGAGCAGCTCCGCCGTCACAAGGGCCGGGTGCGTGACCGCCAGGGCCCGAAGCGCGGCGAAGACACAACCCAGTAGGCGCCCGCCGCCAGCGGCCCGTCGGGCAGGCCGGGCGGCGATCAGGAGCAGGGAATGAAGTTATCGGACATTATAGTAACAGGCGCTATCATAGGCGACCTGGAGCAGACCAGCCGCGACCAGGCCATCAAGAGGCTCACAGCCGCCCTGGCCGACGCCGGGGCGATCTCCCGCAGGACCGTGGACGATGCCATCGCCGCGGTGCTGGCGCGGGAGAAACAGGCCACCACGGGAATCGGCAAGGGCGTGGCCCTGCCGCACGCGAAGATCCCGTCGGTGAAGAAAGTCGTCGGCACCATAGGGCGATCCAGCGCGGGGATCGACTTCAGCGCGCTGGACTCCAAGCCGGTGCATATCGTGATCTTGCTGCTGTCCAGCCCGGACGAGCCGGACGAGCACCTTCAGGCGATGGAGACCATCTTCAAGCACGTGCAGCAGGATATGTTCCGAAAATTCCTTCGCCAGTGCGAGACGGCCGAGGCAATCGCCGATCTCATACAGGAGGCGGACGAGCTGGCCTAGCGGCCCGGTCGTCCGTGCGAGCGGGCCGGATATGCCCAAGGACTCCAAAGAGCGTTCGAACACTCGATCGGGCACCGTAGAGGTGGTCAACAGGCATGGTATGCACGCCCGCCCGGTGACGCGGTTCGTCCAACTGGCCAACCAGTTCAAGTCCGCCATAGAGGTATCCAAGGGCGACCTGACCGTGGACGGCAAGAGCGTCATGTCCATGCTCCGCCTGGGGGCCGAGTGCGGCTCGGCGCTGCGCATAGTCGCCCGCGGCTCCGACGCCTCCGAGGCAGTCACCGGACTGACCGGACTCGTCGAGGACCTGGGCACCGAAAAGTACCTTCAGTCATCGCCCGAGGACGGCACGGGGGCCCAGGGCGCCGGCGGCAAGTGAACGGATAGAGACTGACAGGGATGGAAATCAAGAAAGGCATAGCCGTCTCGCGCGGCGTGGCCATAAGCCAGGCCGTGGTGCTCGACGCCGAGGAATACCGCATTCCTCAGCGCCACGTGAGCTCGGCGCGCGTGCCGGACGAGATCGAGCGCCTGGATGAGTCTCTTGAGGCCTCCAAGAGGGAGCTGATCGACCTTCGCGACCGGACGGCCGAGCGGCTGGGGGCGGAAACAGCCGCCATCTTCGACTTCCACCTCGCCCTGCTCGAAGATCACGCCCTGCTGGGCAAGGTCAAGGACGTGATCGAGACGGAATCGGTGACGGCCGAGTACGCCGTCGCCACCGTCCTGCGGGAATACGCCAAAGAGTTCCTCCAGATGCCGGAGGAGTTCGCCGACCGCGTCAAGGACGTTTACGACATCGAGAAGCGGGTCCTGCGGAATCTGATCGGCCAGAGCCACGAGGGCCTCACCCGGCTGACGGAGAACGTGGTGCTGCTGGCGCACGACCTGACGCCGTCGCAGACGGCCAATCTCAACCGCCAGCACATTCTGGGGTTCGCGACGGACGCTGGCGGTCAGACCAGCCACACGGCCGTTGTCGCCAAGGCGCTGGGCATACCTGCGGTGGTGGGCCTCAACGACGTGACCGCCTCGGTCAACGCCGGCGACACGGTAATCGTTGACGGCAACCGCGGCGTGGTCATTATCAACCCCGACGCGGAGACCATCGAGCAGCACCGCCAGTACGTCCGCCACCTGGTGGAGGTCGAGCGGGGCCTCGACCGGCTGCGCGACCTGCCGTCGGTCACCCAGGACGGGCACGAGATCTCCCTGCTGGGCAACATCGAGTTCCCCACCGAGGCGGGCACGGTGCTCAGCAAGGGCGGCGCGGGCATAGGCCTGTACCGCACCGAGTTCCTCTACCTCGGCTCGGAGGTCGAGCCGACCGAGGAGGACCACTACCAGGCCTACAGAGCGGTGATCGACGTTATGGGCGGCAAGCCCGTGTGCATCCGGACGCTCGATCTCGGCGCCGACAAGTACACCCAGTCGCGGGCGGCGGCGCCCGAGCGCAACCCCTTCCTGGGGCTGCGGAGCATCCGCTTCTGCTTCCAGCACCTGCAACTGTTCAAGACGCAGTTGCGAGCCATCCTGCGGGCGAGCCAGACCGGGGACGTATCCATCATGTTCCCGCTGATCACCAACGTCATGGAGCTGCGCCAGGCGAAGATGATCCTCCGCGACGTGATGGAGGACCTGGAGGAGGAAGGCCACGAGCTGCGCATGGACGTTCCCGTGGGCATGATGGTCGAGGTGCCCTCGGCGGCGCTTCAGTGCGACCGGTTCGCCGAGGAGGTGGACTTTTTCTCCATCGGCACGAACGATCTGATCCAGTACACGCTGGCGGTGGACCGGGCGAACGAGCGGGTGGCGCCGCTGTTCACGGCCGCCCACCCGGCGGTGCTGCGGCTGATCAAGGAGGTCATCCGCGCCGGCCAGCGGACCGACGTGGGCGTGGCGCTTTGCGGGGAGATGGCCAGCCAGCCCGAGTACGCCCTGCTGCTGATCGGGATGGGGCTGCGGGCGCTGTCCGTGGCCCCGCCGGCGATACCCGAGGTGAAGAAGCTGGTGCGCTCCATAACGCTGGAGAAGGCCCGGGACGTCGCCACGTACGTCATGCGGTTCGAGTCCGACAAGCAGATAGTGACCTACCTTCGCGACCAGATACGCCAGATCCTCCCGGAGGCGTACTGACGGGCAATCGGGCGAACAGTCAGGCGTTGAAGGCGTAATACGCAGGAATACGGCATCTCGGCGGCGGGGGCCGCCGGGGTGAAACGACACACGAGACGGCACGGTAGCTGCCGGCGCACCGGGGGCGCGGCCGCAGGAGGCGGCGCGGCGCCGGGTGAGAAAAGAAAGGACGCTGACAGCCTTGTCAACGCAGTGGGCGGTATGGTTCGTCGTGGAGGGCGACGCGCGCTTCCTCTCGCATCACGACATGATGCGCCTGATGGAGCGTGCCGCCGCAAGGGCGGAGCTGCCGCTGAAGTACTCCCAAGGGTTCAACCCCCGACCCCGTCTCTCCCTGGCGCTGCCCCGCCCGGTGGCGGTGAGCAGCCGGTGCGAGCTGCTGGTGCTGGAGTTCGCCTCGCCGGCGAGCGGGCCTGACTGGGCGCGGCGGCTGTCCGAGGCCCTGCCGGAGGGCATCGAGGTTCAGCGGGCAGAGCCGCTGCCGGCGGGCAGCAGGCCGCGAGTGGCCGGGGCCACCTACGAGCTGCCGATCGACGGGCCCGAGCGCGCCAGGGTCGAACAGCGCATCGAGTCGCTTCGCCGGCAGGACCGGTGGGAGATAGCGCGCGAAACGACGGACCCTCGCGGGCGCCGGGCCCCGACCCTCAGGACAATCGACATCAAGGGGCGAGTGGGCGACCTGGGGATCAGCGGGGAGAAGCTTACGTTCACGATCCGGGCCGGTCAGTCCGGATCGGCTCGCCCGGCGGAAGTTCTGGCGTTGCTCGGACCAACCCCCGAGCAGCCCCTGCCTCGCCCCGCCGCCGGCGAACTTCTGGCCAGGCTCATGCGAACGGACATGGGCGTGCAGTACCAACCGAAAACCAAATGACGAAAGGTCGCATCACATGAAGAAAGCGATGTACATCAACGCCCGGCACGACGGCTGCCGTATCGCCATCGCCGGCGAGGAAGGGCTGACCGAGCTGTACACCGAGCGCGCCAGCAGCGTCTCGATAGTCGGCAACATCTATAAGGGGCGCATCACCAACGTCGAGCCGTCAATCCAGGCGGCCTTCGTGGACTTCGGCAGCGCCAAGAACGGATTCCTGCACATATCCGACCTTCACCCCGATCATTTCCCCGGCGGGCACAGGCAGACCGAGACGCTCGGCGCCAAGCATCCCCGCAGGGACCGTCCGCCCATTCAGCAGTGCCTCCGCCGCGGACAGCCCACGATCGTCCAGGTCACCAAGGACGGCATAGGCACCAAGGGCGCGACGCTGACCAACTACCTGTCGATCCCGGGGCGATTCCTGGTGCTCATGCCGGGGCTGCACCGCCTGGGGGTCTCGCGGAAGATCGAGGACGAGGTCTCCCGCAGCCGGATGCGGACCGTGCTGGCGGAGCTCAAGCCGCCTCCGGAGATCGGCTTCATCGTCCGCACCGCCGGCGTGGGCCGGCCCAAGCGCGACCTCCAGCGCGACATGCACTACCTGCTGCGGCTTTGGAAGGCCGTCTCCCAACGCAGCAAGGAGGCCCGCGCCCCGGCCGAGTTGTACCAGGAGTCGGACCTGGTCATACGCACCATCCGGGACGTGTACAACAGCGACATCGAACGGATCGTCTGCGACGAGGAAGACGTGGCCTTGAAGGTGAAGGAGTTCTTCAAGATCACCATGCCTCGCTCTGCCCACCGGGTGGAGCTTTACACCGGCAGCGACGATCTGTTCCACGCCTTCGGCCTGGCGGGCGAGCTCGACAGCATCAACACCGCCTCGGTTCCGCTGCCGTCCGGCGGGTCGCTGGTGATCGAGCAGACCGAGGCGCTGGTGGCGGTGGACGTCAACTCCGGCAAGATGCGCGACACCAGCAGCGCCGAGGCCACCGCCGTGCGGGCCAACGCAGAGGCGGGCGAGGAGGTCTGCCGCCAACTGCGGCTGCGAGATCTCGGCGGCGTCATCATCATCGATTTCATCGACATGATGGAGGAGAAGAACCGCCGCCGGATCGAGAACCTCGTGCGAACGCTGCTCAAGGAGGACCGCGCCCGGACGAAGGTGCTTCGGATAAGCCGCCTTGGGATCATGGAGATGACTCGCCAGCGCGTCCGCCCCTCGTTGATCAGCCGCATCTCCCAACCGTGCCCGAACTGCGGCGGCGACGGATGGGTTCAGTCGGCCGAGTCCCTCGCCCAGGTTGCCATGCGATCGCTGCGCCTGGCGGCAATGGGCGAGAAGGTCGTCAACGTGGAACTTGCCGTCCCGCCGGCCGTGGCCGAATGCATGCTCAACCAGATGCGCCAGGAGATCTGCCGTATCGAGCAGAACTCATCGGCCAGCATCGCCATCAAGCCGGACCCGGCGATCGCCGGGGGCGAGAGCCTGCTGCGATGCACCGACGCCCGCGGCTCGGACATGCCCTGCGAGCCCGCCGCCGCGCCGGCCGAGCAACGCGGCAAGCCCCCCACTCGCGAGATCACCGCGTCGGACCTGGCCGCATACTCGAAGCGCCAGGGTGAGGAGGCCAAGGCGGAGGAGCCTGCCGAAGAGGCCCAACCGCCCCAGGCGCAGGCCGCCGAAGGGGCTCCCGCCAAGAGGAAGAGCCGCCGGGGGCGCCGTCGCCGCAAGCCGGCCGCGGCAAAGGCAGCGGCCGCAGAGGCTCCAGCGGCCGCAGAGGCTCCAGCGGCCCCAGCGGCCGAGCAAGCCCCCCCCGAGCCGCAGGCCGCCGAAGGGGCTCCCGCCAAGAAGAAGACGCGCCGCGGACGACGCGGCTCCAGATCGGCCTCGAAGGGCAAGGACAAGGCGCCGGCCGAGGAACAGAAAGAGCCGAGCAAGAAGAAGTCCTCCCGGCGCCGACGCAAGCGGAGACCGTCGCGGAGCAGCTCGGCCTCCGAGCAGCCCGCACCGGCGCCCAGCGAAGGCGGCGCTTCAGAGGACTAGCACGTCGGGGCGGGGCAGGGCGCAGCCTCGCCAACTGCCCTCGATCGTGGGCCACTCACCGGTATGGGTGAGGACCTCCGGCCCGCCCTCGGTGCATAGGATGGTGTCCTCGCACTTGGTGCCGGTGATCGACGGGTTCCACGCGAACGGCTGACGGGCCAGCGCCTCGACCCGGCAGCGGGGGGACGCCTTCACCTCCCGCGGCAGGTAGCCGATCGAGCCGCCCTGATGGTGCTGCCTCCACTCATCGGCGAAGCCGACCTCGCCATAGGCCGTCCGGGCGGTGTCGAAGACTTCCCCGAGCGTCACGCCGGGGAGGGTGGCGGAGATCATGGCGGCGTCAACCGCGGCCACGGCCTGATGCCTGCGGCGAAGCTCGGCGGAGGGCTCGCCAAGGCTCACCAGCCTGCTGACGGCGGCAATCAGCCCGCCGCGCTCGCCGCAAGTCACCAGCATCGCCCGCCTCTCCACGGCCCTGGCGGTCGGCAGCGGGTGGCGATGGCGGTCGATCCTCTCGTCCGATCCGACCAGCAGGACCCACGGCGTGATGCCCCGGCTCCGCAGCTCGCCGGCGAGGCTCCCGGCCAGGGCCCCCTCGGCCGCGCCCGGCTCCAGCCCGCGGGCGACATGCTCGACACATTCAGCCGTTTCGCGACAGAGAACGCGGTACCGCTCGACCTCCCAGCCGGTGAGCTGCCACCTGAGCCGGTCGAACTCCTCATCGGTGGCCTCGATCTCCAGCCCTTCGAGCGGCGCGTCGGCGGCGAACCGCCCCCCGCCCATGGCCTCGGCGAACGCCCGCCCCCGCTCGGCCGGGGCGTGGTAAGCGTACTCGACGACGCGGAGACCCTCGTCCACGTCCTCGCCCGCCAGACGGGTCGCCTCGATGTTGCTGGCGACCACGACCGCCGCCTGGCCCGTAACCACCAGCGAGGAGACGCCCACGTCGCACGCCTCGCCGACGTGGTTGTGCGCCCCGCCCGTGTACCAACTGAAGTTGCACCGGCGGGTGAGCACCACCCCCGCCAGCCCGCGCCGGTCGAGCCAACCGGCGAGGCGAGCGTGCTTCACGGCCCGTTCCTGGTTCATGGCTCAATCTCCATGACGTACCTCTGGCGGGTGCCCTCATGCATGCCGTCGAACGCCAGCCGGCGGTCGTCGGCGCTCCAG
>Ga0114922_10003562_pt1 | contig 14500 bp, 10 predicted proteins | sample AartaG_FD_100975 | JGI IMG/M metagenome (GOLD analysis project Ga0114922, IMG submission 100975) | Deep subsurface microbial communities from Aarhus Bay to uncover new lineages of life (NeLLi) - Aarhus_00045 metaG | ecosystem: Environmental > Aquatic > Marine > Oceanic > Sediment | place...
CAAAGGGGCTGTCGATTTAGTGCCTTCGCGCGCTCACGAAACGTCTGTCAAGAATGAAAACCATAGTCTTGACCATCGATTATCCTGTTTTCGGCGCCCGATTTGGACTAAATCGACAGACCCCAAAGAAGGCGGGCCACCCGGCCATCGTCTGCCATGCTGCTCGCGCGACGGGTGGCCCACCTCGTTTCGAGGTGGGGGAGACGATGACCGACGCGCTAATATCAAACGGGAGACCATCATCCACTCCCCCACCAAAGAAGGTGGGACACTCGTCGGACAAACCACGGGCAGGCTGCGCCTGCCCATGCCACCCAAGCTATCCCTGCCACCCGTCCGTCTGAGGCACGTTGAAGGCAAACATCGAGGGCGCATCGTGGATGAAGGAGAATACCCTGCTCCCCGGAGGAATCACATTCCTCAGCACGGCTAATCGTCCGGATTCGACGAAAACACTCTCAAAATCGTCGACTCCGGCGTCGTCAAGATCCAAGTCCTCCGACGCTATATCAAGAAATTTCCCCGTGGCTCTTAGCGACGCTTCAAAGGTCTCAGAATTTATGGGAGCGTAGAAGACGTTTGCGCCACTTCGACAATATGAAGCATCATACAACGGACGTATCGCGCGAACGATCGATTCCCCCGATAAAACGATTGGCGATTTGTCGAACCCGAGTTTTCGGAACGCCCGTCTATTGCGAAGGTCACGGTCCACCACGACAACGGCACTGCCGAGATACTCGGGTCGCGAGAACAACTCCAAGAACGTGCGTACAGCAGTTGCACCTCCGAGGTCAAACCTCTCCACGTGCTCACACTGATAAACGACTATATTCATGACACCACTTCTCAGTGCGCCCCGCACGCGTGGGGACGGTATTCCGACATTGTCGCCGGAATGGGACATGTTATGTGGATGCCCGGCAATCGCCTCATCATTGAACGTCCGGGATGTGGAAGCCTCGTCTTGGATCGCATTCTACACCGGTTCGATTCCGGGCGGACCTTGCACGCCGATCTTAACGAACACGTCGCGGTACTGGCGAGCCAGGTACTCGTCAGGGGGCCCGCCGTGCAGGTGCGCCCAGGGAAATACCTCATCCGGTGCCCGTTCGCGGTGCGCATACCACGCGGGATCGACGCCGGCGTCGTCGAACGCTCGACGCCAGATGGCCGGGTCGAAGCACTCGTCCCACCCGTCAAACCGCGCCCCGGCCCGCCAAGCACGCTCGATCGGACCGGCCAACCGCCGATCTCCCCGGGCGAAGACGGCCTCCAGCACAGATCGCTCCACGGAGTGCGTCTGCAAGGTGACGGCCGACCTCCGCGAACGCGCCAGCGCCGCCAATTGCCGTCGCACCTGGTGATAATAGTCAGCCGTCGGCTGGGCCGCCCACTGGAATGGCGTGTAGGGCTTGGGCACCAACCAGCCCACCGAAGCCTTGACTCGAGCCGGGTGGCCCGCCACGCCGCGCCGAACCTCGCTGACCTTCTTGCTCAGATCCCAAATGCCCTGGATGTCTTCGTCCCGCTCCCCAGGGAATCCGGACATGAAGTACAGCTTAACCGACCGCCAGCCCGCCTTGTACGCCTGACGAACGCCCTCGAGCAGGTCGCCGTCCATGGTCTTCTTGCGGATGGCAGCCCGCATGTCGTCCCGAGCAGCCTCCACCGCGATCGTCAGCCCGCCTTTTCGCACCGCGCTGACCATCCAGGGGATGCTGTGCAGCATCTTATCCACGCGCAACGACGGTACGGAAATGTTGACCTGACGATCGGCGAACCGTTCGTTGGCTTTCACAGCCAGTTCCCGCAGGTGTGGATAGTCCGCCGTCGAGAGCGAAAGCAGGCCCAGTTCGCTCATCCCAGTGGCGGCCCACATCTGTTCGGCCAGCGTTAGGATTCTGTCAACACTTCGCAGCACCAGCGGACGCTTGGTATACCCCGCGTGGCAGAATCGGCATCGCTGGGGGCACCCGCGCATGATCTCGATGGCCAATCGGTCATGCACCACGTTAGTGTAGGGCACCAGCGGACGGGTGGGGAACGGAGCGTTTTCAAAATCGTCCGCCCGACATCGCTCGACACGTGGTGGGATCGTCGCCTCCTTCGGCCAAATCGATCGAACCGTGCCGTCGCCATGGTAGGCGATCTCGTACAGCGAGGGGGCGTAGATCCACTCGAATCGCCGGGCCAGCTCGAGGATCATATCCCGTCGTCGGACCCCGTTCGCTTTGAGCTCCCCGTAAGCAGCGAGGATGGCGGCCATGGAATCCTCACCATCGCCGAGCACGACCAGATCAAGGAAATCAGCTATTGGCTCTGGATTGTCTGCCTGTGGGCCGCCGGCGATGACCAGCGGGTGCCGATCGTCCCGATCATCCGCTCGCAGAGGAACACCAGCTAGGTCCAGCAGCGTCAGCACGTTGGTAAAGGCCATTTCATATTGCAGCGAGACTGCGAGAATGTCGGCCGAGGCGACCGGTTGCCGGGTGTCCCAGGTGAACAGCGGGATTCTGTGCTGCCACATTCGGGTCTGGGCGTCCGTCCACGGGCAGAAGACGCGCTCGGCGCAGCAACCGGGTGTGTGGTTTACCAGCCAGTAGAGCATCTGGCAGCCCAAATGGCTCATGCCGATGGCGTACGTGTCGGGGAAGGCGATCGCGACGCGCACGTTGGCCTTCTCCCAGTCGCCATCAAGCGACAGTTGATTAATCTCTGAGCCAATGTATTGTGCGGGCTGGCGAACGTAAGGAAGCAGCTCCTCCGAGACTCGTTTTCGCAGGTCGCTGGTCATCAGAACCCCTGCGGCGGTTCCGGCGTCAGTGGCGATGCCGGCGGTCGGCCAACCGCGCCGGGTGCCCGCCGGTGCCTGCTCGAAGTTCCCGAGTGGGGATGGACTTCCATTTCGGTTGGTTCGGTGTTACAAATAGCAGTCACAATTCTGAACGGTGGGGTATGTTACTCGCTTCGCCGGCTTCGACAACCATTGGCGGTCGTTGGCGTTAACGCCATCTGCTGTCTGGGTTTAGGGGCAAGGGGCTTGCGTTGCCGGCGATAATGGTGTAGAATTGTCGGACTGACCACTTGGGCTTGGTTGGTCGGCTCACAGGCATGAAGCAATGCGAGAACTCCAGCGGATCAAACAGTCGTTGCGAGGGATTCGCCGTTGTAGCCTCCGGTCGGGGTTTACGGTGCTGGAACTCCTCGTCGTCCTTGCCATCATCATGGTGATGGTGACCATCATGCTGCCGTCGCTCAAAAGGGCCATGATGGAAGCCAATTCCACCGTTTGTATGCATAACCTCAAAGAGGTCGGTCAGGCGCTGCACATCTACCGGATTGAAAACGACGGTTGGCTGCCCAACATTGACGGAGTCGACAGCGTGCGGATCGAGACGTGGTTCGTGAAGTTGTTCCCGCGGATTCTGGCCGAGACGCGGGCTCTGGCCTGCCCGGAGGATCCGTTTCTTTATCGCTGGCGCAGAGTCGGCAGCGAGATTAACAAGCCGGAGGTCGCAGAATACTCAAGTTATGGGTTGAGCAGTTTCATTCTTACGGGTGGTGGCGGACGGTTGGCTAACCTTGATCGCCATCAGCCGTGGCGCCCGTTGGATAACATCCTTCTGGCGGACATCGGCCCAGACAGCTACTTCGCAGGCGTAGGACTAACACAAGGCAAGATGCAGGAGCCGGAGCGTAACGCAGGTCTTCTGTTCTGGGATGATGGATGCGATCCGCTCGATCCCCTGCGGAAGTCCCCCTGGCTGACCACACGGCACGGTGACGGCATCAATGTCCTGACGGTCGGCTTTGCCGTCCGCCACGTCAGGACATCAGACATGATCGGCAAGCCGATACGTTCGCATTATCCACTCTGCGCGGCCGGTGGGTGTTCGCTGTGTGCCGAGCTGCACATGCCGCATTATTCATTCGCCAATCAAGGTTTGTACTGGTGGACCGGGACACTCCCGCGGGAGTGACATCGGTCCAGATGTGGCCCGTCCGTTGGCTGATTCGCGCCGTTCCATCAAGAAAGTCAGAGTTGTCGATTCGGACGCGGTCCGTCGATACACATCGGTGTACAGTGTGCTCATTGCTCTCTCCGCCGCGATGGTGGCGTTTCTCGTGTGGCATACCTGGCGAGGCGACGAACCACCCGCCTCGCGTCAACGTGTCGTCAGCGAGGTGGAGGTAGAATGGCTTTGCTCAGACGGACACCGGTATCGAGCGCTCATACAGGCTGGGGCCGGAACCTGTCCCATCTGTGGGGCTAAGTCATTCGTTGTCGACTGGTACCGATGCCCCGAGCATGGTTTGGTTGACGTGTTCGGTGAGTTCTCCTACCGCGACGGCGAGCTTACCCTCTGGCGAAGACGGGTGGGCGACGGCCCGTGGGGCGACGCGACGGGACATCCCAGGTGTCCCAAATGCGGCAGCGTGTTGCGGCGCGACCCGATGGCCGGGCTCGAAAGAAGCGATCCGGGCGACGGGTAGCCGACCGGAGCCTGGTGTTAAGGTGAATGGGCATGAACCGAACGTGTGATGAAGAGGCTGTCTTGGGGTCGCCGGGGCCGTACCGTCCGGCATCGTCGCCGCACCGGCGGCTTCAACTCCTCCTTGTCTGCGCCGTGATGATGGGGGGGGTGTTGTACCTGCGTGCGGGGGGCTTTCAGCGGCGTGCCCGGCCTGCCCCTCAACCACGCGCCGTCACGCCCCGGGGCGACCTGACGGCCGACGAAAAAACCACCATCGAGATATTCAAGCAGGCCTCTGCGAGCGTGGTCTACATCACCAGCGTGGAGCTGGCCCGCAGCTTCTTTTCCCGGAACCTGCTCGAGATTCCACGCGGCACCGGGTCCGGCTTCGTCTACGACCCCAACGGACACATCGTCACCAACTACCACGTCGTTCAAGGCGCCAGCGCCATCGAGGTCGTCCTGGCGGACCAGTCACACTGGGAGGCGGAACTGGTCGGCTCCGCCTCGGACAAGGACATCGCGGTGCTCAGGATCGACGCTCCGGCCGACAGGCTAAAGCCCCTACCGATCGGTGCGTCGCACGACCTTCAGGTCGGCCAGAAAGTGCTCGCTATCGGCAATCCTTTCGGGTTCGACTACACTCTGACAACAGGAGTGATCAGCGCCCTGGGACGAGAGATCGAATCCTTCGACGAACGCACGATTCAGGATGTGATCCAAACCGACGCCGCCATCAATCCCGGCAATTCCGGTGGGCCTTTGCTCGACAGCGCCGGGCGGTTGATCGGGGTCAACGCGCAGATCGCCAGCCCGTCCGGGGCCAGCGCCGGGATAGGCTTCGCCGTGCCGGTCGACACGGTCAACAGGATCGTGCCGCAGCTTATTCGCTATGGTCATGTTGTCCGGCCTGGGTTGGGCGTGGTGCCCTTCATGGATCACTACACCCGCAGATTGGGGGTCAAGGGGGGCACGTTGATCGACAAAGTAACTGAGGGCAGCACCGCGTCCCGCGCGGGGCTAAGGGGAACCGTGCTGCGTCGTGACGGACGCATCATACGTTTGACGCAGTTGGGCGACGTGATTGTCCGGGTTGATGACGTTGAGATCGAGAATCGTAACGATCTGTTCAACACCCTGGAAGAATACGACGCCGGCGACGAGGTGGTGATCACCTACATTCGCGAGGGCAAACGCCAACAGAAAACCGTCAAGCTGCAGCGCATCAAATAAGGGAACCCGGCGCGACACGTCGCCCCCGCGCCACGCCTTTGCACGCGTCGTATCCTGAACCGCCCCGGGCCGACTGTTCCGGCCCCCCCCCCGGCATATCATTACGTCACCTAAGCTCGACTTTTGTCGTTTTGGGCAACCCCGGAGCAGTAGTTCTTCCTGCGGCGGTAAAACTCGCGGAAGTCAGCAATGCAGCGTCATTCAAGCCCCCAAAACGCCGAGTTATTCAAGCCCCCGACGGGGGCGATGGAATAAAGCCCAGGGCGAGCGAAGCGAGCCCTGGGGTAGAGATGCCGTGTGTGTCTAGCCCCGGTAGGGGCGACGGAAACTCTCGCGGAACACCTAGTGTAGTGATTCATAAATGGTGCATCAGAGTCCGATACCGTTCTTCGTGCTTACCAGCTACATAGGGCGTTGCGCTCCCTCACGGTCGCGGCTCGGATAAGTCCACCCAGCGCTCGCTTCACTCGCCCTGCGTTATGTTCCGCCACCCCTTCCAGGGGTTTGTCCTCCCGTTTCCGCTTTGCTTGCGTGCTTTCGTTTCTGCCTTGATTGGATGTTTCCTGGGGCATGGCACACCGAGGTTGATATCACAAAAGACGCCCGACTTCAGTGAGCCTGAGTACGCCGGCAAATAGGCCTCCAAAAAACGGAGAAAGTCGAGCTAAAGAACTCCAAGAAAACACGTGTGGCACGGGTTTGTAACTCGTGTCATTCACCGGTTACAAAGCGGTACCACACAGCGCGGGCTTCGCCCGCGACCCAAGCCCCGCACGTGGTTTGCGAACATGCGGCACGGAAATTTGCGCGGGGTGCGAAGAAATCGAACATTAGTAGTATAGGCAACTCACCGGTTACAAACCGGTACTACCCAGTCAATTCACCGGTTGGAAACCGGTGCCACATGATTGTTAAAGTCTCTAAAACTCCCTGAGCGATTCGAGGATGCCCTTGTGTATCTCGTACCAGAAGCCAAGTGCAGCCTCCTGTTTGTCCGTCTCGAAACGCTTTATCCACGTCTCCAGCTCGGCGTCCCGGACGTGTTCGACGGTTTGCTTTCTTTTAAGGAATGTGTAGACGTAGTCGATGTTCCGGTCGGATTCCCAGAAGACGGATGAATTTCTGGCGTTGATGCGGCCGGCCGTGACTGCGAGTTGCCGCATGAAACGATCCTTCAAGCCATACAGCGACTCAATGATATCGGGGATCATCCCCTCGCCCCACCCCCGATGAAACCGACACATACCCACGTTGTCCAGTATCAGCTCTTTTTTCAGTTGCTGCGCGTTCCTATGACCCAGCTCGCGCGGCGGCACGAAATCGTAGCCGTAATACATGTAGTATTTGCCCATGATGGCCATGGGTGACAGCACCCCGGGCGTCCAGTACTGGTTGGGGACCATCCACCCCTTGCGTGCAAACCCGGTAAACACAAACGGGGCCAGCACATCATTTCCCTTGTCGTTGGACAGTCGCCGGGCGAACTCGCGGGCCCCTTCCTCGAGATTGACAATGCCCTGCCTGTGGATAATCGAATCGAGCAAAGCCACACCGATATCGGCGTTGTGCATGGAATCCGAAACAACGTCGAAACCCTGCGGCGAGAATACGGGGTAATCCGTCACACCCAGTTCCTCAGGAGTCAACAATCGCCGGGACATGCACTCCATAAGCCATGACACAACACCACCTGCGGAAATGGCGTCAAATCCGTAGGTGTCCGCATGGCGGGTGAGCTTCTCGGCCGCCCGTTGATCGAACACCCCGGACAACGGCCCCATTGTCTGGTAGGGTTCATAGTCCTTCTTGTACTCACCTCGCATCTTCTTACATACGGCTGCACAGGGTTCTCCGCACGTGTGCTGTTTTCGCGGCTTAATGGTCTCCTCATTGAACTGCTTGAGGTAATGATTGACGATGAACTTCTCATGGACCTCCAGTCGCTCCTCCTCGGTGGCATAAATGCTCCGGTAGTTGAAGAACATGAGGTTCCCGCCCACGGTCGTGTAATTGACACCGAAAGTTCCACCGGTTTGAAATTGCGGATCAAAGCGGTACTTGGTTGTGGTTTCAAGGTCCTTGGCCTTTAGTCTCTTGTCATACTTGTCCACGAACCACTGGTCCGCCACTTTCCTGTCACGGAAATCCTCGTCAACAAACGTGCCGCCGTAGATGACTGCGGCAAGCTGATGGTCCTGGAGAAGTTTGGAACCGAACCCCCCCCGTCCGGCCCAGGTGTCAACGTGGGTCAGTTGTCCTTTGATGATCGGCGCCGAGACGATGGCGCCGAAATCGGTCGCCTCCGCAGCCGGTCCAACCGCGAGAATGCGCGGGTCGGTCGCGTAACGCTCGCCAAAGCGGTCCAGAACGTGGTCCATCAGAGAATACACGCCACCGCGGCCACGGTTCCAGACCTCGTGCAACTCGACGGGGACGACGCTCACTTCGACCTCCTCGCCCCCTGATCTGTTCAGACACAGGATCGAAGGCGTCGGCGCTTTGCCGACGACACAGAGCATGTTGAGGCCCAGATTATCGAAGACCAGGGCCGCCCCGCCCATGGTGGAAATATAGAACCCGCCCCAGCAGGGTGAGAAACCGTTGACGATCAGCCGGTTCGACCCGGGGATAATGGAGCCGGCTAGAAGTCCCGCGCCGATGTTGAGAGAATTGTACGTGCCGGCAAGATGGAGACCCAGGTCGACCGGGCCGAAGAAAGGCTCCCCAACGCCGAACCGGTCAATTCTGTAGAAACCCGTCCCGGCATCGACAAACAGTACCTTTTGATGAGTGTCCACATCCACGTCTCCGGTAATGGGTCTTCGTTATGTGCCGTCCGCGCGCCTGCGCGAGGTTGTTTCGATCGGTCAAAGTGAGTCCGAGACTCCTGACGTGATCCGACCGGCAGCGGCAGCCTTCGCGAAGCTCGGCCTGTCCTGCCTTACCCAGTCCTTCTCATCGGAGTTAAGCCGTGGAAACATTGACTCTTGCGTGTGAATCTTCCCTTTTCGGGTTGGGCCGTGGGCGTGGCTGGGTGCAAGGCTGGTGCGTGGCGCGGGCCGTGGAGCGTAAACGATGCTCCGCACGTACCCCTCGAAAGTCATCCCGCGAGCAATCGCCCGCTCCTCTAGGAATCGGCGTGTTGGTTGCCCGGCTGGCGGGAGGTCTCATGCGTCGAAACCGCTTCGTAGATTAACCAGATTAACTCAGTTCGTCCTAACTTCCGCCTTCAAGCTATCGCCACAATGCCTATCCACCCTAACCCGGCGTAGCCGGAGCCAAACAGCGTATCTCGATCATGCTGCCATTTCCGTTCCATAGTGTGGATCGGGCATAATGAACCCCAGCACTGCGTGCCGGGCTAAGCTCACTTCGTCCCTACACTGTTATCTCCGACATTTTTGTTTTCCTGCGCGCATTTATGGCTGCGGCGGAGCCGCCCTGGGGGACGGCACGACACCCTCAGGCGATTCTGTCCGGTGCTGCGGCACTTCCAGGCCGGCGTCCATTGGAGCCTGATGCAAGTTGAGAATGCCACCGACCTCGTCTTCCACAAACGCGAAGACTTGGCCCCATTTTACAACGCGCTGGTCCGAGGGAAAAAAAGGGGTCAGGTTGGTTTAATGGTGTTTCTTCCTAGGCCGCAAGCAGACCGGCAACTACCAGGGCGAAGTCGGCAACGACTTTCACACCCGCATTGAGGGCATCAGCATTCGGCATCACATGGGACCGGCGGCGATTGTCTCACTTTGATTGAAACGAATCATTCGAACATAGAAGCAGCCCGGCGATTACTGATTGCCTGATGGCGCGGAATGGCGCAGCCCTCGTAGGCGGAGGGTTCTTCATGTCCGTACAGTGAACAGCGTTTACCATGCGGCCGGGCGATGTTGAATGATCTCTCTTCATTTCAAGGAGGTCATTCATGATGGATCAGCGAGGGCGCGTGGATCCAGTCAAGGAGCGGATTTGGGGCAAATCGATTTGGTGTTGGGGCGGGAGGCAATTGAACGTCCGGGGTTTTTGTCGGCAGGAGGGGCTTTCCGATCCGGGTTCCATTCGAGGCGCCGCCGCACAGCACGTGGTATTCCCCGGAGCCCGGCCCTGTTGGGGCCGATACCACGACGTTGATCGGAAACTGATACTTGTCGTACCAGTCTACGCACCACTCCCAGACATTGCCGTGCATGTCGCAGAGGCCCCATGGATTGGGGCGCTTGCCGCCGACCGGGTGTGTCTTCTCGCCGCTGTTGGACGAAGACCACGCATAATTCCCCAGGTCACTATCACTGTTGCCGCAAGAGAAGCGCGTCTTCGTGCCGGCACGACAGGCGTACACCCACTCCGCCTCGGTCGGCAGTCGGCGCATTTGCCAAGGTTGCCCCCGCCTTGGCCGGACGAAGCAGCGCGGTCCAGGGGGTTGACAGCAGCCGCCACCAGGACGAAGTCGGGCTGACGGAGTGCTCTTCGCAAGCGGCGCTGTTCGACAAATTCATGCGACGGATGATACGCCAACCCGTCGGCTGGATGAAACGAGCGACCGGGTCAGCCCCCAAGCAACGTGGGAACAAACGGTTGCACCAGTCTGACGTCGTTTTATGCCGATAGGATGGTGTTCGACGCGGGCAGCGATAGGCCCGATCGAACCGCGGGCGGCGCGTACGCGCACACGTCCTTGTCCGGCCGCGTGGGTGCTTGACGGCCACCGCCACGGGTCCTACTCTGCCGCTTGGTCCAGGCATTGCCTTTCAGGTTTTTGTAAGGCATTTTGGTCGGCGGCGGGTCAGGCACGGCTCGCATCCGTGTCGCTTTTTTGTAGTCACATTTGAATCTTTTCTGGAGTGCTGAAAAATGGGCGTGAGAGTTGGTATAAACGGGTTTGGGCGGATCGGACGGTTGGTGTTGCGAGCGATGGCACAGCGGCCTGACGAGTTCGACGTGATGGCGATCAACGACTTGAGCAGCATCGACATGCTGCGGCAACTGCTGCGCTATGACACGGTTCACGGGCGGTTCAAGGGCACGGTCGAGGTGGGCGACGGGGCCCTGATCATCAACGGCAAGGAAGTCAAGGTGCTCGCCGAGCGGTCGCCGGCAAAGCTGCCCTGGGCCGACCTGGGCGTCGAGGTGGCCTTGGAGGCCACGGGTGTCTTCACCGTGCGAGAGAGCAGCAAAGGCGGGTACGGCGACCATCTGAAAGCCGGGGCCAGGAAGGTGATCCTCAGCGCCCCGTCGAAGGACGATCCGGACCTGATGTGCGTGCTGGGCATCAACGATGACAAGCTCTCGCCGGAGCACCAGTGCATCTCAAACGCCAGTTGCACCACCAACTGCCTGGCTCCGGTGGTCAAGGTTCTGCATGAGAACTTCGGCCTGGTCGAGGGGCTGATGACCACGGTCCACGCCTACACCAACGACCAGCGCATCGCGGACCTGATTCACACGGACCCGCGCCGGGCCAGGGCGGCGGCGCAGAACATCATTCCGACGACCACGGGAGCGGCCCGGGCGGTGGGCAAGGTGCTTCCGGAACTGAACGGCAAGCTCAACGGCTTCGCCCTGCGGGTGCCGGTGGCCGACGGCTCGCTCGTCGACTTTGTGGCTACGTTGAAGAAGTCGGTCACCCGCGACCAGGTCAACGCCGCTCTGAAGTCCGCCGCCTACGGCAAGCTCGAAGGGATTCTGGAGTACAACGAGGATCCGCTGGTCAGTTCCGACATCATCGGCAACCCGTCCAGTTCGATCGTCGATGCCCAAAGCACCATGACCATGCCGGCAGACGGCGGCAAAATGGTCAAGGTCGTCTCCTGGTACGATAACGAGTGGGGCTACTCCTGCCGTACGGCCGACCTGATCAAGATGGTAGCGACGATGTGAGTGGCGAATGGCGAATAGCGAATGAAGGAGGGTGACGTGGCGTACGCGTGGTGTCCTCCTCGCGCAACGGGTGCCCCATCCCTTGCGTAGCAAGGGGTGGGGGATGGACGGATCGCTGGTACGAGGATTCCCTCTCGCACCGTCGCTGGAGCAGGCTACGTTCTCGTGTAGATGTAGCGCCGCCCCTTGTGGGCGGCGTTGTGTGGATTACTACGTCACCCACAAGGGGTGACGCTACACGAAAACGAAACACGCTATGGCCGCATGAATTCGCTGAGTAAATGGGAACGAGATGGGAATCTCGTTCCAGCGGCAGGGAATAACGAATGACAATAACGAAAAAGACCGTCGAGAATCTGGACGTTCGCTCAAAGCGCGTGTTGGTGCGGCTTGACCTCAACGTGCCGCTTAATGACCAAGGTCAGATCACTGACGACCGGCGTATCGTGGCCGCTTTGCCCACGGTGCGCCGCTTGATCGACGGTGGCGGGCGGCTGATCCTGATAAGCCATCTCGGCCGTCCCAAGGGGGCGCCGAACGACCGGTCGAAGTTCTCGCTGGCGCCGGTTGCCAAGCGGCTGTCTGAGCTACTCGACAAACCGGTCAGACTCGTTCGGGACTGCGCCGGTCCCGAGGTCGAGGAAGCCGCAGCCGGGCTGGGTGACGGCGACGTGTGCCTGCTGGAGAATCTTCGCTTCCACAAGGCGGAGACGATCAAGGACAAAGCCGCCGCCAAGGACCCGGCCCTGCGAGACGAGAAGGACGCTTTCGCCCGCCGGCTTGCGGATCTGGCGGACGTTTACGTGAACGATGCGTTCGGTACCTGCCACCGCGACAACGCCAGCATGTTGACCGTACCAGGCCTGATGGCGGGTAAACCGCGAGTCGTGGGATACCTGGTTCAGAAGGAACTCGATTCTTTGGGTCGAGCGGTGGCCCAGCCGAAGCGGCCGTTTGTTTGCGTGCTCGGCGGGGCTAAAGTCTCGGACAAAATCGGCGTCATCCAGGCCATGTTGGAAAAGTGCGACACTGTGCTGATCGGCGGGGCGATGATGTTCACGTTCTTCGCAGCCGACGGAAGGCGCGTGGGCAAGAGCCTGATAGAGCCCGACGCCTACGGCACTGCCAGGGATTTGAAGTCCACCGCGGGCGACAAGCTCCGCCTGCCTGTTGACTGCGTTGCGGCCGAGCGGATCGAGGCGGACATCGAGAGCCAGGTGTGCACTGACGTGATTCCAGACGGTCTGATTGGGCTGGACATCGGCCCGCAGACGACCCGCGCATACCGGGAGATCCTGGCCGGGGCGAAGACAGTGGTGTGGAACGGGCCGATGGGCGTGTTTGAGACCCCGCCGTTCGATCGTGGCACGCTGGCCATCGCCGAGGCTCTGGCGGACAGCACAGCCGGCGGGGCGGTCACCATCATCGGCGGCGGAGACAGCGCCGCTGCGGTTGCCGGTGCCGGCCTGTCCGAGCGAATGACCCACATCTCCACCGGCGGCGGCGCGTCGCTGGAGTTTCTGGAGGGCAAACCGTTCGCGGCCCTTGAGGTGCTCGACGACGTGTGAAATAATGCCTTAGAACGTGTGTGAGAAGTCTTATCCGAGCCGCGACCGTGAGGGAGCGCAACGCCCTATACTGTTATCCTCGACATTCTTGTTTTCCTGCGCGCATTCTCGGTTGCGGCGGAGCCGCGCTGGGTAGCTGGTAAGCACGAAGAACGGTATAGGACTCTGATGCACCATTTATGAATCACTGCACTAGACACGCCGCATTGCGGGCGGACTGCCCCGTTCCCAACGAACTCGGAGACTCGGATTGAACTGGCCGCTGGCCGAGCCGAAGATTCGCATCGCCCCGTCGCTTCTGTCGGCCGACTTCAGTCAACTCAGCGATGAGGTTCGGGCCATCGAGAGGGCCGGTGTCGAGGTGCTGCACCTCGACGTGATGGACGGGCGTTTCGCGCCCAACCTCACCTTCGGCATCCCGGTCATCAAGTCGCTTCGACCCAAGACCAAGATGTTCTTCGACGCCCACCTGATGATCGAGGAACCCAAACGGTACGCCGAGGCATTCGCAGAAGCGGGCTGCGATCTGCTGACCTTCCACATCGAGGCGACCGACGAACCGAGGGCTGTGATAGACCACATTCACTCGCTGGGCGTCGCCGCGGGGGTCTCGCTCAACCCGACGACGCCGGTGTCCTCCATAGAAAGTATCATGGATTCGGTCGAACTGGTGCTGATCATGAGCGTTTGGCCCGGCTTTTCCGGGCAGAAGTTCATGCCCGAGGTGCTGCCGAAGGTGGAAGAGCTGCGCCGCCGGCTGACACCGCGCCAGAGGCTCCAGATCGACGGCGGCATCGACCTGAACACGATCAGTTCAGCCGTCTGTGCCGGGGCGGACACGTTGGTAGCCGGCTCGGCGGTCTTCGGCAAGCCGTACCCGCCCGCCGCGGCCACGGCACTGCGCGACAAGGCCCAGACCGTGTGGGGAGCGAGTTGAGCAAGGCGACCCGACCGGAAGTCGGCTGGAAACGACGCACGACCAGGCTTGCGACAACATGATCGGTCGGACTTCGGCCGTGAGACTGTCGGCGAAGATGTTCTGCCGTGCGCTTGTCGGGTTGCTGTCCCTGTCATGGTTTCGTGAGGTTCCTGCCGGCATCAGCCGTCGGCCGGGCGGAGCGGGTTCGGCGCATCATCCATACCGTTTGGGTCTTGACCGGACGAAAAACCCACCCCGGCAAGCGCGTAACCCGCCGGGGTGGGATCGTCTGTTTGCCGGCCGGTCATGTCGTCACGGCCCGGTCGAGCTTACTATTCATCAAACCCCGGTTTGAGTTTAGGCTGCTAACACCCGCCGCCGGCGTAGCATTCGCTGACACCGAAGATGGCCACCGCGTTCGACGA
>Ga0114922_10003563_pt1 | contig 14499 bp, 11 predicted proteins | sample AartaG_FD_100975 | JGI IMG/M metagenome (GOLD analysis project Ga0114922, IMG submission 100975) | Deep subsurface microbial communities from Aarhus Bay to uncover new lineages of life (NeLLi) - Aarhus_00045 metaG | ecosystem: Environmental > Aquatic > Marine > Oceanic > Sediment | place...
AGAGGTATGCCATAAAAGGCCATTTAAGGCGGGACGGGTTTCATCCTTTGAAATCGCAAACAATACTTTCTTTATCAGTTTGGAAAATGACTGCGCATTTATCTTTATCTGACGGCCGGGATGAATGTCGGGCAACTTCGGGAAATCTTCAGCCGAAAATCCTGAAAGCTTATATAAACCGGAACCGCATTTGATCTCCATCCTGTTTTCTGAAGCTACTATATCAAGCTCATAATCGGGGAGCTCTTTAACGATCTCGAAAAAAACCTTTGCCGGAACAGTTATACTGCCCTTTTTGAGTATTTCCACCTCGATCGATGAGGTCATGGATACATCAAGATCGGTAACTTTCAGCTCAAGTTTATCGCCATTCAAATCAAACAGTATATTGGACAGGATTGGTATAGTCGATTTTGGCGGCACAATACTCTGAAGACGAGAAACGGCAGTGTTTAATTTCGCTTTATTTGTTTTGAATCTCATTTTCCCTCCACCTTGTATCTTTTAAAATAGACATACAAGAGCTCGAATTTTTAAAATCGACACCTATACATTAGCATCGCTATTATCTATCAAAATTAGCCTGTATGTCAATTTAATTATTTTAAAAAGTTTCCCCAATTTTTTAAAAACCATGATTTCCATTTATCGAAAATATTAACTCTATGAAATATATTAGATTATAAAGAAAGTGGGGCATGTCTCCCCGAGACGTGCCAATTAATAGGCAGGAGTCGTCCGCCAAGGCGGACTGCCCTGCAACCACCGGAATCCATATCCAAAGAAAAATATTTATTGACACGGAGACAAGTTTTATAATAATATCGTTCAGGGCAGTGTCTCAAACGCACGGTTACTATGTTGTTTTGTAAACTTTACGGGTTAAGGGCATAGAATGAAAGATGAAAGCAAAACCAAAAAGAAACTGATAAGAGAATTGTCTTCCCTGCGACAGCGTGTTTCCAGGTTGGACAAAATAGAAGCTGAGTGTAAACTTGGGCAGAAAACACTAAAGCTCACAAATCGCATCCTCAAAATCGCAAACGAGAATACAAAGAAAATAAGGCTGCTTCAAGAGCTAACTATTGAAATCAAAAGTTTCACCGGCTGTGATGCTGTAGGAATCAGACTTCTGAATGATAAAGGCAATATCCCATACGAAGCGTATACTGGTTTCAGCAAGAGTTTCTATGAAACTGAAAGCCCTTTATCAATCGGGTCTGATAAGTGCATGTGTGTCAATGTCATCAAACAAGAAACTGATCCAACGCTCCCATTCTATACAGAAGGAGGGTCCTTTTATATAAATGGTACGAGCCATTTTTTGGCTACTATTTCGGCGGAGGAAAAGGGAGAGACCCGAAATATGTGCAACAAAGTCGGATATGAATCTGTTTCGTTGATTCCAATTCGCCTAAAAGGCATGATTTATGGTCTTATCCACGTGGCCGATAAACTGGAAAACAAGACGCCTTTGGCGATAGTAACAACATTGGAAGAGATATCACAACATGTTGCAGCAGCCATCATAAAGGTTTCCGCGGAGGAGCGGATTCGGAAATCTTTACAAGAAAAAGAAACGCTTCTTAGAGAAATCCACCATCGCGTCAAAAATAATTTGCAGATTATTCATAGCCTGCTCGACTTACAATCCGATCAATTAGAAAATCACGAGGCGAGCAAAGCTATTCAAAACAGCCAAAGTCGCATAAAGTTGATGGCACTTATCCATGAACAATTGTACCAATCCGATGAACTCTCAAAGATCAATTTTGCTGGATATATTAAGAGTCTGATAGCTGATTTGCTCCGCTCTTTCGGAGCAGATCCGGGCCTCATTAAGCTGAACGTTCATCCAGAAAATGTTTATTTGAGTATTGACCAGGCTATTCCATGCGGGTTGATTATTAATGAATTGGTTTCAAATTCTATCAAGCATGCTTTCCCCGAGGGAAGAGGGCGCAAAATTGACATCGGACTTATCGCTATTAAAGATAGCCTTACCTTACGTATTGAGGATAATGGTATAGGTTTCCCAAAAGATAAGGATCCTAAATTTGCAAAGTCTTTAGGTCTTCGGCTGGTCTATTTATTAACGCAGCAGCTTGAAGGCTCTATCATGCTGCATAGAAGCGGCGGTACAGCATTTGAAATAACATTTCCAAAACAACTATAAATACATTTCCAGGAAACAGAAAGATGACTGAAAATACTAATATTATGATCGTAGAAGATGAGAGCATCGAAGCAATGAGTATACAGAATAGACTGGAAAAACTAGGATATTCAATATCTATTATCGTATCATCTGGCTGGAAGGCAATTCAAGAAACCAAACGAACTAAGCCCGATGCAATATTGATGAATATTAAGCTCAAAGGGGAGATGGATGGGATAGAAGCAGCTGCACGAATCACAGAAATTATAGATATTCCGATAATTTTTATAACAGCTTACGCTGACAAACCTACGTTGGCTCGCGCCAGAGATATAGGACCTTTTGGCTATTTAATAAAACCGATTGATACAACGGAACTGCAGGCCACTATTGAGATGGCTATTTATAAACATAAGATGGAAAGTATGCTAAAAGAAAGTGAGGAGCGGTTTCGGGCATTCGCAGATTACACCTATGATTGGGAGTATTGGATAGCGCCTGATGGCAGCCTAATCTATATTTCGCCATCATGCGAGCGCATTTCCCGTTATAAGACTACCGAATTCCTGGAAGACCCGGCGTTGCTCGAGAAAATCGTCCATCTTGAAGACAGACAGCTGTTTTCCCGACACCTTCGGGAAGGATCGGAGAAAGACATGCCGCTTTCTATTGAATTCCGCATAACTACTAAAGGCGGTGAGATTCGCTGGATCGGCCATGTCTGTCAATTAGTGCGCAATGGAAAGGGATACAATCTCGGCAGACGTGTCAGCAACCGTGATATCACCGAAAGAAAAAAGGCAGAAGAGTTGCGTGAAAAGCTAATAATCGACCTACAGGATGCCGCAAATAAGATCAAAACCCTAAGCGGTTATCTGCCTATTTGTTCATCATGCAAAAAAATACGAAATGAGAATGGATGTTGGAGTGAACTCGAGGTTTTTATTAGCAATCATTCAGATGCGGAATTCAGTCATTCTCTATGCGAAGACTGCGCCAAAAAGCTATACCCTGATTTTCATAAAGACTCAAACAAGGATGATGATTAGGCTGTGTTTCTTGGCCTTGATTTCCCCTTGAAGATCTTATAGTCATTAAAGTCAGGAGGACAAGGCGGTTAGCCTGCCGGAATCTATTTACGCTGGAACCACAGGCCGCCAAGGCGGACTGCCCTGCTAATCTTGCCAACGGTTATATCCAGCCCTATTTCGCATGGGGGCGACGCCCTTTAACATTTCAGAAATCATATTTGCCGAAACACCAGTTGCGTTTCGCTTTGCGGTAATAACCCATAGCAAGCTGAGGGACACCCGCCCGGTTTCCAAACGGAGTTGGAAACCAGGGACATTTCTAACTCACGGCAAATAACGCCGTGATAATCAGTGACAATATGGCAAATATAATTGGAAATATATATTCAAAATAAATAATTATTAGTTTAAAAACTGACTTATTATAATTTCTAATTATGCTGGCATAGACTATTTCAAGGTTTTTTAATTTTATATAGAAATCCTCGCATTCAAGAAATTTTGATATAATACCAGTGTTAAAAATACTCGAAGTTTTTTTTGCGATGGCGATTTCTTCTTCAAAAAAGGTTTGATAGGATATTAGTTTATTGTTCTTATTTTCAAAAGCCCCTCGTATATTTTTTATATATTGATTAAACTTTCCTTTCAATTTAGTTCTATACTCAGTTGGTTCTATTGAAAAGGAACTCGAAAAAGCAGATGTTAATTCGCCAATAATTCTCTCGATTACGTCATAGGCAAGTTTCTGTGCAATATTGTATCTATCATTACATAACCACATAATGATACGTTTATTATGCATATAGTTATTATAATCATTAAATGTATGAAATATGAATATTAAGAAAAAATACAGATTTATTGCAATAAGCATTACTATAATACTATTTGGATTCTGAACATATTCAGTAGATATTATCCCGAATATATTTATTTTTCTGGGAATAATGCCTAAATACCAAATAGATAGATTTATTAAGCAAAATATAAGTAACAATTTTTTATTCTTTCTTGTATGGCTACTTATGAAATCGTTTAACGGCTTTGAGGAATATTCTTCAATTTGCTTAATTATATCAGTTAATCTTTCAAATGCTAAGTTCCGCGCAATAACTGTCATAAATTCCTCTTCATAATAATGCTCCTGATCGCAATATTATGATAAAAATACTCGTTCTTACTAGAGCACAAATGGTCATACTGCGGCCTCATCTAAACCCCTTTCCTCAAGCTCAAGCAAAATATACCACTTACACTATAAAATGTCAAGATTTTTAAACTTAAAATGCTAAATACCATGGCGATATCAAAAACTTTGGCGGCCATCGGGTAATAATCCCTCCGCAAACCCTATATTGTGGGCGGCATACGTCCCCGTGTGCCTCTATTGCAATGAGAAGTTTAGGGGCAGACCGGTCCGCCCAGGGCGGATGCCGCGCACATCATAATGGTATTAAACCGCCCCCCTCTATTCCGGTTGACCTTCAAAATTAAAATCATATATTACCCAAAATAGATTTGATGGTTTTAGTCAGGAGCCACGGCTCCTGACCTACCGACTTATAGGCTGAGATAGATCAGGAGGATGTTTTAATGGCTATAAAATTAGACGGCCAGAGCCTTACCATAGAAGATGTTGAAAAAGTGGCCCGTTATAACGAAAAAGTCGAGATGGCGCCGGAAGCCCTGAAACGGATTAAGAAATGCCGGGCGATGCTGGATAAGAAAATCGAAGCTAAAGAGATCATGTATGGCGTTAATACCGGCATCGGCGAATTTTCAGAAATAGTCCTAAGCGACGAGCAGGTCAAGCAGTTTCAGAGGTATTTGATTTATAACCACTCGGCGGGTATCGGCAAACCCGCTCCTGTCGAGCATGTGCGGGCGGCCATGCTGACCCGAATCAACGTCCACTGTCATGGCAACTCCGGCTGCCGTCCCGAAATAACCCAGACCCTTGTTGACCTGCTCAATAAAGGAGTAACTCCGGTAGTCTGTGAAAAAGGCAGTGTCGGCGCTTGCGGCGATTTAGCCCCGATGAGTCAGATTGCGCTTTTGATGATGGGCGAAGGCGAGGCGTTCTACAATGGCGACAGACTCCCATCGGCTGAGGCTATGAAAAAAGCCGGCATCCCGGTTCCGGGTCTTCACGCCCGTGACGGTTTAGCTACCATCAATGGTTCAAACCTTTTAGCCGGTATGGGCTGTCTCGAGCTTTTAGACGCTGAACGGTTGATTGCCCAGGCTGAAATCGCCTGCGCCATGACTCTTGAATCCCTGATGGCAAATATGAAACCGTACGACGAGAGGCTTCATAAAATGCGCGGCTTCAATGGCGCTGTTACTTCAGCAAACAATATAAAAAAAATGATAGATGGTTCTGATCTGGCGACAGGCAAATTAAAAGTCAAGGTTCAGGATGCCTACTCGATGCGCTCCACTCCTCAGGTAATCGGCGCCGCTCGCGATCATCTTGCCTATGCCCGAAAGCAGTTTGAAATCGAGATTAACGGCGTCGGCGATAATCCTATCTTTCTGCCTGATGAAAATACTGTTCTGACAGGCGCCAATTTCCAGGGGACACCGATCAGCCTGCCGCTGGATATGGTCGGCGCTTCGATTGCCATGATATGCGTTTTATCCGAACGCCGCCTTAATCGCTTATTGAACCCTGCCTTGAGTGTCGGCCTGCCCGCATTTTTGACCAAGGGGGCGGGTATGTTTTCAGGCCATATGTTAAGCCAGTACACTGCCGGCATGCTTATCACCGAACAGCGCATTCTATCGACGCCATCATGCATTCAGTCGATTCCCGCTGCCGCCGACCAGGAGGACTTTGTCAGCATGGGGATGAACGGGGCGCTGAAAACAGCGCAAATTCTGGAAAACGCATGCGGCACAATCGGCATCGAACTTATTGCCGCGGCTCAGGCGCTCGATTTCCGCGAGTTTAATTTTGGCAAAGGAACGATAGCCGCCCATACCGCTGTTCGCCGGGTTGTCGATCATCTGGATGTCGACCGCCCATTATTCAACGACCATAATAATATGGCTGAAGCGGTTAAACAGTATGAAATTATGCAGGCTGTTGAAAAGGAAATAGGACCGCTGGGAAGTTCATGGTAACAAAGGAGCTTAAAGGCATCTGCTTTGTTTTATTAAAATCCTCTAATCCCGTTATTAGATCCGGGAACATTTCAATTAAAAATCAGATTATTATTTTAATATGGTTGAACGCTACATTTTAGAAATCTGGAATGTTCTGCTGGATCTGGGATTCCCGCTTCTTCTGGGAATTGTGATCGCCGGGGCAGTTCATGTGATTCTACCGCCTGGATTTGTTCATCGCAATTTTGGCAAGCGTGGCCTGAAAAGCGTTATAAAAGCCACGATGATAGGTGTACCGATGCCTTTATGCTCATGCGGCGTGATTCCAACAGCCATTGGTCTTAAACAGGATGGCGCTTCTGATGGCGCCTCCACCAGCTTTTTAATCAGCACTCCTCAGACAGGAGTCGACTCGATTTTAGTAAGCGCCGCATTCTTAGGCTGGCCGTTTGCAATTTTCAAACTGGCGGCGGCGTTTATCACCGGGATTATTGGCGGCACAGCGGTTGATTTAATCGATAAATATCAAGACGTAAAAAATCAGCCGGATAAAATAACCGAGCAGTTGCAGAATTATAGCTCAAAATTCAAAGAGGCGTTCAAATTCGGCGTCTTTGAACTGTTCGGGATGATTTATCGCTGGATAATAGTCGGCATATTTTTGGCCGCCCTCATTTCACTATTAGTACCTACCGGTTATCTTTCAACCATAAGCTGGATCGGCGGCTTAGGCGGCCTATTTCTAATGCTTCTGATCTCGTTGCCCTTATATGTCTGCGCCACTGCATCTGTGCCTGTTGCGGCATCACTTATCGCCGCGGGCATGCCTGTCGGAACGGCTATGGTTCTTTTAATGGCTGGACCCGCCTCAAACATCGCCACGGTCGGAGCGATATTCCGGGCTTTTCGCGGCAGAGTTCTGACCATCTATTTGGCAACAGTAGCAGTGTTCAGCATATTCTTCGGCTGGCTTTTCGACTTTATGATAAGCCCCGGCCAGCCTCTGGCAATGCACTATCATCAGAATGGCAGTTGGTTTGCTGTCACCTCTGCAATCATATTACTTGGCCTATTTGCTTATATTATTATTCATGACCTGAAAGCAAAATTTGCCTTGAAATCAGCGCGTTCTATGGAAGAAGCAATGGGCATAAGATTAAATGTTAAAGGTATGACCTGCCAGCATTGCGCAATGAATGTTACAAAAGCATTAGAAAGCGTTGATGGGGTTGAAACGGTGAAAGTTTCTGTCGATGACGGTTTGGCTGTTGTTAGTGGTATAGCAGATGCTAATATGCTTATTGAATCAGTTAAGAAAGCAGGCTATGATGCGGCAGTATCAGAATAACGTCATTTCTTCCAGAATGCAGGCATAACCAGCGCCATTACAGTAAAGAGTTCAAGACGTCCCAGTATCATGCAAAAGCTCAAGAATAGTTTACCTATATCAGGAATAAAAGCATAATTTTCAATCGAGCCGACTCTGCCCAAGCCGGGTCCGATATTCGCCAGGCAGGCAATGACTGATGAAAATGCAGTAACAATATCAAGACCAAGCGCCGCCATAAAAACAGAACCGACCGCAAAGGCTAAAACAAATAAAATAAAGAAACCGGCAATCGATTTCGCAGTGGAATCAGGAATGGGATTTTCGCCGATTTTTACCGCTACTACAGCCTTCGGATGAACCGCTTTATACAGTTCGGCTCGAATAATCTTTAATAATACTAAAATGCGGGATATTTTCATGCCGCCGGCAGTCGAACCGGCACAGCCGCCGATAAACATCAATATGACCAAAATCAATCGGGCAAACGAAGGGTAAACATCAAAATTATCTGTACCATAACCGGTAGTGGTGCTGATTGCTATTGTCTGAAACAAACCCTTCCGGAAAGCCACAAGCAAATTGCCATGAATAGGTATTATAGCAAACGTCAGGATTATGGTTGAAACCACTATGATTGTTAGATAAGCCCTGAATTCATAGTCTTTAAAGATTCCGGTCGAATCTCCCCTGACGATTCGGTAATAAAGATAGAAATTGACGCCCGCGGATAACATGAAGAAACAGACGGCATAATCGATTGCAGGATTATTAAAACCCCCGATTGATGCGGTAATCGTTGAAAAGCCGCCGGTCGACATGGTAGTAAAACTATGGCATATTGCATTATATAATGACATGCCCAACAGTTTTAGAACCGCCACTTCGGCCAAAGTAATCCCCAGGTAAATTTTCCACAATATCGATGATGTTTCTTTAAGTTTTGGCCGGAAACTTTCCGTGATAGGCCCAGGAACCTCTGATTTAAAAAGGTGTTTGGCTCCTCCGCCAAGACGGGGCAGGATGGCAATAAACAGGACTATGATCCCCATTCCGCCCAGCCATTGAGTCAACGAGCGCCAGTATAACAGCGCCCTTGACTGGTCCTCTATAATTACAATAGCGGTTGAACCGGTGGTCGTGAGACCGGAAACGGTCTCAAAGAAGGCGCTGCAAAAAGAGCTGAAGGTCTTCTCAAATATAAAAGGCAAGGCCCCGAATACGCCCGCTAAAACCCAGCTAAACGCGGTTATCACCAGCGCTTCTTTCAGGTAAATATCACCCCGGCTCTTAACGCCGATTAAGATCAATACTAAACCAAAAAATGCCGTGATACCGACTGAATACAAGAACGAAATAACAGCCTGCTGATCATTATCTAAAAACGCCCATATCAATGAGGTCGACATGGCCGCCGACATTACGATCAGCAATAAGCCAATCAATCTACAGCTGTAGCGAATGTTCATTATTTTGACCTGAAAAGATTTTCCACTTTAGGTCGGACTTCCGGAGTAGTAAATACGATCACTTTATCTCCAGCCATTATTTCATCATTGCCCGTAGGAATTATTACCCCTCTTTTTCCAGCTATTGCGCCAATAATAGCTTCTTTAGGAAAACGAAGATTTTTCAGCGCCTTCCCAACAACTTTTGAACCTTCAGGAGCCGCAAACTCCAGTATTTCTCCCTTGTCGAGTTCAATATCAGACACCGAAACCACTTCGCCCGAACGCACATATTTTAGAATCTGGTTAGCGGCAAAACGTCGCGGCGATATTGTAGCATCCAGGCCGAGATGTTTATAAACCGACAGATAGTCAGGTCTGTGAACAATAGCGATAATTTTTTTACTGCCGAGTTCCTTTGCTAAAAGACCGGACATCAGGTTAACCTCATCACGCTTCGAGGCTGTCACAAAGACATCCACTTCACCTATTTTTTCCTGTTTTAAAAGCTCTATATCAGTTCCATCGCCATTGATTATCAGGGTTTTGCTCAATTTTTCAGACAGCATTTCACATCTGTCTTTTCTCCACTCGATCAGGATAACCGATATTTTCATCCCCTCCAGCAATTTTGCTACTGCATAGCCGATTTCCCCTCCACCTAAGACCGCCACCTTTCTAGCTTCCGTCTTTTGACGGTCGCTGAAAAATTCCGCTTCTTTTTCGATGACGCCGCTTTTACCCATAACAAATATCTTATCATTTTCTTCAAGAATAGTATTACCGGATGGAATAATCAGCTCCTGGCCGCGAATGATAGCGGCAATTAAAAGATCGTCAGGCGTATCGAGGTCTTTTAAGGGCACACCGGTAACGCCGGCCTTTTTCTTTTGTATAACCTGCATCATCTCAACCTGGCCATTGGCAAAATCTGCAATAAATATTGCCCCCATTGTCCCTACCAACTTGCTTATCTCGATCGCTGAAAGAATCTCCGGTGAAATGACCAGATCGATACCGAACAACCCCTGATACGATCCGCGGTTATCGGGCAGATACTCTCCAGAATCGACCCGGGCGATGGCTTTTTTAGTGCCCATGTTCTTGGCGATAAGCGAGGTCAGTATATTCACTTCATCGAGGTTGGTTACAGAGATTAACAGGTCTGTATTTTTAATGTCAGCCTCATTCATAACTTTGATAGAACCGGCCTGACCAACGACCGAACGAACATCAAGCCTATCCTTAACTGCCGCTACGACATCAGGATTTGAGTCGATCACAGTTACATTATGGTCCTCTTTCGAGAGAACCGAGGCGATATGTTTGCCTACCTCGCCTAAGCCGATTACGACAATATTCATAAGAACACTCCTAAAAAAACGAATCGGTCATTTCTTAACGATCTTGATGACCGATCCTGCGACTGAATTTAAATTATCCAGTTTTTATGTCAAGATGAATTTTTCTATAATATAAAATTTGCTTGATTTTTGTATCAATAATTTTAAATTAAGTTATGGAAAATTTATGGGCGCCCTGGCGAGCAGCGTACATATTGGGTCCAAAAGAAAAAGAATGTATATTTTGCAGCCGTCTTAAACAAAAAAAAGATCGAGAAAATCTCATCCTGTACAGGGGTAAGAAATCCTTTATTATTATGAACCGATATCCCTATAACAGCGGGCATCTGATGGTCGCTCCTTACTCGCATAAAGCCTGTTTGGAAGAATTGACAAAAGGCGAATATACCGAAATGTTCGAGCTTCTAACTCTCAGTTCCAGGCTCCTTACTACAGCAATGCCTGCCGACGGTTTAAACATCGGCATCAACCTGGGTGAGGCGGCCGGTTCCAGCATTCGCGACCATTTACATATTCATATCGTTCCCAGATTTATGGGAGACACAAATTTTATGCCGGCAATAGGTTTTACAAAAATTCAGTCCTTTGATTTGTATCAGATATACGATGCTTTAAAAAAGAATCTTAAAAAGCTTTTAAAGAAGTGAAAATACCCAAGAAAAAAGAGCTTTCAGAACTTCAGAAGAAATATCGAACTGATAAGAAAATCGGCGAGGTTTATGGTGTGCCTGGACGGCTTGTTGCATATTGGCGTTCGAAAAAGAATATCGGGTCATATAATCTACCCAAATATTCTCGTGAAAAAATCATGGACCTCTGGGATCGCTTTGGAGACGACCGTTTGGCCGGAATTGAACTGGGTATATCGGGTCCTGGCTTCAGACGATGGCGTTTACAGTATGGAATCAAACATAAGCCAGCCCAGTTGAAAATGGAACAGCTCGAGCTGGATTTTGCCGATCTCCCCAGTAAAACTAAATCCTCGCGTAAAGAAACATTCATCAGGAAGATGTTAGCCCGCAAATCCGGACTGAAAGCCGTTGAGGAAGGCGAAACAGTTACGGTTGAACCCGATTTAGCAATTGCCGTCGATAATGCCGGTCCGGCTATTGATCAGTTCTATAATTTGGGCAATAAAAAAGTAATCGACCAATCAAAGATCGCAGTAATTTTGAATCACCTGCAGATTCCCCAGCTCCACACTTTAGCAGATGAGCATAAAAAAATCCGGGAATTTGCAAAGAAACAAAATATCACGAAATTCTATGATATCGGTTGGGGTATATCACACCAGGTGATGCTCGATGAAGGTTTGATTCTGCCCGGGCAAATGGCGGTCGGGACCGATCACTATACCGCAGTCTACGGTTGTATAGGCGTATTTTCAACAAGCATTGACCCTCAAGAAATGGCAAAGGTATGGGCTACCGGTAAAACTCAATTTACAACGCCGGAAACAATCAAGGTTGTTATAAATGGTCGTCCCGGCGCCGGCGTTTTCACCAGTGATATAATTTTTAATCTTTCCCGTGAAATAAATAAATATGCCTCCTATAATAAGGCATTCGAGTTTTACGGGCAGGCTGTTGTGAATATGACTGCAGCCCAGCGAATTACCCTCACCAGTTTTGCTATCGATGCAGGAGCTAAATTAGCGATTATTCCTTTTGATGAAATAACTCAACGATATTTGAAAAAAATTACCAAGGCAAAATATAAACCTATCACTGCCGATATAGATGCTTTCTATGAAAATGAAATCGAGTTTGATGTCTCTTACCTTACTCCACAGGTAGTATGTTATAACAATTATAAGGAAATCAAGCCGGTGGAAGAAATGGCCGGTAAGAAAATTGATCATGTAGTCCTTGGCGGTTGTACCAATGGCCGCCTGGAGGACCTCGAGATTGCAGCCTCGATACTGAGGGGGCGACGAATACATCGCAATACACGAATGTTCGTGGTGCCGGCTTCACGTAAAATCTACCTGAAAGCGATAGATAAGGGTTATATCAGTACGCTGATTGAATCTGGCTGCCTGGCGCTTCACCCGAGCCATTGCTCCTGCTTAAGCGCCAATAACAGTATGCTGGCCGATGGTGAGAGGGCGTTGACCACATCCTGCAGAAAATCAATTAATAGCATCAAGCAAAACTATTCAGAAACCTATATCGCTTCTCCGGCAACCGTTGCGGCATCGGCGCTCGAGGGCGCCATTACCGATCCCAGAAAGTACCTTCTTTAAAGCGTATAATATGAAAAAATAAAGGCGTCGCATTAAACGATCTTTCATTTTTATAGAATCTATTTCTTTTAATTCCCCTGTTGCTTTCTACTTGGCCGGCTAATATATTGCTCCGGTTTTTAAAGATTAGTTTTACAACTTCGGAGGAATAAATGATAAAAAGAACTAAACGTGATTTTGTGGCTATAAAAGATTTCTCAGAATCTGAAATAAGAGAAACTATTAAACTGGCAATAGATTTAAAAAAGAAAAAACAAAAGCTTGACGTTTTAGCCGGCAAGACTGTCGGCTGTATTTTTCATAAAGCCTCTCTCCGCACCCGGATTTCGTTTGAGGTCGGCATATACGAACTCGGCGGCAATTCGCTGTATATCACTGAAAAAGAGATCGAGCTGGGTAAACGCGAATCGATTTATGACGCCGCTAAAGTACTGTCGCGTTACCTGGCTATGATAGTGATTCGGACATTTTCTCACAGCGACGTCGAGCGGCTTGCCGAACACGCCGATATACCTGTAATCAACGGCCTGACCGACCTTCTGCACCCCTGCCAGATCATGTCGGATATGCAGACTATTACCGAGCATAAGGGCAAAATCGACAACCTGAAAATCGCTTATTTGGGCGACGGCAATAATGTCGCCAACAGTTGGCTCAAGGCTGCCGTCAGGATGCCGATGGAACTGCGAATCGGCGCTCATAAGGATACACCGCCGGATGCCGCAATTCTGGAAGAAGCCAAAAAAGCTGGAAAATCAAAAATAATCGTAACTGACAATCCAGATGAGGCTGTGGCCAATGCCGATGTAATCTACACCGATGTTTGGGCTTCAATGGGACAGAAGCATCTCCAGGATGAAAAAGAGAATCTTCTTCAGGCTTTCCAGGTAAATTCAAGGCTATTAAATAAAGCAAACCCCGAGGCGATTGTCATGCATTGCCTGCCGGCTAACCGTGGAAGGGAAATCACCGATGAGGTAATGGACGGACCGCAATCGGTGGTATTCGACCAGGCTGAAAACCGCCTTCACATGCAAAAAGCAATCATGATAAAGCTGGCGCGGGAAAGCTTTTAGAATTTAGTGGGTTGTCGAAACCGCAGGAGGTTTCGACCTACAATTCTCACAGTTTTAAAGGTTTGAATTATTAAAAATCATTTTTAACATTTTTTCGTTAAAATTTTTTTCGTCATTAAATCCCTCTAGTAAATTCCTATCACTTATAATTTTAAGAATTGATCTTCTTAATATTTCGTCCAATTTTAATGCTACATCTTTCAATCTTTCAAACGATGATTTTTCTATATTGCCATGTAAAGTTACTGATCTAATATTATATGCCTTTTTTAAAAGCTTATATGTCTCCACTCTTTTAGCTGGGTCTTCCTCAATAAAAAACGCAACTCTTTCAGCAAGTTGATGACTTAATTCCTTATCACTCTTTAAAAACAATGATTCAAAGCAAGTCATATATTCAGCAATTTTTAATGGTAAATAATCTGAAGATCTGATACCTTGAAAATAAAATAACGCTCTTGAAACCCTATTAGTTTTCCTGTCCGGTTTAGTTTTACTAAAATCACCGCCAAAAGCATTCTGTTCAGGTAGATTAATGAACATATCCATGAATTTAGCCAATGCTTTGAGTTCGCGGACAGTAAATATATCTTTGCGATTATTATCGTCTTTGAGACTAGTGTCATGTCAACATAATAATAATGGGTATTTCATTGACTTCCGTAGTTGTTTGTGCTATATTTACGCAAACATGGAGGTGGTCGATGAAAAAATACATCGTTCGATTATCGAAGGAGGA
>Ga0114922_10003564_pt1 | contig 14498 bp, 12 predicted proteins | sample AartaG_FD_100975 | JGI IMG/M metagenome (GOLD analysis project Ga0114922, IMG submission 100975) | Deep subsurface microbial communities from Aarhus Bay to uncover new lineages of life (NeLLi) - Aarhus_00045 metaG | ecosystem: Environmental > Aquatic > Marine > Oceanic > Sediment | place...
AGAGCCTATGCACCCCCGTCGTGGTTTCCTCGGATACACCGCGGATCTGGCGGGCAACCTTGTGCCACCTTTCAGGATCGCCGGTCAGGCTCTCTTTTAATCGAGCCATGACGATGGCCATTTCCGGGTCATAGCCGCCAATATCGGCCAGCGAGGGATCCTCCTCTACTTTAACGCCCTGATGGACGAACAGGGTGGCGTCCCCGCCGTCATCGACGATCAGATCGGGTCCGGTTCCGTCAGGCCAGGTCAGCGCTTGCTCGGTACACCACCAATACTCCTGCAGACTCTCCCCTTTCCAGGCGAACACGGCGGCGGAGCCCGCTTCGGCCACCGCTGCTGCGGCGTGATCCTGGGTCGAGAAGATGTTGCAGGAAGCCCAGCGTATATCCGCGCCCAGTTCCTTGAGGGTCTCGATCAGGACCGCCGTTTGGATCGTCATGTGCAGGCTGCCCATGACTTTCAACCCTCGCAGGGGTTTTTCGCTACCGTATTTTCTCCTCACCGTCATCAGCCCGGGCATTTCCTTTTCCGCTAGTTCGATTTCCTTGCGTCCCCACTCCGCTAAAGCCAGGTCGGCGACCTTGTGGGTAATTTGCAGATCAAGTGCCAATTTACTCATCTTTTTTCCTTTCTCTATATCTCTATGTAGCAGTCTTCGCTGTGAATTGCTCTCCGCAAAACTTGCGGTCATCCAGAATTGATTTGCCTGATGCTACGATACAGAACAACCGTAAGGCCCATTCGGACCGGAAATAACTGCTGTTCCTCGATAGTGAATCCCGCCGCTTCGAGCCAAAGCTCAATCTCCCGGGTCGAGAATCCGAGCCACTGGTCCCCGTAACGGCTGCGCATGATCTCCTCGTCGTGCTTACAGAAATCGACGACGATTAGGGTCCCTGCCTTTCGAAGAATCCGCCGGGCTTCGAGCAAACCCTCCCTGGGGTTGCGTAGATGATGAAGAACCAGGTTGACAACGGCTGAATCCACTTCCCGGTCCCGTAACGGGAGGTGTTCGAGCTCGCCGATCCGCAGATCAAATTTTCTTCCCGCTGTTTCGAGTCGTCGCCTTGCTTCAGCAAGCATTTCTCGAGAGCTGTCGACGCCGACGACAGTCCGGACTCGCTCAGCCATCCCCTCTAGAAGGGCGCCGTTGCCGCAGCCAAGGTCAACCGCACTTTCAGTCCGGGGTATTCGATCGACGATTTCGCCGACCAGATCCAACTCGCCGATAATGCTTCGTTTCATGACCTCCCAATTGGGAGCGAGGGAGTCAAAAAAACGACGGGATTGTATCTTCCCGGTACGCAGTACCTCTGCGGCTCTTTCTATATCACTTTCAAAGATCTGATCTTCTTCAAAGAGATATCGAATGGATTCGGTGAACCGAAGCCCCGGGCCTTGGTCCACGGCTCGGTAAAACGCCCATAGACCGTCTCGCCTGGATTCGACAATCCCGCTGTTTTGTAGTAGTTTGAGGTGCCTGGAGATACGGGACTGCCCCATATCGAGGATCTCCATCAACTCTTGAACGTTGAACTCTCGAAAACACAAAATGTTCAACAAACGGAGACGGGTTTCGTCGCCGAGGGTTTTGAAATATCGGAGCGCTTCCTGAGGAACCGAATTAACATCCATTATATCAAAATATCTTGATATATTTATATACAAAATCGATACTGCTGTCAAGTCGGGGAGAAATCGGAAATCTGTGGCCAGTCCGTTTTTCCTCCGGCTGCGGGTAGCCGAAGACGGCAAATTCGCCGATACTGTTCTCTGATAAGGAGCGGATATGGGGGTACTTCTCGACACGCTTGCGAACAGACGATTCTTGGTAGCGGATGGTGCCTGGGGCACCTTTCTCCAGGCCCAAGGGTTGGAGCCGGGCGCCTGTCCGGAGCTGTGGAACGTGGACGAACCGGAGAAGGTTCGAGCGGTGGCTGCGGCTTATGCAGAAGCAGGGGCGGATCTGGTGCTGACCAACACATTCGGCGGCTCCACGCTATCCCTGAACCGGTACGGCTTGGCGGAAAGGACGGCGGAACTAAATGCGGCGGGGGCCCGTCTTTCTCTCGAAGGAGCCGGGGAGAAGCTGGTGGCCGCTTCCATCGGGCCTACTGGAGAGTTCCTGCCTCCAATGGGGAGCGTAACAGAGCAGGAGATGACGATTGCTTTCGAAACCCAGATTCGGGCAATCCTGCAAGCCGGGGTCCGCATACTCTGTATAGAAACCATGACCGCTCTGGAAGAGGCGGTCTGTGCTGTCCGGGCGGCAAGAATCGTGGCCAAGGAACTATCCTTACCGCTCGAGGTGATGGCAACCATGACCTTTACCGGCACCCCGAAGGGATACCGAACCTTCATGGGAGTCGACTGCCAATCCGCAGTAGAGAAGCTCTCAGAAGCCGGCGCTGATGTCTTGGGATCCAACTGTGGCAACGGAATCGAACAGATGGTGCCGATCGCTGCGGAATTTCGACAGCTCACCGATAAACCGCTTCTGATCCAGCCCAATGCGGGACTGCCCGAGATAGAGAACGGGGTCACCGTTTTTCGACAGAGCCCGGAGCACATGGCCAAATGGATTCCTAGACTCGTCGAGGCCGGGGTTTCCATACTGGGTGGCTGCTGTGGAACGACTCCCGAACATATACGGGCGATTCGACGACAGATCGATAGTTTGCTCTAGCTACAGCTCTATTCAATCCAGATCTCTATCAGATGACCGTCCCGCTCATCCTCGACATCCACCAGTTTTCCCTTGACTCCGGAATCCAGGTTGTCAAAGACGGCGTCCAAGTCAACTCCTTGGCTCTCGATACGAGCTCTCTCCGGCGCCGGTATCAGATCCTTTATGAAGCGGGCGAACCCTAAAGGTAGACCCATATTTACCTTTACCGCACCGCTCTGTTTATCACTTACCCTGATCTTCAAGAGCTTCCCCGGCGCCGAGGCGGTCTCCTGGCCGTTCTCCTCCTCTATTGCATCGAGAAGGGTCGCAGCTTCTTCGGTGTTGATCTTCCCTTCCTGGAGCATCTCCAGTATCTTCATCTTTTCGGGACTGGTCATTCTTTTTCCTCTCCTCCCCTGTTCATGGATGGATCGAAGCCGGGTTCCTCGTTTTCAGGAGCCCCCTTCAGCAGCTCCGCTGCTTTCTCTGCGCTCAACTCACCTTTACTCACCTTTTCGATGATTTCGATACGTTTCTTGGCGTCCACCGGCTTGCCTATCGGATAGCCCAGGTTCTTGATCACCGAGTCGAGCATTCCTCGAACCGTCGGATAGGATACTCCGAGGGCTTTTTCCACCTCTTTGATATTTCCCCTTAATCGAACGAAGAGTTCGATGAACTCCATATCCTTTCGGGTCAAGGACAACAGCCGCGACCGGGGGGGCTCGAAATCCCCCTGTATGCGAATTCTGCAGTGTGGACAGTATAATTCCCGCACTTGTAGGGTGCCGTTGCACAGCGGGCATTCGTGGAGGATACGCTTCTTCTCTCTCATGTTCCCTCCTACTTCTTACATGTATTCATAGTATAATAAGAATAATTGAGTTTGACAATAAATAGATTAATTTATTTAACGAAAGAATAAAAATTATTAATATAAACTAGAATTATAAAAAATCAGGAACTTGGCACCTGTACGATGAGAATCGTATCGATTTTGAGCTCGCCCTCGGGTTCAGGGCTCTGCAAGATCACGGACAGCCAAGTGTTTGGTTCGGCAGGGGCGTCGAGCGAGTAGAGAATCGAATCGTTCGCCGTAAACAGGGTCAGCGACTCGAGGGAAAGGGTCAGCCGGAGAATCCCGCCCTCCGGTGAGAACTCCCGGGCTTGTTTCGATTCCTCCTCCGCCCGGATCTTTCCAGTCGGGTCCACCACCAAGAATGGCTCTTCAGCCCTTTCCCACTGCAATGCCACGGTGCTTCCCTTTGGAATTTCACCGAAAAACTCGACGGTGAAAGCGGTGTCCTTTTTGCCGAGTTCGAAATACGGAAGCGTCAGGCTCGCGGAGTCTGTCAGGATTAACTGACCGCCACGAAGGTAGGCTTCATCCGCCGGCTCCAGCCGCCAGCTGTTCGGATCGGGAAGATACAACCCCTCAAAACCTTCGGCCAGCACGAGGAGCCGCCCGTACTTCCTCCTCATCGCTTCCTCGTATATACCAGGATCAACAGCGGGGCGGTCGAACTCGTCTCGGAAGTACACCCCAAACTCGGTGATGGTCCCGGCAAACCCGTTCTCCCCGGCGATTATAGTTTCCCCGTCGACGGGTAGATCCGAGGGGAGAGGCGCTACTGTGACCGAGGCTGTTTGCTCGCCGTCTAGAAACCACAGAGCCTGCAGCCCACTTTCGGTCGGCACCAAAGACAGGTCAAGTCGATAGTGCCGCTTCTCCTCCAGCCTGTAGATATTCGAGGGAAGGCTCAAGAGTATTCCCTTGTAGCCAAGCGTGGCTACGAGCTGCCCGTCCTTGTCGAAGAACATTCGGAATCGGAACCTCCCAGCCTGGTCTGAGACCGACAGCAGATCTTGAGCTTCGCTTTTCCCAGCGGGGATGAGTTTAAAGGTCACGGTGCAGGGTGGAAGCTTGCCCTTAAGAATCGGCAGGACGTTGAGCGGGTAGAGGATGCCTCCTCCTTGTTTGAATCTGTAACCCATAATCCCGCCTTCGGTGCTCAGACTGGCGTCTCCGACCGATCGAGCTTCTTTCTGGCCCGCTTCTGTCCCGAGCACGCCGGTGTTGGCCAGAGATCCGTTGAGATGGAAAAGGCTGTAGTAGGATTCTTCGGGCACCAGTTCGTCTTCCGTTAAGATACTCTCCGCGGACACATACAGTTTGGCGGTAAGTGATAAGAAAGAGGAGAAGGAGAAATTCCCGCCCGCCGGCGGCGGCACAGGAAACATCTCTACGCGGATGGAATAGACTCCCTCTTCTTCCGGTGCCGCCCAAGTGATCCGGTGAAACCCCTCGCTTACCGTCCCGGTCGCCAGGATTGTATCATCCTGGCTCCAGCGAATATAAGGATTCCCCCCATCCGGGTACTGTAGATCCGCCTCGATTACCGATTCATGTCCGGCCATAATCGTCGGCGGGTAGGAGGTGATTCCCAGTATTTTGTACTCTCCGGAGATATAGAAGAAGCTGCGTTGTTTCTTTTCAACATTTCCGCCCTCACCGTGTACTGTGAACCCAATCGAGTATTGTCCGGATTCGAGATCTGGAAGAATGAGTTCCAGCTCTTCGTCGGTGAGGGGCGAGTTGATGCTCGTATTCCAGACGCTTTGCCCGGATTGGTCGGTGAGGGCGATTTCCAGCAGCACGGGTTTGGTGCTCTGATCCTCTGTTTGAATGAGGAAATCAACAGAATCACCGCTCTGCAAGAAATCGCCCTCGGACAGAGAGAGAATCTTGACGCCGACGGATTCCTCCACCGAGGGGGTGAACATAGACAGGTCCGAACAGGAGCCAAGCACCAGAACAGCAACGAGAAGATAAACTGGGAGTTTGAGCAACCTACACATCTCTCTATACAAATAATATCACGAAGATCCGCAATTTCAAAGGCCCCAGGGCTTAAATGTATCCGGTGAATAAGGGTTCCTCGCGGTGTAGAAGAAGCATGCTTTTAAAATCTAAATTGAAATTTTGTTAGAAATGTGACTTGATCTTTTTGTCTTTCTCACTACAATGGGCACTTGAAATGCCGGAATACACGTTGAAGCAGGAAACGCGCGGCGTGCTGTGGCCTATCTTGCTGAGCTTCGTAATGTTCATCCTGGCCACAGTTTTTCCGGCAACAAAACACCTGAGCCGGGATGTGTCCCCGGTAACAATCGCCTTCTTCCGATATTTCTGGGGAACCATCCCTCTCGTCCCATTCTTCATTATAGAAAAGAAGAGAAAAAGACGGCGCGTGAGCGGATCGGATATTCTGGCTATGACAGGGCTCGGAGCTTTGGGGATTGCCCTGTTCTCGATTTGTTTCACCTTCGGCTTGAAGCTGTCAACAGCGTACAACGGTTCCCTGCTGATAAACAGTCAGCCGATCTTTACAACCCTCCTGGCTCCCCTTATAATCAAAGAAGATTTTTCCCTTGTCCGAATTCTTGGCGCGCTGGTCGGTGGGGTTGGAGTATATTTTGTCGTCGCCGGAGGGCTGGGTGTGGGGGAGATCCTAACCCATGAGTATTTCTGGGGCAACCTGATCCTGCTCGGAGGGGCTTTGTCCATCAGTATATACAGCATCTTGCTGAAGCGATATGTCATCAAGTACGGCGGCTTTGTTCCGACATTCCTTACCATGCTTTCCGGGACCGTGTTCCTGCTAGCCGCGGCATTATTCATCACCGGAAGCGAGTTGTTTCAAGGGATTACTCTCAAGTCTTGGCCGCTGCTTATCTATATTGGTGTGGTCGGAACCGCCCTCGTGTATCCTCTGTTTAACCTGGCGCTGAAAGCCAATGGGGTTGTCCGGGCCGTGGGCTTCAAGCTGTTGATCCCGGTATTCGGTATCGCTCTGAGCGTCGTTCTGCTTGGAGAAAGGCCGGGACTGTTCACCTACATCGGTGCTGCGATCGTTATCGCCTCGGTGTACTTGATCCAGCGAGTCCCTGCCGGAGCTACAAAGGGAAAGCTGGTCTAACGTACAGTTTGCTGATGTTTGAGTTGCTTATTATTGTGAAAGAGAAAAAACAACAATTCCATTTCAAGGAGGCTTAACTGTGAGCTACGCTGAACATTTCCAAGAAATGGAGAAGGGCATTGGTTTTGCTCATGCGATCGCCGAAGCGGATCGCTGTTTACTCTGCTACGATGCGCCCTGCTCCAAGGCTTGCCCGGCGGAAACCGACCCGGCCGCGTTCATCCGAAAACTGCGCCTTCGCAACATCACCGGGGCGATCCGCACGATCAAGGAGAACAATATACTCGGAGGCGCCTGCGGAGTGCTCTGCCCGACCTCGAAACTCTGCGAGAAGGAGTGCAGCGCCACAGGTATCAGCCGGCCGATTGAGATCGGTAATATCCAACGATTCCTGGTGGAATACGGTTGGCAGATCGGTTTCAAGGTATTCGAGAAGCCGGAAGCCCGCAAGGAAAAGGTCGCCGTAATCGGATCCGGACCGGCGGGTCTGTCCTGTGCCGCAGAGCTGGCCAAAGAGGGATATCAGGTCACGGTTTTCGCAGAACGTTCCGAGCCAGGAGGAGTGATCCGATTTGGAGTTCCTGCTTATCGTTTCGATAAAAGATTCCTGAAGAACGAGCTGCAGGATCTATACGAGTTGGGAGTCGGGTTTCAGTGCAACACAAAAATCGAAGGCAAAGCTGGAGCGGAAAAGCTCCTCAGCGAAGGATACAAGGCGGTATTTCTATCCCCGGGATTGTGGGGGGCTCAACGTCTGATTCCGGGCGCTGAAAATATACGAGGCGTCTTCATCTCAGGGGATTTTTTGGTGGCCTTGAGAGAGGAGCGCTTCGAGGAACTCGGCAAACAGATCAATGGAAAGACGGTGGCGGTTATCGGCGGCGGTTCGGTTGCCATGGACTGCGTCGAATCGGCGAACAAGCTCGGAGCCAAAGATGTTTACCTGGTGTACCGACGTTCCTTCGCCCAGATGCCCGCAGAGGAGGACGAACGCCTCGAGGCTCTCAGACTCGGAGTGCACTTTCTCGTTCTCAACCAGCCTGTCGACTATCTCACCGATTCGAGCGGCAAAGTGAGCGCCCTCAAGCTGATACGCACCCAGTTGGCTGAGCCCGACGCCTCGGATCGCAGGAAACCGGTCGAAATAAAGGGTTCCGAATGGGAGTTGCAGGTCGATTTCGTAGTCGAGGCGATCGGCCAAAAGCCCGATGAAACAGTGGATTGGTCCCCCACGGTGAAGCTGGACAAGAAGGGGCTGATCGTTGCGGACCCCGTAACCAGCCAGGCTTCCGGCAAGTTGATTTTCGCCGGCGGGGATATCGTACGCGGACCCGCCCTGGTGGTTGAAGCCGTGCAGGACGGGAAGGTCGCCGCCCAGGCCATAGCCAAGGCGCTCTCTCGGTCCTAACAGGAGGAATCGAAATGACAGCAAAGAATATAGATTTATCGGTTGATTTCGCGGGGGTGAAGTTCAAGAATCCCTTTCTGCTCTCTTCATCTCCCGTATCGAACAGTGCAGAAATGGTAGCTCAGTCCTTCGAAGCCGGATGGGGCGGTGTGGTGTATAAAACCCTCGCATCAGGGCGCTGGCCGATCGTCCATCCATCCCCGAGGATGAATCCCTACCACCACGGCTCGACCAAGATGGTGGGGCTGCAGAACGTGGAGCAGATTTCCGATCGTTCTCTCAAGGACAATCTACTCGATTTCCTGTATCTGAAGAAAAACTACCCGCACCACCCCATCGTGGCCAGCATCATGGGCTTCTCTACCGAGGATTGGCAGTACGTGGCTAAGGCCGCCGAAGACAACGGCGCGGACATGCTCGAATTGAATTTCTCCTGTCCCCATATGACCATCGAGGGTTCCGGTCACAAGGTAGGCCAGGCTTTTGCGCTTTTGGAAGGATTTACAGAGGCTGTAAAAAAGGTGGTAAAGATTCCCGTTATGGCCAAAATGACCCCGAACATCACCGATATTACCGAACCGGCGGTATTCGCCAAAAAGGGCGGTGCGGATGCGATCTCGGCGGTCAACACCTTCCGCGGGATATCGGAAATCGGCCGGGATGACTGGACTCCCAAGCCCAACATTTTCGGTGTGGGCGCCGAGAGCGGCTATTCCGGTCCGGCGGTCAAACCCATCGCCCTGCACTTTATCGCCGACATGGCCAAGTGTAAGGACTTGGGTCTTCCTCTTTCCGGAATCGGCGGTATCGAAACCTGGGTGGATGTGCTGGAATATCTTCTGGTCGGTGCGACCACCATACAGGTAACCACGGGCATTATCCACTACGGGTATCGGATCGTGGAGGACATGGCCGAGGGCCTACGGGACTACATGGCTTCCAAGGGTATAAATAAAGTAGCTGATCTGATCGGCAAAGCTCTGCCCAACCTGCAGGAGACGGATCACTTCGATCTGGAGAGGCAGGGACGAGCGGAGTACAACTACGATATTTGTATCGGCTGTGGCCAGTGCTACATCGTTTGCAACGACGCCGGCGGCCAGGCCCTGGAATGGGAGGCGGAAAAGAGGCGGCCAAAGCTGATAGAGGACAAGTGCCTCAGCTGTATGGTCTGCAGCTTCGTCTGTCCCGTGCCCGGCTTGATCACTTTTAAAGAGATGCCCGAGCAGTGGCAGCGAAAAGAAACAGCTGTTATGGATCCAAGCCTGGAGAAGGAGTTGAAGTACCAGCGGTTCGAAGAAGTGGATCTGAAAAGATAGGAGGATCAAGGTATGAGTGTGTTGATAAAAAACGGTTTGATCGTTACTTCTTCCGGAAGCTACTCCGCAGATGTCTTTGTTGAGGGTGAAAAAATCAAGGTAATCGGCAGAGATCTTGAGACGGCGGTCAAAGCGGAGCAGATTGTCGAGGCAAAGGGTAAGTATGTGCTGCCCGGGGCGATCGATCCGCATACCCACCTGGCCATGCCCTTTATGGGTACGACCTCAAAGGATGACTTCGAAACAGGCACGATTGCGGCAGCCTGTGGTGGCACCACCTCTGTGGTGGATTTCGTCCTGCAAAACAAGGGAGAATCCCTCCATGAGGCAGTGGAGCGGAAACGAGGAATAGCTGATGGCAAAGTGGCCGTGGACTACTCTTTGCATCCGGCCGTTCTGGATCCCAGACCGGAGGTGATCGACGAGGTCAAGAAGGCGGCCCAGGAGTACGGAACGCCGAGTTTCAAAATTTTCCTGTTCTACGATTTTCGAGTGGACGACTACACAATGATCCGACTGCTGGAAGAGACCAAGAAGTACGGCGGTTTGGTACAGGTGCATGCGGAGAACTTCGACATGGTACGCCGTTTGAACGAGACTTTCGAGAAAGCCGGAACTCTGTCCCCCATGCATCACGCCAAGGCCCATGCCATCCTGGCAGAAGAGGAGGCTGTAGATAAAGCGGCGAAGATGGTCGAGTTCACCGGATCACGGATCTATATCGTGCATCTGTCCTCCAAAGAGGGACTTTGGAAGATCAAGAAAGCCCGAGACCGGGGCGTGGAGATGTATGCGGAAACCTGCCCCCAGTATCTGACTCTGAACGAGGAGCGCTACGACGAACCGAACTGGCAGGGGGCCAAGTATGTGATGTCGCCGCCTCTGCGACCCAAGGATTCCAGCGAAGAGCTCTGGTTGGGCTTGAGATACGGAGATGTTCAGACGATTGGCACGGATCACTGTCCCTTCGATTTCAAAGGTCAAAAGGACATGTTCGGTAAGGACGACTACAAGAAGATTCCCAACGGCGCGCCGGGGATAGAAACCATGATGATGCTCCTGCACAGCGAAGGAGTGGTCAAGGGTCGCATCAGCCTGGAACAGATGGTAGGTGCCCTTTCCACGAACACCGCCAAACTATTTGGTCTCAGAGACAAGGGGGAGGTCGCCGTGGGCAAAGACGCGGACCTGGTGATCTTTGATCCCAAGCAGAAGTTCACCGTATCCCAGAGCAAGCTGCATATGAACGTGGACTACACACCCTGGGAGGGGTGGGAGTTGACGGGAATGCCCTCTGCCGTGTACTCCAGGGGAAAACGCGTGGCCGAATGGGATGGAAAGCAGATGAAATTTGTCGGGAAGGCCGGGGCAGGTCGGTTCGTGAAGCGCGAACCCCGCGAGGGTTCCTGAGCGACTCCTCAGTAATTAAAAAATTAATCTTCGCGAATTGAAAAAGTAGCTGGATCGCTATACTTTTATATCAGACAGAGAGAAAAACTCGTGGCCCACTAATTCGCTGGGGAGGACTAAACGTGCGTAAATACCCACTCCTTGTATTGACTGTCCTGACACTGTCTCTTTTCGTTATCACCTCGATTTCTGCTCAGGTCGTATCGGAAAGAAAAGAAATCGCCGTCTTCAAACTCAGCTACTATCGTTTTGACATTCCCAATGCGGTTCTCGGCGGAATCGACGAAGAGATCCGCAGCGTCTTCATCAACCTGGGTCGTTTCGATGTGGTGGGTCTTACTCAGCGTCTCGAAGAGGGAGATCTGAACGAGTTTATCGACAAGATCAAGCTGTACAAAGAGGAGCAGGTGGAGATCCCCGAAGAAGTACAGATGGGGAAGGAATTCTTCACCAAAGCTGACTTCGACGGCCTGGTCGGTTCTTTCATCGTCGTGGTACCGGCTGTCGCGAACTATGTGGTCGCTCGCCTCGACACGGGGGAGTATCAGGTCAACATCAAGACTTCCTTTACCTTCGTCAATGTAGAGGAAGGTCGCACCTTCGCTCAAGCTTTCGTGGATACAGACGGGAAAGACGACAATGTCGACCTGGCCATCAAGGACGCCCTGGACGCAATTCCCATGCAGCTGACCTTTGAGATCCGCAAGATCCCCGAGTTCCAGCTCAAGACAGGCGTCATCGAAGTGCGGGGCAGTGAAATCATAATAGAGTTGGGCAGGGATCTGGGGCTGAAAGCCGGGGACGAGTACGTGATCGTTTCCGGGGAGATCCTGCAGTCCGGAAAAGCCCTGACTCGTGAAAACGGGCTTGTCGTGATCAAAGAGGTCAGCGATGAAGTGTCGGTGGCTAAGATCATCTACGCCAGGCCCAAGCCTCAGATCGGGGATCAGCTGCAGGAGGTGCCCCGCTTCGGCATGGACACCACACCGTACGTACATCTGGCCAAGGGGACGCTGTGGGAGAAAGACCCAACCATTCTTATCGGAGCACGGCAGGCCGTGTCCCGTGGGTTCTTCGGCTTCCGGCCCCTGCTCGGTATCGAGGTTCCTCTGATCCCGAATATTGCCGCGGCTCTGCCTGTGAACGTATATATAGGCGGAGAGTATGATATCTACTTCGGCCGGTTTCAGCTCGTACCCATGGCCGGTTTTGGTGTGGGCATGGCCTACCTCTGGTATCTTAAATTCGCTGACGTACCGGAAGATAAAAGATTCTTTTTCACCCATGTGGGCGGACTGGCGGGGATCACCGGCAACTACCTCTTCAACAAGAATTTCCGGTTCTCCGTAGAGGCTGGATATATGATCTGGGGATCTCTGATACCGCAGGCAGAGTTTTTTGATGATCTGGTGTTTCCCTCCTACGACGGCCTGTTCGTGGGAGCAGGTGTAACCATCAAGTATTAACAAGAGGAGGTGGATCGAGTGAAAACCAAGTCTCTTTTAGGAATCATCGTTCTGCCATTATTATTTCTGTTCCTCATCTCCTGTGCAGGAGGACCGCCGACGACGATACCGGCTCCTCAGGCGGGCGGAGCCGCGGCCGCGCCGGAAGAGAAAGTATACGAGGGGGCCGGTCGGGACGCTTCGATGCTCAAAGCCATGAATATGGCCAAGATGGCCGCGGTTCGAAAGGCCGTGATCGACATGATCGGAGTGGCCAACGAGCAGGCCAATCAGGAGCAGCTGCAGGAAGTCCTGTACAACACCCAGAATCCCAACGCCTTTGTAAACAACGAAACTTTCGAGACTCTCCGTAAAGACAAGATCGGGGATGAGTATGTCTTCGAAGCCCGGGTGGCGGTGAAGATGCGGGCCGTGGAGAGCACCCTCAAGGCCCATGGACTGTACGGCGAGGCGGTAAGCACGCAGGACAAGACCGGCGAGGCTGCCACGGCTTCCGCCGAAACGACAAAAGAGGGCGCGGAGGCGATCGACAAGATTACGGCTCAGACCGCCGATGCAGAGCTGACCGCGGAGGAGCAGCGGATCATCGCCCGGTATGTAAACAACATGACTTACATGGTTTACTTCAATGAAGAAGCCACTGAGGATCCCTTCTATATGAAGGCGGCAGTGGGAATCGCCAACGAATTCCTCACTTCAAACGCCATTGAGGCGATCGACTACGATCAGGTGGAAGAGCTCAAGAAGGATCAGCAGATGGCCTACGAGGAGGAGACGGGAGAAAGCATTTCGATCATTCAGTGGATAGCTCAGAAATTGAGCGCCGATGTTTATATCGAAATCGACGGCCGTACCAGCGGGGAGACCTCCGGGGGCAAGTACTATGGGCAGGCCAATATCACTCTCAAAGGCTTCGAAGCCTCTACGGGACGCCTTCTCGGGTCTCAACCGTGGAACAGCCCGAAGACCTTCTCCACCGCTTCGGAGCAGGCGGCTAAAATCAATGCCCTGCAGACCAGCGTGTACAAGGCCATGCCCATCGTGATCGATCAGGCCAAGGCTTATATGGCAAAAGCCCTTCAAAATGGGATCAAGTACGAACTGGTCATACAGAACACCTTGGATCCTCGTATGATGAGTGATTTCTACCGCAAGATGAGGAGAAAAGCCAGAGATATCACAACCGTCAGCCAGACCACGGAACAGAGCAAGTACAGCGTCTTCCTGATCGGATCCGTCGAGGATCTGGTCGACATGGTCTATGACGTAGCGGACACGGTTTCCGGTCTGGAAGGTATCTACCAGGTTGTTTTGCGGGGAAAAAGTGTTACCTTTAATACAGGCATGTAGGGGAGGCGTCGCCTCTGAAAGTTATAATCTTCTATACTTCTATAAAGGAGAATGTTTATGAAACATCTGTGGAAAGTGGCTGTCGTGCTGGTGGCAATCGCCGTGTTGTTCGCCTGCGGAACGAAGCCAACCCCGAAACAGGAGCAAGCGCTTAAGGTGGAGCCGCAGATTTATCCACCCAAAGTAATCGAGCACAAGCTGACTGCACTGGGAGGGGATGTTCCCGAGTGGATTTTCCAGTACGCCAACGGCGAAGATCTGGAGGAGAAGAGAGATTACAGGGATCAGTACGTATTCGTCTTCGAGCAGACCGGCAAAGATCTGGAGGGTGTGAAAGCCTGGACCCGCAGTTTCTCAGCGGCTACCGAGGTAGCCCGGATGGTTTCCACCCGGGTGATGAACAAGTTCGCCGGTGCCCAGGTGGGCGACAAGGACATGGTTGAAACCTATATGGAAGAGGTGGCCAAGATCCTGGCGGTGGCGGAGTATGCCGGAGCCCGCAAGAAAGACGATTTTTGGATCTATAGACAGTTCTACGATGACAACGGGGGTCCGACAAAGAAAGAGTACACCTACTATATGCTGTATACCGTTCCTCAGGAGCAGATCGATGCAGCCATCCAGAGATCTTTGGATGCCCAGAATAACAAAGAGAAGTCGAAGACCGAAGAGGAGCAGACAGCTCGAGACAGGGTGAGAGAGCTGTTCACCGAAGGTCTGTAAAACCAGGAAACGCTTGAGATAAAGCGCGGGCGGATAACTCTACCCGCTCAGAATAAAAAAGATAGTAACGTCTCCCGGGTGGGGCGGTCTGAATAAGTCGCCCGCCCGGGACGACGTGTTTCAAGAGGAGAAGTGCATGAAAAGGGTCAGTGTAATCGTGGTTTTGTTCAT
>Ga0114922_10003565_pt1 | contig 14498 bp, 12 predicted proteins | sample AartaG_FD_100975 | JGI IMG/M metagenome (GOLD analysis project Ga0114922, IMG submission 100975) | Deep subsurface microbial communities from Aarhus Bay to uncover new lineages of life (NeLLi) - Aarhus_00045 metaG | ecosystem: Environmental > Aquatic > Marine > Oceanic > Sediment | place...
TATTTTTACTAGAAGTACAAGAGCTTTCTTCAATACTTCGTTTGCGCGTTGTTGCATTATCCCACCTTCTTTAAACGTAATTTCTTCTCCTAAATCTTTCATATTTTTAAAAATATATTTCGCATTTTCAATGGATAAAGCCCGATCTGACATGAATGGCGTGTGAATTGCTTCGGTTAACATTCCGAGTAAATGAATTCTCTGATTTGTAAGAATTGTAATGATATTAAATAGCGCATCTTGAACGTGACCCTTAAAAATGTTTCCAGTCATATATTTTGTTGGAGGCATGTATTTCAAAGGAGCATTTGGAAAAATTTCTCGCGCCATTTGCGCTTGAGCAAGTTCATAAACGAATCCATTTTCCATCTCAGGGGTCATTTCAAACGCATGTCCTAAACCCATTTGCTCTTCGCTTAAACCGGCTAATTTTGCAAATTGTTCGTTAATAAATTGCGATGCTAACACCGTATGAGCTGCATCAAAAGCGTCATCAGTAGTAAGATAATTGTCCTCCCCCGTATTGATGATTACTCCAGCATATGCATTTATCATCCTTGAAAAATATTGATCGATTATCGTTCTTTGCATGTTTATATCCCTAAATAAAATTCCATACAACGCATCATTTAACATCATATCTAATCTTTCAAAAGCTCCCATGGCAGCAATTTCTGGCATACAAAGTCCCGAACAGTAGTTAGTGAGTCGGATATATCTACCTTCTTCTTCGCTAACCTTATCTAAGGCTGACCTCATAAGACGGAAATTTTCTTGCGTTGCATAAGTGCCTCCAAAACCTTCCGTTGTAGCACCATAAGGAACATAATCTAATAGACTCTGCCCCGTAGAGCGTATTACCGCGATAACATCGGCACCTTGCCTCGCTGCTGCTTGAGCTTGAACCATGTCCTCAAAAATATTTCCAGTAGCAACAATTAAATAGATTAGTGGTTCTATTTTTTCACCATATCTATTTATTAATTCTTCTCTATCTTGCTTGTTTCGCTTAATTATATCCAATTTTTTCTGGACTATAGATGATAATACTTTTCTTATCTCAGTTATGTCATTCAGGGGAAATTCTGTCATGTTTAATTGTTCCTTAGATATTTTTTCTGCAATATTTTGAGGAGATAAATTAGTATGTAAAATGGTATTCCCAAGGTACAATGCAATGCCATTATTGATTTGTGTTTTTTGTTGAATGTGATCTACTACTAAGTTAGGTAATGGAACTCCAAATTCATCAACCCCATCTATCCCTAATAATCTACAAATAGTTCTTTCAATTGAAGTAGTAGTGTGTTTATCAATGAACTTTTGAGTATCATTAGCAATATTCCGAGCTAATTTCCTCGCAGTTTCAACGAATGAAAAATCCAAATTTAATTTATTCATGTGAGTTTCATCTCTAAAGATAATTTTAATAATTTAAAGTTTAAATTATAAGTTGTCACAAGGACCAAGATTAAATATAGGAACATTAATCCTCTCTTGTAATAACCTCAAGAACTGATTATTTTCAAATTCATACCCTAGTGGTGAAGTATGGTTAACTGTAATTGCAATTAAATTAATTCGATCTAGCACCTTTAAGCAACCTCCCTTTTTTATAAATTTATAGAAAACTTGCTTACTAATAAATAATTTAGTAGGATCTGTGGCAATTACGGTAAAGTCTTTTACTTTTTTATAAGTTACATATTCATCTAAAATGCTATCGGTTATCGCTCCCTTTATTACCAGATATTTAGCATCTTCTGTCAATTGGTCAAAAATTATTTTAGACGATCCTAAAGCCGTAGATTCTCCTAATTTATTAGTTGAATAATCATCATTTATAATTCCTACTTGAGCAGTAAGTAATATCTCTTTGCTGATTTTCCTGATTTTATCGTCTTTAATGGTATCTAAGCTAAATAAATCGTAAATATGGGATGTTTGATCAACAACCTTCTCCATGTTTCGGGACACAGAGGCTCCTGTGGATAATATTGTTGCATCAGAGATAAGAGGTGTAGCAAACGATCTCCTATTAAATGCACCATCAATAAAAATCACATCGCACCCTATCTTTAGCATGTCATTACATAGGTCTTTTAATTGCTTATTCATTGAAGGGCCAGCTAATTCAACATATCCTGTATTTTTTGCTTTGTAAACATTGATGATACCAAGTGGCGTAGTGAAATCAGTGCTTTTAATAAGTTCAGCCTCTATATCGCTATTCTTTAAAGAATCTTCTGCTGTAGCAAAGATTGTTCCCTCCTCAACTATAATCTTAGGTTTTGGGAGCTCTGTAATCGAATCGTAAGGTTCTCCATCTCGACCTATGGATGTGACTCCAATTATTTGCTTATCCCTTAGTAAATTAATTATGTGATTTAATGTGGTAGTTTTACTCACATTTTTAGATAAACCAATTATTGATATGACTTTATTCTTCTTTATGGCGTTGATTAGAAGAGTAGGAAAGTCCTCATTGCCAGACAACATCTGCGTTCAATTATTAAAAGAGGGTATGTTATTTTAATTTTTAAAGAAAACGAATTATAATTCAAAAAAGCTCCTTACTAGTGAATCAATACAAAATTTTAAAGGTATTTAAATTGATAATAAACTCAATTCAATCCTATAAAAAATTATAAACAAAACATTATGAAAGCTATCGTATATGAAGAATTTGGTTCACCGGATGTTCTTGAATTAAAAGAAGTAGAGAAACCTATACCGAAGGATGATGAAGTACTTGTTAAGGTGCATGCAACTTCAGTAAACGCCTTAGATATGATTTTTCGGAGCGGTGCGTCGCTGTTATTTGGAATGACAAAATTAATGGCAGGTTTTAATAAACCAAAACATAATATATTAGGGTTTGATGTTTCAGGTGAAGTTGAAGCAGTAGGACAAAAGATTACAAAATTTAAAAAAGGCGATCTTATTTATGCGTGTCTTAAAAGTCCTGGTGCAAATGCCGAATATGTATGCGTTCCTGAAAAGCTTGCTGCAATAAAACCTGCTAATATGAGCCATTTAGAAGCTGCAACGACAGCTGATACAGGTGGAACAGCTTTGACTGGACTTAGAGATGTAGTTACTATAACTGAGGGGCAAAGGGTGCTTATCTTTGGTGCTTCTGGAGGAGTAGGTTCTTTTGCTGTACAAATTGCGAAGATATTTACTAATGAAGTAACAGGTGTATGTGGTACAAACGCTGTAGATATGGTAAAATCTCTTGGAGCAAATGCTGTGATTGATTACAAGAAAGAGGATTTTACGAAAAATGGACAAACTTACGATGTTATCTTTGACGCTGTGGGTCGAAAAGTAACATCTTACGAAAAATGTAAGAACTCGTTAACTGAGAATGGGATTTTTGTTACAGTTGATCCACAATCAACGATGTTTAGATATATGATGAACAAAAAAGTGAGAGGGTACATGGGTGGTATTAATAGTGAAAAACTTGATTATCTCAGAGAGCTTATCGAAGCTGGAAAGGTTAAAACGTTTGTTGATAAAGTTTATCCGTTAAGTCAGGTTGCCGAGGCTCATAGATATTATGAATCAGGCAAGAAAAAAGGAAAAATAGGGATATCTGTGCAAGAATAACCCTGTTAGTTAGGTATAACACAATTCACCGGAGTTCAAAAAGAGCTTCTTGTTATAAATCAATTGATGATTTATCAATACTCACGTCAACTTTTTCAAGTTCTTCCTTTTTATCGTTATTAAGTAATCGTCTGTGAGCAATCCACCAAAATATAATTGTAATTACCATTCCCAATATAGCGCAATAAAGGAATAAGTTGGCTATGCCGAATAATTCCGCTAATGGACCAGATATAATCGCTCCAATTGGTGAAATTGCCATCGAGACAGCAAAATCAATAGATGAAATTCGTCCCATTTTATCGGCTGGTACTTTAATTTGCATAATAGTTAAATATATTGTATTAAGAATAGGTACCATTATACCAAAAATCGCAGCACCGATTCCCATTTGTAAAAAGAACCCATGAGGAGAAATGGCGACAATCGCATAGGCCACCATCAAGATAAATTCTCCACCAAAATAAATAGAAATACCGTGTTTCCATTGTTTTTTAAACGAGGCAATTAATGCGCCTAAAAGCATACCACCGTTCATAAAGGTTAAAACAAAAGCTAATTCTGAGGCGGTTCCAGAATGATCAAATCTAACAAAATAGGGCATTAAAATACCAAACGGTCTCCAGAGAAAGTTAACAAACATTGACACTAGTAGCATCATTAAAACAACTGGAATCAATTTTAATGTACGAAAACCGACTTTAAAATCTTCTATAAATGAATTTTTTTTATCTGGTTTAATTTCTGTCTTAATTGAGGGTATACTAATGAACAGCAATGGAATAACCGCAATTAGAAAAGTGATTGGGTCTACCCAAAGTATTATTTTAATTGGAATAAATGTTAATAACATAGCAGCAATTATAGGACCTATGGTTTGAAGAAAACTTGAAAACAGAAAACTAACACCATTCATTCTACTTAACCTATCTTTCGGCACCATCGTTGGAATTATAGCATTTACGGTTGGAATATGAAACCCTTGAAAAAGGCCCAATAACCCGTTAATAGCAATTATCAAAACGGGATTTGCCATTTCAAAATTAAATAATAATATTACTATAAACGTAACCAAAGCCTGAAAAGAATCTACTGCCATTATTATTTTTTTACGATTCCATTTATCCGTTAATACACCCGCAATCGGAATTACAATTGTCATCGGTAAAATATATATAAAACTCGCTATAGAAAGAATTAAGATACTTCCCGTAGTAATTGTGATCCACCAAATTATTACAAACTGAGTGATTGATGACCCTAATATTGAAAATAGTTGCCCTGCCCAAAAAAAGAGATAATTTTTGAATGTTTGTTGATTTGCTAAGTTTTCTGTCATTATAAACACATTCTAATTTATTTAATTAAAAATATATCCCACGAGAGTTGTTAATTGTAGTCTTTTTTCATTAAATAGGAATTATTAAAATTAAATAATTTAAATACTCTCCCCTTTAGAAGTTTTTCTACTAAAATTTAAAAAGAATTTTTATTTACTTAGTCTTTTTTTTCTTATATTTCGTTCTAAATCATCGGGTTCAATAGTCGTCTTTTGACCGCTTAATAATGCTGAAACCCCTATTTGTTGTTCGCAATCTTCGCAATGACATTCTGGTATGTAATTCGTAGGTTCTTCGTAGGTCGTTATAACTCCTTCGAAATTCCTTAAAACAACTCTACTGTTTCCTTGAGAAATGGTATAATCAGGCATTACAGGGATTTTTCCTCCCCCACCCGGAGCATCAACAACAAATGTGGGAACGCACAAACCAGACGTGTGACCTCTTAAACCCTCGATAATTTCAATTCCTTGAGCAACACTTGTCCTGAAATGCCCAAGCCCTACGGATAAATCGCATTGGTAAATATAATATGGACGAACTCTAATTTTTACTAGTTCATGGACCAGCTTTTTCATAACATGAATACAGTCGTTTACGCCCCTTAATAATACTGATTGATTTCCGAGGGGGATACCTGCATTTGCTAGCATTTCACATGCTCTCTTAGAGTCTTCAGTGATTTCGTTCGGATGATTAAAGTGAGTGTTAAACCATACGGGGTGATATTGTTTAAGCATCTCGCATAAATCAGGAGTAATTCTCTGTGGCATAACAACCGGACTTCTAGAACCTAACCGAACGATTTCCACATGCGAGATCTCCTTTAATCTTATCAGGATATCCTCTAATAATTTATCTGAGATAAGCATCGCATCTCCTCCTGATAATAAGACGTCCCTAATTGAGGGTGTTTCCTGGATATAATCTATACATTTATCTATCTGATCTTTTGGAGGTGCTTTATCGTGATGACCTGCAAACCTCCTTCGAGTACAGTGTCTACAATACATACTACAATTTTCCGTAATTAAAAATAATACACGATCAGGATATCTATGAGTTAGCCCGGGAGTAGGGCTGTCAACATCTTCGTGAAGCGGATCTATCAAATCAGCAGAAGATTTATGGAGTTCATGGATTGTAGGGATTGCTTGTTTGCGAATTGGATCGTATGGATCGTGAGGATCGATTAATGATAAATAATAAGGGGTGATAGCCATTCTCATCTTTTCCAAAATACTAGGATCATCTTCCTCCTTGGTTAATGGAATGAATTCTTTGAGATCCTCGAGAGTAGTAATCCTATTTCTAAATTGCCATCTCCAGTTGTTCCAATCTTCGTCGCTTACTTTCCCAAATAGCTCCATTCGCCTATTTACTTTCATGATAGTTTCCAGAAATCTTAATTTATTATCGTAACTAATTTTTTTTATTTGTTAAAGTTTAGGAGTTTGAGGGAGAAATATTCTAAGGTTCATGTTCGTCTCACATCTCACAAAATTTAATTTAAAATAAAATTTAATTTAATATTGACAAGAATGTAAATATTTAAATAAGAGATCTGAATTAATTTTAATTGCAAGTTATTTAAAATCCATACAAAAATGTAATAATCTAAAGAGGAATTAAAAATGCCCTATTTAGTTACCTTTGTTCGTTGGCCTGGTGAGTCGACAGCAGAGATGGTAAAAAAAGCTATTGAAGTTAATAAAAAATTTCCACCAGATGATAGTCTTGGGGATGATCTTGTGCCTAATGCTATAAATGCCGATATGGACGGTATAAAATCACTTAGTGTAATACTGGTAAAGGAAGGGAAATTAGAAGCAATTAGAAGACGTGCTATGGCTATGGTAAACATGTATTTAACAGTCCCTGGATTTAAATATTCAATAGAGACGTGGGCCACTATAGAAGAAGCCTATTCATCAATTGGACAAACTCCACCCGGATAATAAACTAATATTAAAATTTCTTTTTTTTTAGATTTAGATTAAACTTTTATTTTGTATATTTTTCCTTAAAAATTCTTCTAAGAGTACCAGATTCTCGTAATAAATCTAAGGTAATTTGTGCGTGATTTTTAGTATACCCATTGCCAATTATCATCATTACATCTTTACCTATTCCTTCAGCTCCCAAAGCTGCTTTAGTAAAGCTGGTGGCCATTGAAAAGAAATATACAATACCATTATCTCTTACGGGAAGGATAGAAGATAATTCTGAGTTTGGGATACTCAAGCAATTAATGGTTATATCTACTTCACGCCCCCCATTAGCTTTTAGAGTTTCTTCTAGGATATTTATTGGATTTAATACATCAGCAACAATAACTTCGTGGCAAAACTCGGTTTCTCTAAGAAATTCGGCTCGAGCCTCGTTTCTAGCCTGTCCTATAACTTTTCCTCCATTCCCAACCATTTTTTTAGCCATGTACGAACACATAAGTCCAGATTTTCCCGTAGCACCAAGAATGAGAACATTATTGCCTTCCTTCACCAGATTCTTTACTTGTGCTGGAGCACCGGCAACATCAAGGGCGGCTAACGCGAGTGTGGCTTCCACATCTCCAGGCAATTTTGCGTAAATTCCGCTTTCAAAAAGGATAGCTTTTCCCTCAATCTCGACTCGATCTATATCTGGATTAATATCTAAGATTTTTTCAATTTTGAGGGGAGTTAACGAGAGAGAGACAAGTGATGCAATCCTATCTCCTATGTGTAAATCGATTTTATCTTGTAAGTCAGTACCTATCTTTTCTACTTTTCCTATTAGCATTCCACCTGAACCAGTAACTGGGTTTTGCATTTTTCCCCGCTCTTGAACAATTTCCAAGATTTTAGATTTTATTTTTTCAACATCTCCTCCCGCTTCTTCCTTTAATTGAGTAAAGCTTGCGGAATCGATGTTCAAATATTCAACATTTATTAATATTTCATTGTCGAATATAGACATATCATTCGAAATTTTTAACGCCGGTTGAGGAAGCGTACCTTTAGGCTCAATAACTCTATGCGTTCCATATTTATTCCCTTTTACCATATAACTTACTCCACCTTACAATATCTGATCTTACTTAAGATTCGTTTGAATTATAAATTTTGTTAATCTGAATAGAAAATTAGAAATAAGATTTATAACTCCACGAGAATGATAAGTAACTATACAGCAATAGAATTAACTTATAGCAACTGTTTTTATGTTAAAATTTGAGTTGAATATCAGCAAAATTAAATCATCATTTGAAAATCAGTCAAAAGTCGATGAGAATTTTATAATTAACTATGCAAAAAGTATTAATTATTTTGGTAGTGTAGTAGCAAATGATATTGACTCTTATAACCTTTTGAAGGGGATTTGTAAGGTTGCCGAATGCAATTTAATGATAAACTCGCCTACTGTAGAAACAGTAAGATTAGTGTTGCAGAAGGGCGTGAAAAAAATTATAATTCCTGAGAATAAGGTCGAAGAAATAAGCAAAAGCATATCAAAAAAGATTATAATAGCAAGAATTACGCTTCGAAAAACCTCACTCCTTAATAACAATTTAACTGGTCTAAAAACAGAGTTAAAAAAAATAGTTACAAAAGTAGTTCCTTATTGTTCAGAACTTCTGATTGATTATGACCCAGATTTTACTATTGATGAAAGTATCGTTGCTGAAGTGTTAAACTACATCTCGGATTTTAATAATTATCCACTAACTTTTCTTGATGCTAATAATACATTTACTGAACTACTAGAGAAAAAAGGAGTAAATCCATTGATTTGTTCATCTGGTGTATTTAAAAATAAGGAAATGCTTCGAATCTTTAAATCTACCTTAGATTTTCAGAAACTCGAGGGTTTAATTCCTACTATTGTTCAAGACGAACACGGTCAAGTTTTAATGCTTGCCTTTTCCTCTCAGGAGTCTTTAACTCAAGCCTTAATTCAAAAGAAAGGCGTTTATTATAGTCGTTCTCGAAAATCAATTTGGGTTAAAGGAGAAACGTCGGGAAATCGCCAGACGCTAAATACGGCAAGATATGACTGCGATCAAGATACCTTGTTATTTAATGTTCGTCAAGAGGGAGTTGCGTGTCATTTGCAGAGATATTCCTGTTTTGGCAATAAAGAATTCGAATTATCAGATTTATATGAAATTATTCAAGATAGAATTTTAAATCCAACCGCTAATTCATATACGAGCAAAATCTCAAAAGACGATCAATCAATTATGGAAAAAATTCGAGAAGAAAGCAATGAAGTCATTAATTACACTAATGATGAAAATTTAGTTTGGGAAATTGCAGATTTATTGTATTTTATTATGGTTTTAATGGCTAAAAAAGAAATTAACCTTCAAGATATATTAAACGAACTATGGAGTAGAAGAAATTATGGAAGCTAAAAATGAGAAAGAAAAATCAGATTCACAATTGGTAAGAATCGGAATACCATCAAAAGGCCGTATGGCGTCTGAAACACAAGAATTTCTTAATTCGTGTGGTTTCAAACTAAAAAGAAATAGGCAACAATACATTGGATGGTTAGAAGGATTCCCAAATATACAAGTAGTATTTCAGCGGCAAAAAGATATTATAAATGGCGTATTTAATGGGAATTTAGCTTTTGGTATTGTTGGTTTGGATATACTAACCGAGTTAACACTTAAAGATCCAGATAAAATTGTAATTATTCACGATAATTTAGAATTTGGGGCATGTACCCTAGAAGTATCGATACCTGAAAACTGGAAAGAAAACTCGATGAAAGATTTGAAACATCGAAATGAAATTTTACGGGTTGCTTCTAAGTTTCCTCTATTGACAGAAGACTTTTTTAATAAGCACGAACTTGATTTTAAATTATTTAAGGCTGAAGGCACTATTGAGGTTGCTCCTACATTAGGATATTCGGATATAATTGTCGAGTTAGTCTCCTCTGGACAAACACTCAAAGATAATAGGTTGAAGCGGTTACAAGATGGTTGTATTCTTCAATCCCAAGCTTGTTTTATCGCAAACCGTAAAAACTTAAAAGAAAATCAAATTGTTTTGGATATTTCTCGGACATTTCTTGAATACTTTGAAGCGACTATAAGAGCAAAAGACTATGTTTCAGTTTTCATAAATATGCGGGGGAATGATCCTGAAGATGTAGCTCAAAAAATGTTTACTAACGAAAGTCTAAAAGGCCTTCAAGGTCCAACGATTTCACCTGTTATATCTTCTAAGGGAGGATCTTGGTTTGCTATTCATATAATTGTTGAAAAGAAGAAGTTAACGGAAACTATAAGAGCATTGAGAGATATTGGTGGAAGCGGAGTTGTTGTCAGTCCGACATTATTCATTTTTGAAGAAGAACCAAAGCGCTATAAAGATTTGGTCAAGAATCTGGAGGATAATTAATGATTCCACTATATTCCTTAGAGGAAGCACAAAAATCTATATTAATACGCAAATCAATTATTAATACTCAAGTATCACCCCAAACTAACGAGCAGATTATTAAGATTTTCGGTAAACCCTTAACACCACAAGAAGTTGTTAAAAGTATAATTGACGATGTAATAAAAAATGGCGATCTAGCTCTAATTGAATGGACTAAAAAATTAGAAAAAAATGATATTACTAATTCAATTGAAATCGAAGTAGAGCAAATGGAAGCGGCGTTAAATTCTATCGACACTAAAATTAAAGAGGTTTTAGATAAAACGATACATAGAATATTAGCGTTTCACAAAAAACAACCTATATCTTCTTGGACTACAAGTGATTTAGGAGGAACTTTAGGGCAGATAATAACTCCAATCCAAAGAGTCGGATTTTACGTACCTGGAGGATCTGCTCCGCTTCCATCTACGGTTATTCATAGCGTTTGCCCTGCAATTGTAGCGGGAGTTGAAGAAGTAATAATTGTAAGTCCGTCTCCAATTTCTCCTATAATTTTAGCTACTTGTAATTTAATGCGTGATTATAAAGTTAACCTTAGGGTTTTCCAGATAGGAGGAGCTCAAGCAATTGCGGCATTAGCTTTTGGTACTGAATCAGTTCCAAAAGTTAATAAAATTGTTGGACCCGGTAACATCTTCGTTACCTTAGCTAAGCGAGAAGTATATGGGATTGTAGGAATTGATGGTATCACTGGTCCAACAGAGGCAGTTATATTAGCCGATGAATCTGCGGATCCTCATTTAATTGCCTCAGATTTACTCGCACAAGCTGAACACGATTTTTTATCAATTCCAATTTTACTTACAACAAGTCAAGATATCGCAAATAAAGTCAGAGATTCAGTTGAAGAGCAAATACCAAAACTGTCTCGCGCTGATAAAGCTCGATACGCAATCGAAAATAATGGCGGAATAATTTTAGTAACTAACACTAAAGATGCTATATTAGCAATTAACGATTTTGCCCCAGAGCACTTATCTATCATTACGAAGGATCAAGAAAAAATCTTACCCCGAATTAAAAATGCGGGAGGAATTTTCTTGGGAGAATCATCTTGTGAAGTGATGGGTGATTATGTTGCCGGTCCCAGTCATGTAATGCCAACGGGTGGTGCAGCTAAATTTTCGTCTCCATTATCAGTAATAGATTTTCTCAAAATTACCAGTCTTATAGCTTTAGATACTAAAACAGTTAAGTCTATAGCTCCTTTAGCTGAGAAATTAGCTATTAGCGAAGAGCTTACTGCTCACTCAGAAGCGGCTAGGAGGAGATGCTAATACCTAAAATCAAAACTGCAGATCACCTCGCTTCAATAAAGACTTATAGTGGAGTTAAACCTTTAGAGGCCATTGCAAAAGAACTTAATATCCCACTTGAACAAATAATAAAACTTGATGGTAACGAAAATCCTTTCGATCCACTTCCAGAAGTTCTGGGAGCATTAAGGTCCCTCACAAATATTGGTAATTATCCAGACATGCTGTGTTCAAATCTAATACAAGCCTTAGGGAAAAAAGAAAAAATAGACACCAAAAATTTTATAATTAGTTCAGGTTCGGATGAGCTCATAGAACTTATAATGAAAGCATACGCTAACCCTTCTGACAAAATTCTCTCTGTATCCCCTACATTTGGGATGATTTCGTTCTTAGCTCAAGTAAATGGAATTAAAAATTTAGCTGTCTCTCAAAAATTAGTCAAAAAAGAGTCGTTTGCTCATTATGTACTTAACGAAGACCAATTTTTAGAAGAAGCGCTAAAGTCTAAAATCATTTTTATAGCCCGACCAAATAATCCAGACGGAAGCGTTGTATCAGAAAGTTTCATTGAACATTTAGTCTCTCTACCAGTCTTAGTGGTCATTGACGAAGCTTACATAGAGTTCTCAGATTCCCAATCTCTTGCTAAATGGGTTCCTAATTACGAGAATCTCGTTGTTCTTCGAACTTTTAGTAAGGCTTATGGTTTAGGAGGGCTCCGAGTGGGATATGGAATTATGCCAGACGAGATTCGAAAAGTTATAGTATCAATTAAACAACCTTATAATGTAAACATTGCTGGTCAAAAAGCTGCTCTTGCGGCATTATCTAGCCCACTAGTTGATACGAGAATTACAGAAATGAAAAAAATAAGAGAATGGTTCATCAATCAACTAAGTTTGCTTCAAAATCAATTTAAAAATTTTTGGATCCATCCTAGCGAAGCTTGTTATGTCTTACTCACTTTCGAATCTCCAGAGATTCCAAAAACCCTTTACGAATATCTCTATTCAAAAGGCATTCTTGTAAGGTATTATTCGTCATCAGACATGATTAACAACCTAAGAATCAGTATCGGACTCCAAGAAAATATGGTTAAAGTTATTGATGAACTCAAATTATTTTTAAAAGGAGGAAATTAAAATGAATCGTCAATCAGAACAAGAAAGAAAAACGAAAGAATCTACTATTAATGTTTCGCTTAACTTAGATGGCTCTGGAAATGCAAACATAAATACAGGTATAGGATTTTTCGATCATATGTTAAATCACATCGCTATTCATGGAATTTTTGACATTGAGGTGAAAGCTACTGGAGATCTGCATGTCGATACTCATCATACCATAGAGGATGTAGGGATAGTGTTAGGAAAAGCTTTTAAGCATGCAATCGGAGATAAATCAGGAATTAGCCGCATTGGACACTCTTACGTTCCTATGGATGAAGCTCTAGCATTAGTTGTTGTTGATTTTTCCAATCGTCCCTATTCAATTATTAATATCCCTTGGACGGGTAAATATTTTGGAAAGAATCAAGACGAATTGATACCTCTCACATTGATAGAACATTTTTTACAGACATTTGCGATCCATGCTAGTATAACGCTACATGTGAAAGTGCTTTATGGGAAAGATGATCACCACATGGCAGAGTCGGTTTTTAAAGCTCTCGGATCTTCACTGGATAAAGCTTCTCGGTTAGATCTTAAACGAAGAGGCAGTATCCCATCTACGAAGGGAATTTTATGAAACAATAAGGTGCACTTTTTAAATATTCGAGGAGTTATTCATGATTACAATAATTGATTATGGGATTGGAAATTTACGATCTGTCCAGCGATCATTACAACGATATTATTCAGATGTAATAATAACTAATGAAAGAGAAGAGATTGAAAAAGCAAATGGTATTGTTCTACCAGGTGTGGGAGCTTTTGGAGATGCTGTAGAAGAATTAAAGCGAAAAGGGCTCTTTAACCTATTAAAACAAATTATACCAACAAAACCAACATTAGGAATATGTTTAGGATTACAGTTATTATTCAATAATTCGGAAGAAAGTCCAGGTGTTGAGGGATTAGGCATTTTTTCTGGAAAAGTGAAGAAGTTAACACCCACTAATTCTATTCGTGTCCCACATACGGGGTGGAACCGAGTAATTGCATTGAAAGAGCCGTATTTCTCTGGTTTTGCATATTTTAACCACACATATTATTGTGATGCAGTAGATGAGAATATGATTATTGCATTTACTTTACACGGAGTAAAATTTGGAGTTATTTTTAAGTATGGGACAATTTTAGCAATACAATTTCATCCAGAAAAAAGTAAAACAACTGGAGAAAGCATACTGAAATATTGGGTTAATTCTTTAGAAAAACGGGTGATATAAACATGAAAACTGTAATTCCTGCAATGGATATAAGAGAAGGAAAAGTAGTCAGACTTACTCAGGGTGACTTTTCTAAACAAATCACATATTCTAATGACCCTATAACCATTCTAAGACAATTTATCAAAGCTGGTGCTTGGTGGATTCATGTTGTTAATTTAGATGGTGCATTAACAGGAGATTTTAGAAAAAATCTTAGTTATCCCGTTATTTTGAATCTGATAAAACTTTCTAAACAAGCTGGGATCAAAATTCAGATTGGAGGGGGAATACGGAGTATTGAAACAATTGAGGAATTAATAGATCTGGGAACTGACCGTATAATCCTAGGTACCATAGCTTTTGATGATAACATCCTTTTAAAGGTTTTATCTAAACAGTATAGAAGCAAGATTGCAATCGCATTAGATTCTTCCAATAAAACGATCCGTACGAAGGGATGGCAATTTGA
>Ga0114922_10003567_pt1 | contig 14494 bp, 16 predicted proteins | sample AartaG_FD_100975 | JGI IMG/M metagenome (GOLD analysis project Ga0114922, IMG submission 100975) | Deep subsurface microbial communities from Aarhus Bay to uncover new lineages of life (NeLLi) - Aarhus_00045 metaG | ecosystem: Environmental > Aquatic > Marine > Oceanic > Sediment | place...
AGCTCGAAAGCCTGAAATTACATCAAAACCGCTTTCTTTATTCCTCAATCCATCTCAACTGATGCTACTTACCACTGATGCAAATGAATCAGTCAAAATCTCACTCATTTTGCAGAAGCCTTTGAGCTGACACTTCCACTCAATTATCGAACATGGCTTGTCGAAGCGATCAAGAGCAATTCGAGAAATATGGGCTATCCTTTTACGGTTTGAACAGTTACACGGATAATGCGATGCAAGCACACTACTTGGCAAATGGCCGAATGATATATTCCCTGTATCTTTTTGGCACAGGGTATTTCATCGTGACATTTGCAATACAAATTATGATATAACATCGTCTGTTTTGGTGTTCTTGACCTCCCACTCCAGCTTGCTCACAAACCCGCAGGCTTGGGTTCCTTGCCAGTGAGATTTTGCGGGAAACTTCGTTCTCTTCAGTCCCATCGAAAACAATGGAATCCAATGCAAAGAGCCAACGCAGTTCACTCTCGGGCATCAACGGCTGGTACATCCGGACTCATGGTACCGGTCGCAAAACGTGGTATAATAACAGGAATACCTCTCGTACTACCGCTTCAATTGCTACTAAAGCAGACCATAGCGAACACATTTGACTGCGTCGTCACGTTTGACTATGTCGACACTAAACAGGTGGTTTACAACATGTTGCCTAGTCAACAGTTAAGACCTACGTATGCAGATGAACCCAAGTAGCTCTGGCGTTTTTTGACCATTGCTTTTTCTATTTAGCGAAGACCATCCCAAATTGTTATGGTAAAAAATCATGATAATTCTGAACCAACTTGTTGTTTGCAACCAGAAACTTCTTGACCTATCAACCAAATTTATCCCTAAGTCGATTCCCCAGCGGTTGAGTGGTAATTGCTGCGAAGGCTCCGGTTATCGTGAGAGTCTTGACTATAAGATTGGTTCAGATAAACGTACACATCGCGATATCCGAATCTCGTGCATCCGGCAACTCCCACAAATCTTATTGATTTGACGAACAGCCTCGCAAACCTTGTCATGATACAAACTAACCCATTGTTTGAGAATAACCCTACCAAAATCGTCACTTTGGTGAATTTCTCAAAAATATCCTTCGCGTAACAGCCCCAAAAGTTTACCGGCGTCAATAAAATCATCCTTGTCGCTATCACAGGTGATCAGCTTATTACGTCTTGGATCACAGACGATTAATTGCCCACGTTGTCTTTTTAATTGCGATACAACCAGTAATTGGTCCTTCCTCAAACGTCAGAAATTTCCTGCTTGGTACACTACCCAAAACCTCTCGCAGAGCCGGTATACTGGCAGCACTCTATACCGATTGATACTTTTCATTTTTTCCGATAGCCAATTCTGTCATCTTGCTATCCACCTCTGCTCCGATATAATAATTTACCAATAGAGGAAGCTCCTTTCGTATTAAGGTTAATAAAACGTCCAAATTATATACACTTAAGGATGCTTTCTCTTTATATCTTCAACTGAACCATGGCCATTAGCCTCGACCGATAGGATTTCAGCTGGAAGCTTTGTTGGTTGGTTGGCAGTTATGTGAAGCCTTCCAGCTGCTTTCAAGACATGGAGAACATCGGCCGTTACCCACTCGTTCATACGCTTCTTGCTCACCCCACCCCAAGAAACTCGATCACACCCGCTATCCTGCCCCTTCGATGTGTGGTAGAAGCGCTCTTCCGCAGGCCACCCACCAGCCCGCAAAGATTTGGACTCGAGTATATCGAGTGCTTCGTTGCAACGAGAATCGGATATAACGCCAGACTCAGCCATGACCTTCAATGCGAACAGAATATCGTACCTCCAGTAGCAAGGGTAATGCAAGCGGAGGAACTGGTGGTTCATAATCTCTCCATCTCTGCGACGCCGGAAGAGTCGGTGTGCTAAGAAAAATTCGGTGGCACGGTCGACCGCTACCAAAGCATTTGAGTCTCCCGTGATTTTAGCGTATATAGACAGAGCCCGAAGTGGTATCAGAGACTCCCAGAAAGAAGAGGTGGAAGCACTGGGTTTACGGTCACAGTTCCATCCTCCATCCGGCCATTGCCACCGCACTAGATAATCAGCAAGTTGATGGCATCTTTCATCCATAAGGCCTAACACAACTGCCGAAAACAGTGCATTGCCCTGCTGCGAAGCGCAACGCCTCGCACGCCCGCAGATGATAGGTACACCTTTATCCCGATGACGAGGTGGTGCTTTCGTGCAAATGTACTCCCTAGTCGCCTCTGGATTGAGCCAGCAACTAAACACCTGATTTCGTATTGGGATAAGCTCCGTGCTCCCTGACGGATACCCGATGTCGGCTAACGTGGCAAAAACCCAGTGAGCCCCTATCCACTTCTTGTACACATGACGAACAGGACGAATTCGTCCCTGTTCGTCACGATGTTCCAAAAGAGTCGCAACTCGCGCAGATCGCTTTATCTCACATTTGAGTGCCCGGATCGGCGCTGAAGCCCCATCTTCACCAAGGACTTTAACGCGGATCTTATACCGGATCGAAGGCTCAGGTGAATCCATTAGTCTGTTGATCACCGAATCCATGTCTTCCTCTCCAACTAACTATTGAGTGGGTACTTTCTGTATGGCGCACAGATTGACAATCTCACCACATAATGCACATTGGCATAGACTTCTGTTTCCCATATTCACTACACCAGTGACCATTAACCCATCACCTATGCACTTTGTAAACCCTATACGAAAAGGCCTCACCAGCACAGGCAACCACAATCGATGACCTGGCTTATACCCTGAGTTTGCCTAAGTATAACTACGATATAGCCGCTTTGTCAAGCGTTATGTCTATGCGATTACCCGTTTTTTGAAAAAGACCTACAAAATCGCTGTCTTTTGTTCGTGAAACACATTTTTGGAGCGGCGGAACCACAGAAAAGTTATAAAAAACTGCTAAAAAGACCAAGTACACAATATTTTCCGCAATACCGCTGAATACGCAATTTACAGATAGTGAATTTTAGCCGTTTTCTTGGATAAATCGTAATTCTATAGCTTTGATACCTGCGTCAAACTTCAACAGAGTATTCAATCGCTACCAGAGATTCCTAAATCAACAGGCATACTATCAGTTATAATACTCCAATAATACACGCAAAATTATTCCTGCGTAAAGACCTGCTAGTAAATCATCGGTCAAGATTCCCCATCCCTTGGGTAGTTTTTCAAGCTTCCTAATAGGCCAAGGCTTTAAAATATCAAAGACCCTGAAAAGCAAAAAACCTCCTAACATAACAGCCCACAAATGTTGTTTCGCTGCCCAGCTTACCACCAGAAACGTAACCGCCTGCCCTGCAAATTCATCGGCAACAATCTCGCGCGGGTCTTTTTTGCCTGTCAAAGCGATTACTACTGGGCCAAATCTGACGCAAACAAATGCCGCTGTAACTATTAAACCTGTCATTACAATTACGATAAACACATCCGATAGACCAGAATAACACAATAAGCCAAAAACTATCACGGCTGGCAACGAGCCCCAAGTTCCAGGTGCTATTGGCAGGTGGCCAAGGCAAAAACATGATGTAAGCAGTCTTTTCATAGTTGGCAAGATTAACGCAATACCATAATTATTGATATTTGAAAATGCTCTGTAGAAAACATTCAACCATAAGGTTAGGTCATGACGATATGTAATAATAACAAGCTTAACTCCAATAATGAAACAGAGTTGCGAAACGGCCTATGCCATTGAGTATCCTGAAGATATCATAAAAAAAATAAGAAGAACCGGAAAACAGGGTTGACAGAGGTCGTTCCATATCAGTCAGTAGGTGCTTCGGCCACATAATTTTGACCAAGGTTGTGCAGACCATCAAGAAACGTCCCGTCCCTGCCATACCATTCATCAAATGTCCAAGCGAATACACGGATGTTTGCCTGTTTACAATGTTCAGGATTATCCGCCCAGCTTTGTGGCAAATACAAGTCGCTGTCCAAAAGACACTGAAAATCGCCGACTGTATAACCGGTGCGAACACTGACCACACAGTTGTCTTTCTTGCCAGTGTTACCACACCATTGCCGTTTAATACAGACAGTGTGTCTGTCCAGTTTGGGATGACCGGAACCATCCACGGTTCTGATAGCAACGGGGTTGGCATGGTCTCGTGTGACAATTCACTGAATCTGCTAAATACACTCTTATTCTTGAGTCAATTATAACGCTGCAATACTAGTTTATCCGGATTAAATAAAAACTTCGTCATATACGCTTCAAAACACTCGTCATGGAATTTGTCAGACTCAACCCTGCATCGATAGAAATAGTCTGACCTGTAATCCAAGCAGCATTGTCTGAGCAAAGCCAAGCAACACAGTCGCCTATATCGTCAGGTGTGGGAAAACCGCCTAAAGGTATTTTCTTAATAAGTTCCTCTCGTTTCAATCTTATGAATTTATTCGACATACCGCCAATCACTGGCCCAGGTGCCACAAGATTTACTCTAATACCAAAACGAGCTAATTCAAGAGCCGCAGCCCTCGTTAGACCAACTAATCCGGATTTTGCCATTGCATATGCTACTTGGCCATAACGAGGCATCTCTGCACTTAGTGAGCCTATGTTCACAATAACCCCTCTTCCAGATCTTATCATAAATTTTGCAGCTTGTGCTATACATCGATATGTACCCAACAAATCAATATCTACTGTCTGACATAGTTTTTGCTCAGTCAATGTACCAATTGGAGCATCCTTAGATATCGAAGCATTATTGATAAGAATTGACAAGGTTGGGTTATTTGAAGCCGCTTTGTCAAAAAGATTTTTGACTTCATTCAATTTGCTAATGTCAGCTCCCACAGCAAAAGCTTCTCCACCTTTATGACGAATCTTTTTGATTATTTGCTTCGCAGAATCTGTTTGTGTACAATAATGTACACAGACCACATATCCTTCTGACGCCAATTTCAACGTAATGGCCCTGCCGATCGCTCCTGTTGCACCTGTCACAACAGCCACACCTTTGCTACAATTGTCACTCATTACGCATTATCTATGCAATACATTTGACGGACAGTTTTGTTGTATACACGAGCTAGTCGAGCACCATCCTTTTTCTCTAGTAGCCATCCAGAATCATCACTTAATTTACAGTGAATATATTTTATCTGATTTGCAGGATCTCGTCTTGCAGGACAGATTTTGGAACAATTTCCACATTGTTGACATAAAGACACGCCAGCCTGTTTCGCAGCCTGTATCCCGCCCCATTGCCAAGCTTTTAGTATACCAGCAGCGGCTGAGTAACCATGCCAGCCATAAGCAACCCCATGAATCTCGTATGCTGGACAAACAATGGCACAAAGACCACAGCCCGTACATCGCGGTGTGTGTGACGGAGATAAACCCTTCCGTACAATCACTAAATGTAGGCTTGAAGTTCCAAAGGTTCCGTTTTCATCAGATATAGTATCTGTATAAGATGGAGCTGATAATATGTGGGTGCTTGCAGGCAGTCCGCTTTCGAAACCATGAACCGGTCGTATCTTCAGATAAGTCCACGCAGCATCTAAATCTTTTACGATTCGTTCCGCACTGGCTACAATAACGACTTTTTCCTGGCCTAATAGAAAACGAATATTTCCCATATTCTCAGCCAATAGAATCATCCCATCGGCAGTTATAGCATTTGCCCCACATAGACTGGACTGAGTTTTGCACGCGTTGTTTAGAGTGTATTTTTTGAGTATTTTTAGTGCAGAGAGTCGTTTGTTCGCAGAATTCAAGTAGTTTGACCAAGGAGCCACCTGCCAGTAATCTTCCGGTTTTACCTGTAGTCTGGGATAATGGAAAAGACCTTGCTTTCGACACTGTCGACTGAAAAGATCAAACATATCTGTCTGGATCATCATCGGCATTTCTTTGGTATGGTAAGCTTCAATACAATTAATCATACGTGAACTGGCCCGGAGAGCACAATGTTCAGAAACGCAGGTCCTGATATATTTTGCTACCTTTATGCCAGAATCCGCTACTGTAACCTGTATGCCCCTCTTACGTGCAGCAGTTATACAAGATAAAAGATTTTTGTCGGCATCCTCAGTGGACTGACATGCCACTCTGTATACTTTGTGACGAAATTTAAGTGTGGTGGGTTGCACCAATATTTCATATAGTTGTTGACGTATATGCCACAATATTGGTGCCCGCTTTAGTGCCTTTTCTAAACTTTTTGTGCTCAAAAAAATACTGTCCTATTCTGCGAAGGTTGCGAATTGACACACCGCTTGAGCAATAGAAGAAATATTTTGAAAAACTTCAGCAAAATCGGTTTCAGGGGGAAATTCAAACTTAAAATGCCGTTCAACCAAAACCACTGCTGCGATCAGATCTACTGAGTCCAATCCACAACTTTCAACACCAAAGAGATTTTGGGATTCAATCTCTTTGGGTGATTCCTCAAGTTCCAAGCCTTCAACCAACAAACGACTTATAGTTGTTTCTAAATGGTTCAATTGGGCCATTCATATTCCTCTCTTATAACACATTCCTACAGTTCAACACTTATTAATTATCCCCCTGCAAACACTAGACAAGAACATTGTCCTGTCTTCTTAGAAGCGATTACAATAATCACATGTTTTTTTTCATTTTTGTCATTTTTCCTTTGAGATAACTGTTGGTTAAGGACATTAATTGCGTATATGCTTGCGAATATTCCCAGTACGTTGGGAGGGACTTGTATGGTGGAATCAATAGATACCAACTTCTTGAATTTAGGGGAAAAATGCTTTTTTACAGACATAGCCATAGGGTCATTTGCTTTCCCTGTAACTATCATAAAGAGATTTTCATGCAATAAGCCACTTTGAGATAAACAACGATATACCATTGCTTGAACCTGTTTGTCAAAATCCCTGGAATTGACGCATTTGTTGGCATAACTATATAAACGCACATTACTACTTTTTTTCCTGGCAAAAGAATGAGTTGGTGAGGAGAGGACAATAACTCCACAACCATCTTTCAGTTTGTTCTTATTGTCTACGTTACTAATTGTGTTCGAGCCAGAAATATGAAATGCCTTTGCACTATCTGCACCACCTCCAATAATCAATTTTGTGAGCCCGGATAATACCATTTGATGTGCAAGTCCAACTGCATCAATACCACTGACGTCACCGGTATTGATAGCAAAAGTTCCTCCCCCAATGCCTGTTTCCAATGCGGCCTGACCAGGAATTACACTTGTTATTGAATTAACAAACCAGAGTGGGTCGCAATAATCCTTCAATCTTAGGGCAGATGCTTTTCGCAATGCTTTATCAATACCCTCTGACCGCCCATATGTAATACCGAGAATTAAATATGCATCACAAAGATTGTATTCACTGAGACCTGCGTTTCTAATAGCGTTTAAAGAAGCAGCAGAAGCTAAGGTAGCCACAGTTTGTTTTCTTCGTTTTTTGCAGGATTTTTCAACTTCTTCAGAATCAACACTGTATTTTGAATCCCATTGACTTGATGTGGAATGTAACATTTCCAATGCATGCGTAGCTGAACCGCTGATCCCTGCTCCCAATATACATGAATATGATATCATTGTATTGATTTATACCCTTCTCAATGAAATTTCTGCCGTAAATTCACTAATAAGGTTTCTCTATAATAATAGCAGTGTTCATTCCACCAAATCCCCGAGACACCGACATCGCTACTTTTATCTGACGATATATTGGCTTCCCTGTTACGCAATTCCATGTACAAACTGGATCCACTTGGACACATCCACGAGTTATTGGTGCTATATTATCTTGAAGAGCAATGATTGATATAAGAAGTTCCACCACACCAGCAGCTCCACGAAGGTGGCCATGTAATCCTTTCGTTGAACTAACCAAAACCGAAGAAATTTCGTTTGACCAGAACCCATTAAATGCATGTGATTCCGAACTATCATTAGCCAATGTGCCAGTTCCATGAGCGTTTACATAATCAATCTCCATTGGAGACAGATCTCCTCGTATCATCGCCATGCTGATACAATTGGCCAGCCCCTTTCCTTCAGGATCAGGACATGCCATATCATATCTATCATTCGTTGTGGCCCAACTACGAATTCGAGCAAAATTGATTATAGAAGGTTTTTTTTCAATTAGGAGTAGGCCTCCCCCCTCACCAAGCATAATACCATTTCTATTTACATCAAATGGACGACATTTATTCAATGCAAGTAGCTTTGATGATTTGAAACCTAAAATGTCAAAATAATTTAAATGTTCACACCCTCCAACCAAGACACGATTAACTATACCAGAGGCCAAGAGTTCGCAGGCTACGCCAACAGCTATAGCAGAGGAAGCACAAGCGGCATTAACGGCAAATCGCATCCCGGTTATACCCCATCTTTCGGCAACAACTTGTAATGTTATATGTTCAGGTAAGGTTTCAAAATTAATAGCAAAATCTTGTTCATTTAATTCTTCTTGGTTCGACCACCTAAATTGTGGTCCTATTGTCAATCCAAGAAGCAGAGCGGTATCAGGTGACCGGATGAGTTCTTTTGACAAACCAGAAGTGGCCATCAACTCATTCAAACATACATCTAGAATATCTGCATCAACTTCTGGCTCATAGTTATTAAATGCAGAAGGAAGACTTGCATATGGGTAACAATCATTATCTACGAGATAACTTGTCGGAGGTGACTCTGTTTCGCATTTATGCAAATCCTGACGCAAGGATTCAACGCCAACTCCTGAGGAAGTTACAACTCCGGCTCCTGTTATATAGGCTTGCATTTTTCCCCTATTTTTCAGGTTTAAATCCCACCCATAAGTTGCCGGAAGCTACAGGAACTTCTTCTGCATCGTATGCATAACACTTCAATATAGCCATTTTTGACCTCAATTGCTTTACATGTACCTCAAGATAAACAATCGATGGAGGATATACAGGTTTTCTAAACTTCACTTTGTTAATGGCTGCCAGATAACCTTTATGTTCCTTAAATGATTTGATAGAAGAACATAAGAGAGCACCAGCTTGACCAAAAGCTTCGACAAGGACAACTCCAGGCAAAATAGGGTTATTAGGGTAATGTCCTTGAAAGAATGATTCAGTTCCCTTACATCTTAGTATTGCAAGAATATTGTTTTTGGGAGTCAACCAAGCTTCCTCTATAAGTAGCGCCTCTGAGCCATGTGGTATACTTCTTAATATCTCATTACGTTGAAAATAAATAGGCATAGACTATTTGTATGACCTTTCAGGTATTGTATTGTGTATATCCAGCTAAATCCAGTATTCCCGACCCACTTACACAGCATACAATGACCGTATTTTTCTCCCTATTAGCGGATTCTTTCGCAATCTGAATTACCCCGCATACTGCATGACATGACTCCGGCGCAGCAAATATACCTTCAAGACGTGCTAAAAGCATTCCTGCTTCAAAGGCTTCCTTTTCACTAAATGCTATAGCTCTAATCATACCAGCATGGAATAACGCACTGATCATTAGAGAACTGTTATGTTGCCGGAGACCACCGACGTGAATAGGTGGAGGAATGAAATCTCGTCCTAGTGTATACACTTTAGCCAAAGGCGTTAGGCCCGCAGAATCACCATGATCGTACCTATATTTTCCTTTGGTTAGTCGAGGAACGGCCGTCGACTCACATGCGACCATTTGTGGTTTGGTATTGAAAGAATTCTTTCCAAATACTAACGGCAGTACAAAACCACTGAAGTTACTGCCGCCTCCCATACATGCAATAGCTGTCGTTGGCGTCTCACCTAATGCTTTGAGCTGCTGAATGGTTTCTAATCCAATGACAGATTGGTGCAAATAAACATAATTGAAATTACTGCCTGCAGTATATGCATAAGAGTTATGCTGAAGAGCAAATTCTATTGCCTCGCTAATGGCCATGCCAATCGAACCTGGATGTTCTTTATTATCCTGTAGTATAGTTCTTCCAACACCGGTAATTTGACTAGGAGAAGAATATACAGTTGCCCCAAACATCTCCATTAGCTTACGACGGTTCAATTTATGGTTGTAGGAGCAATGCGCCATGAATATGACACATTTTAATCCATATAAGGTACTTGCTACACTCAACGCTAGCCCCCATTGACCTGCTCCCGTTTCTGTAACAACACCGGAATATCCCTCGGCTTTAGCTTGGGCTACTTGTGCAATAGCAGTATTTAACTTGAAGCTTCCTGTAGGAATAACATCCTCACGTTTTAGATAGATCCTTGTTGATGTTCCTATATATTTTTCAAGGTGACGTGCTCTCACAAGAGGTGTTGGCCGACCATTTCTTACATAGTGTTTACTTACATCATCTGGTATTTTATGGTATCTCACAGAAGAGAAGTTGAGTTTGTATAGCCCACGAGGTAAGATATTCTCCAGTCTTTCCAATTCTTTACCATTTGGAGAGTTTTTGAGTGGAGGTAAAGAAAGAGGGATATCTGGGACTACATTATACCATTCCTGCACGCTAAGATTTCTGACATTGCTAAACCCATCAGTCATTTTTATATTCCTCCATTCGTTGACAGATTATTCTGTTTACGCAACTTTTTTCCGTTATTTGAAGTAATAGAGGAGACAAAGCTTATTTTACGTGGAATCATGTAACGCGGAAGCATACAGCACAAACTACGTTTAATCTCACTATTTGAGAGCATTATATTTTTTTCGAGCACAATATTTGCTCTTAATATATTTCCATGAAGAGAATCCTTAACGCCAAATACTATCGCTTCACGAACACCTCTAATATTTTCAATGGCGTTCTCGACCATTTCAGCATGCACACGCATCCCATTGACTCGAACCATTGTGGCTTCCCTCCCCATCAATATTATTGAACCATCATCTTGTATTTTAGCCCAGTCTCCCGTATTTATCCAACCATCAACCATGCGTTTTCGGGTGAGATTATCATTGCCAAAGTATCCTTTCATATTTTTCATTCCTTTTACCCACAGTTGACCTTCTCCGTTCATACATACTTCTTTCGAATCTTTTCCCATAAGCTTTAACTCTAGTGAATGTAAGGGATTCATTATCATGTTAGAAGTACTGTTACATATGGCTATACCATTAGTTTCTGTGGTACCATAGCTATCCAGAAGAGTAATACCATAATAGTGCGAGAATTTCCTCTTAAGCACAATAGATAATATATCTCCCGATGAAAACCCAAATAGGATTCTTGAGCTTATTTTTTTTAAAAGTAGGGGGTAATGTAACATTGCTTTATAGACAATCGGATTTGCAACAAGAACCACGTTCTTAACTTTGCAAAGCTGTTCAAGCATTAGCCGAGGATGCTCAAAATCAAACGTTAGAATTGGCTTGCCAATAGTTAAGGGCAATATTAAACCAAGACTAATTCCGTAGGAAGTAAAACATGGTGCACATACAGCTACAATATCGCATTTCTGAAATGATAAATTCCTAGATAAGTCTTGTGCATTTATTACAAACGAATCCGCATCAACCATAACACCTACTGGATCGTTCGTGGTTCCTGATGTATAAAGAATACAAGATACTTTTTCAGGTATTTTGGTTCTTATTTGAAAAGGCCATTGCGGAAACTGCCCTTGAATCAAAGTTTGTATCGGTAAGACATAAACTCCCTTTTGAACCTGTACTGTTGTATTAGCTTTCTTCCATGAAATAGATTTGACTATCAATAAGTTGCGACATTGCTTACCAACGTACGGCAATATACGCTCATCTGGAGGAATAATAACAAACGGACACTTAGCTTCTATGGCTGATAAAAATAAGACAGCAAATTCGTACCAGTCTTTACCTAAATAGGCTACAAATAGTTCAGACTTAAAACTTTTTAGAGATTTACTCAACTGTTTCACAGTCTTAAGGGAATTGCCAGTCAATTGTTTTCTCACATTCCGCAAAAAACAATTCTTTATAGCTTCAGAACTTATTGACATTATATTTTTCACACCTGCGTTCCTATATTTTAATTTTTGGAAGTTTTTATTTAGTTCAGAGCTTTATGTGCCCGGCATCAACTATAATTTCTCTTCAACAACAATTATTTCTTTCTTTTATAAACCTCGATTTTACGAGACTGTAGCAAGTTTACAGAGTGTCCTGCTTGTTGGGTGGGCAGCTCCTGTTTTATTTACCAGTTGTTATGAGAGTATTTCAACACGTATGCTCCGTGTCTTAAGCAAGGCGGAGCATAAAGGCGGAGCATAGCGGAGCCTTGCTCAAGACATTTCTCCGCAAATGCTGCCGGGGCCACATAATAATGATTGATTCTTCTAAATGTTACCATCGCCCCACGTCCAAATGTATATGTAGTAATTGGATATCACCAGACACTTTTCACATCAGCCCATCCACACGTTGCACGTTTTAATAAATCGTTATCTAATATACAGCGAGAATCGGGGCCACGTGCATTAATTTGGCCAATGTTTTTTACTGGAATGAACGAAGTCTCATTGTTTACACGTTTATTGTCATATTGAAGAGTGCCTATAATCTGTTCAGTGCTAATATCATCTGGAAGTTGTGTGGGTAAATTGATATTTTTCAGCGTGTGTTCAATTTGTGAAGGGAGTGTGGAGGTAGCTATTCCTTTAAGCATACTCATGCGAGCTTCAATTACCATGCCAATGGATATGGCCTCCCCGTGGGTTAATTTGCCCTCTTTAATACTCTCGATTGCATGCCCAATTGTATGGCCAATTTCAAATGTCATCCCCTCCGTTGATTCCTTTGGATCTAGACGCAACACTGCACAGGTTAATTCAATCGCTCGCAACAGAATTGGTTCCATAATCTTCATATTGCGGAACCATTCTGTGTCTTTAAAAGCAGCAAATCTACGGAACATTGCTAGGTCCCCAATTAATGAAAGTTTAATTGCCTCCGCCAAACCAGTTCGGATTTGACGATTGTCTAGCGTAGCTAAAAAATCAAAATCTACAAATATTGCTTCAGGAGCTTTCCATGCACCAAATAAGTTTTTCCCGTATTTACCATTAACAGCCTGCTTTCGGCTGATTGATGCATCAATTTGTGCCACAATTGTTGTTGGAATATGAACCAACTGTAATCCCCGAAAAATTAGCACTGCCAACATGCCGGCTATATTACTTACAACACCTCCCCCCACAGAAACCACCATTGTTTTCTTAGTAACACCTTCATAGACAGCTCTCTCTAGAAGATATTCCAATGTTTTTATATTTTTAGATTTCTCCCCAGGTGAAATCGGGAGAATACAAGCTGGCAGAGCGGTAGCTAGTACGTCAAAAACTTTGTTTTTATAGAGCCTGTGTACAGTGTTATCTGTAACCAGTATTAACTTGTCTGGGTTACGATTCATGAGCCATTGCTTCACGAGAGGAATAATATTGTACCCAATTTCCAACTCAACCATATCGTTTCCCAATGTTAATTCGATATTTTGCAAAATGTTGGAACAAGTTTTTACCGTACTGTGGCTATCCAGATTGTCTTTTTGGATTCTTTTATCTTTCATAGCAATCTTACTCCTAATAATAGGCCTTGCTTACAAACACGTTCTTTGAAAAAATTTGTTCTTGGAGTTATAATATGCTTTTGCATATAGTTTATTTTGCTTGTTAGAAGCCATTTAGTGAACACCCATTCCGATATAATTTGCTTGCTAGGGGTTAGTATTCCTATTTCCTTCCGGTTACTCAATAGTTTTTCAGATATACACGCTATCATATCAGAAATCAGGGAATTTCCTATACATCAGCTTTCTTCTAAGTAACTTTGCTCGGTGTTAATTGACCAAGGGTCAACATTATGACCTTGCATCGCAAGAACACTGTAATACCCACTAAGTATCGAATGATCCATATTGTTATAATGAAATTGTCCATGCCGTCCCATTGTATAGAGATTTTCGAACGTCTTAAGATACTTTTGAATCAGTAACAGATACTGTTTGTATCCGTTAAGATATACTGGATATGCCTTAGAAACCTTCACACAAAATCCATCAAGTATTTTTTCTGTATCGACTAAATTCAACCTGTTTAACTCTTTCACTGCGAGGTTTAAGATTTGATGTTCCTCGTAATTCCATAGCTCATCTTTTTCGGAGCAAAAGTATTCCATTCCGATTGATGATTGATTCCCAGAAGGAACCATTTGTGGGCTCCAGTTCTTATAGAATTGGATTCGCCCAGCTTTTATATTTTTATCATGAACATATATCCAATTATCGGGCACAACTGTTTTTTCATTAACCATTAAGTTCGCGGTGATTAATGACCTATAATTCAGGTTATGGGCTGCTTGCCAAATGTACTTAGGGCAAGGAGGGGTTAATGATAAGAGAAGCTCATCTAATGGCATAGAACTGAAGCATGCCTTCTGTACGTTAATAGGTATTGAGTTACCATTCCTCGTAGCTTCAACTTTTATGATTCGGCCATTGTGGTGAAAAATCTTATTTACTCTTA
>Ga0114922_10003568_pt1 | contig 14489 bp, 15 predicted proteins | sample AartaG_FD_100975 | JGI IMG/M metagenome (GOLD analysis project Ga0114922, IMG submission 100975) | Deep subsurface microbial communities from Aarhus Bay to uncover new lineages of life (NeLLi) - Aarhus_00045 metaG | ecosystem: Environmental > Aquatic > Marine > Oceanic > Sediment | place...
CCGGGCATGCTCGTTTCTCGCTGGATCATGAATGCGCGCATTGATCCCCTCCACCGCGTCCACGCAATCCTCGACGGTGGCCAGGAATTCCTCGTCGGTCCCCCGGTGAGTGTCGAACGGATGCGGAAGGTAGACCACGCCACCCTGTGAACGGATCGCCTCCGCAGTCTCTCGGAAACTACTCCCCGGACGAATGTGCTCCCGCAGGAACAGCCCGATAAGGTCCAGGCCCTCCGAGGTGCGGACTTCCTCTCCCACGATCACGAGGTCCGGCGCGAGAGCACGGGCGGCGAACGCACCCTCGATCTCATCGTGATCGGTGATCGCGATCCGGTCCAGACCGGCCGCTCGCGCCGCTTCGACTACTGCGGAGGGATCCGACAAACTGTCTTTCGACGCCGAAGTGTGCATGTGCAGGTCGATCTGCCACACCCCGGAGCCGTCGGAAGAGGGAATCTCGGCATCCGCGTGGGATCCAGAACGCTGGCCCGTGACGGTATCCCATACACGACGAGCATCCAGATCGAGAGCCTGTCTGTCGCCCGGGTTCCAGATCACCCGATCAGCCGAAACCCGCTTTCGGCCTGCCGGCCACTGAGCGGCCTCCATCGCGAGAAACTCATCCGGCGTAATGCCACGCGACGAGACTACGCGCGCGCGCCGGATCGATTGCGGAGCGTCCACCGTGACTACGGAATCGAATTCGGCTCGCAGATCCTTCTCGAACAGGAGCGGAATCTCCAGCACTGCGACCTCGTATCCAGCGTCCTCCGCCTGTCGCATCCGCTCCTCCCGCAGCCGATCGACGGCGGGATGCACAATCGCCTCGAGACGAGCCCGTGCGTCAGGGTCGGCGAAGACGACTTCCCGCAGCGCCCGTCGGTCGAGGGATTCGTCGGCAGCGATCACACCTGTGCCGAACTCACGGCGGATCCCGGCGAGGCCTGCGGTACCGGGCTCCACCGCTTCACGGGCCAGCAGATCCGCATCGATTCGCGCGGCGCCCCACTGCTCGAAAAGCTGGCCGACGGTGCTTTTCCCCGCGCCGAGGCTTCCGGTGAGGCCGATGCGGATCACGTCTCGTTCGCCCCGTCCGGAGCCGGTTCCGGCTCCCCTGCCGTGTCCGTCTGTATCAGCGGAACGCGTGGCTGATCCGACACTCCGAGCTGGTTGCAGAACTCCTCGAACAGCGACTCCAGCAGTTCTTCGTACTGATCGGTGGAGAGCCGGCCGACGTCGATTCGCGCCCCGGCCATCTCACCGTGACCTCCGGCCGAGCCGCGTTGCCCGACCACCGCCTGGACCAGGTCACCTGCATGAGCACCAGGGTCGAATGTCCGGAGACTGATGTACAGCCCATCCTGGTATCGTCCGGCTGCGGTTACCCACTCCACTCCATCCACGCGCATGAACAGGTCCGCCAGCTGGGCGACGATATCCGGGTAGTCGAGCCGACCGGCCGGCACACACACCACTCCGCCCCGGCTCCAGGCGTTCTCGAGACCCGTATGCACGGACCGATACACGGCACGCGGCACCCGGGCGTGCCGGATCCGCGAGATAGCGGCGGGATCGGATCGGGGGTACAGGAACAGGCTCGCGTGGATCTCGGCCTTTGACGCCTCCCTGCCGAGATCCATCGTCTCCGTCTGGATCGCGTAGAACAGGGCTGTCGCCAGCTGTCGATCCGGCTCCAGCTTCAAGGCCCGCAGGAACTCGACGATCATCGAAGCACACGCTCCGTACTCCGGGCGCACGTCGGAATAGGCGGCGGCCGAGCTTTCGGCCCGCTCCGGATGGTGATCGATGACGATCGTGGCGATCTGTCCGGGCGGCAGCGAGTTGTTGCCGGCCCTGGGCTGGGTGTCCACCAGCGCTACTGCCGCCGTCGACGGGAATTCGAGATCCTCTGCCCGCTCGAACGGAACGTCGAGCTCGCCCAGCAACGCCCGGTTCTCAGCCCGGCCCACGATGCCTCCGAACGCCAGGGTGACCGGAAGTCCAAGGGCCCTGCGCACCAGGTATCCGAGTCCGGCAGCCGATGCGATCGCATCTGGATCGGGATTGTCGTGCGTAAGTATGATCACCCGCTCGGCATCACCGAGGGCTCGCTTCATTGCTGACAGCCGGGCCGTCGTGTCGGGCCCCGGCTTGCCCGGGTTCATCGGACCCGACGCGGCTGCCGGGTCCGTCTCCTGTTCCGTGCCACCGGTGCCGGCGTTCCCCTCGGAATCTGGACCGTTCATGGATTCAAGGTATCCACTCACCGATCCTGGAAACCAACCAGGAAGGGATTCGACGCGGCTTCCCGCTCGACGGTTGTGGAGGGCCCATGTCCTGAATGGAGGACGGTGTGACCGGGCAGGGTGAGGATCTGCTCGCGAATCGAGGTGAGAAGCGTTTCCGTATCGCCGCCGGGCAGATCGGTTCTCCCGATTGAACCGGCGAATACGCAGTCTCCCACGAACGCGGCTTCATGTCCCTCGAACACCACTCCGCCGGGTGAATGGCCGGGCGCATGACGGACTTCGAGCCGGATCGCACCGAACTCCAGGCGCTGGCCGTCCGACAGGACCATGTCTGGCAATGGCTGCGGCCCGACCTGCAGACCGAACATCAGGGCCTGCTGTGGAGCAGCCCTGTACAGCTCGAGGTCGGCCGGGTGCAGATAGACCGGGCACGAATAGCGTTCCACCAGGCCACCGACCGCGGTTACGTGGTCCAGGTGCGCGTGCGTCAGGAGAATCGCGTCGGGAACCGCGCCCCACGCATCCAGGGCAGCGACGATCCGCTCGGGTTCGGCACCCGGGTCGATGACGACTACGGCCCCGTCCGGCCCGCGGGATCGGACGAGGTGGCAGTTCGCCTGGAAAGCGCCGACGGGGAGAGTGAGAACCTCGAGCCCGCCGACCTCGTCGGGGGCGATCAGACCGAGAAGGAAGTGCCGCAGCCGCAGGAGCCGGTCGCGTTCGGATTTTCGAACGTGAAGCCGGAGCCCTTGAAACTGCTGTGGTAACCGATCACGATTCCAGCCAGGTACTGAGCGCTGAACGGATCCATCAACAACCGCACACCTTGCGATTCGATGACGAGATCATCCTCGGCGGCCGGCTCCTCGTCTACTTCGAGCCCGTACTCGAAACCCGAACAGCCACCCGGGAGCACGCTCACGCGAAGCGCGCCGGAGTTCTCGTCGAGCCCCTCCGCCGCGAAGAACTTCCTCACCTCGTCAGCGGCCTGTTCCGTCAGACTCACGACTGCGCCGGTGGATCCGGCCGTATTGGTCTCGCTCATCAGCCTGGTTCCGATCTCCCTCTGACTCGTGCGCTTCGTACCCGACCACCGTGTCGCGACGGCAATCAGGTCTGCGTATCCACGTCGCGTATAACCGGGCGACGGGCCGCGGGTTCCGTCTGGCTGGCGCGTCCGCAGTGGAGCAGTCGTACCCCTAGCGGTGCGACAACCAGCGTTCGGCCTCGAGCGCCGCCATGCAGCCCGTCCCTGCGGCTGTGATCGCCTGCCGATAGTAATCATCCATCGCGTCGCCCGCGGCGAACACGCCCGCAGCGGAAGTCGCTGTCCGCCAGGAAGTCGTGGACCGGATGTAACCGCTTTCTTCGAGCTCGATCTGGCCGGCCAGGAACGCCGTGTTTGGCTCGTGGCCGATCGCCACGAACAGTCCGCCGACCTCGAGCTCGCTCGCCTCTCCCGTGGCCCGATTGGCCAGCAAGAGCCGCTCGACTACTTCGTCTCCCACGACTTCCGTGACGACGGTATTCCACAGGAAGCGGATCTTTGGATTCTCGAACGCCCGTTCCTGCATGATCTTTGACGCCCGGAGCTCGTCCCGTCGGTGGATCACGACCACGTCGCTCGCGAACTTCGTCATGTACAGCGCGTCTTCGAGCGCGCTGTCACCGCCTCCGACGATCGCGATCAGCTGATCCCGAAAGTGGGGCAACGCTCCATCGCAAACGGCGCAGGCGGACACCCCGCCCCCACTCTGCGCGAGTCGTTCCTCACCGGGAACATCCATCCACCTGGCATTCGCTCCGGTCGCGACGATCACGGCGTCAGCTTCATACTCGTCGTCTCCGCTGGTCCACAGTACGTGCGGGTGGCCGGAAAAGTCGACTCTTGTGACGTCTTCCATTTCAGACCGCGTACCGAATCGCTCTGCCTGCTTCTTGAACCCCTCCATCATCGCCTGCCCGGTGATTCCGTCCGGAAAGCCGGGATAGTTTTCCACTTCGGTGGTGAACATCAGCTGTCCACCGGGCACCATGGTCCGATGAAACGATCCCTCGATTACGAACGGATCGAGCTGAGCCCGGGCAGCGTAGATCGCGGCCGTCCAGGCCGCAGGACCGGAACCGATGATGATCAGGGTCTCCTTCTTTCGTTCCGACATCGTGCGTCCTCTGGTCGTCAGTGTTGTTCTATCGCCCGCATCCAGCTCTCGGGGACCCGTTGAGAACCCGGTTCGCCGCCGCCGGCGCCTGGCCCGTGCCAGTCGGAACCGCCGCTCCGGAGAAGCTCTGCTTTGCGTACGATTCGCCCCATGGTGGCTCTCACGCTGGGGCCATTTGCCGGATGGAGAATCTCGATTCCATCGAGGCCATCCTGGATGTAGCGCTGAATATCCGCTTCGCTGTAGTCGCGCCCGGGGTGCGCGAGCACGGCGACTCCGCCGGCGCGATGCACCAGGGCGAACACCTCTGCCGGCGGTGACGGCCGCTTTTCGACGAACGCCGGCTTGCCGCGGGCGAGCCACAGGCGGAACGCGGCATGGATGTTCGGAACCAGCTCCTCCGCCACCAGCGCCCGGCCGAGATGCGCCCGGGTCGGAAGACCGCCCACGGCCTCGCGCATGACGGCATCCATGTGCAGGTCGACACCGTGCTCGTTCAGGCTCTGCACCATCCTCTCCGCCCGCTGAATCCGGTCGGTGCGGAAACTGGCGAAGAACTCGAGCAACTCCGGATGGGCCAGGTCGAATCCGTACGCCAGCACATGCACCGAACGTCCGGGCTCGTTGGCCGACAGCTCGGCTCCGACCAGGAAGTCGAGCCCCAGCTTCGACGCCTCCTGACGGGCTTCATCGATGCCTGCGACAGTGTCGTGATCGGTAAGCGAAAGCCCGGTCAGGCCTTGCTTCGCGACCGCCCTGACCACCTCGGTCGGGGTCAGAGTTCCATCAGACGCCTGCGAATGGAGGTGAAGGTCGACGCGGCTCAACTCGCGGGTGCGCCCAGCGACGCGGCACGGTCAAACAGGGCTACGAGCTCATCCGACCCGAACCGATCGAGCAGGGCATCGTCTGCCGAGCCATCGTCGGGAATCTCGACCACGCGATAGGGCCTCTGGCCGTTGCTTTCGCAGACAAACAGCAGATTCCTGTGCCCTTCGGTGACTGCGGGACCTCCAAGTCGAATCCGCCAGGTGTCCCCGGCGGCCTTGAATTTCTTCGACATACCTGACGCTCCATCCTTATTCTGTTGATCCCGGTCCCGAGCGGGCCCTGGATTCATCGACTGGGCTCGAGGCGAATCGCCGCCGCCAGTTCCTGCGGCAGCCTGTGACGGCGACCGGCGACCTCGGCGACCACCACTCCATCCGGATCGGATGCTACCAGAACAGTCACTTCCGTGCCGAGCAAGAAACCGATACCGCCGAGGAACCGCAAGCGCTCCGCGTCATCGTCCGCGACCTCGCGGATCACTGCCGTAGTACCGACGGCGAGTTCGGTCAGCAAAGGCAAGTCCCGCCGCACGATCGACCCATCCGGACGCGGAATCGGGGCGCCATGCGGATCGATGGCCGGGTCGCCAAGCGCTGCCGCCATGCGATCCACCAGGGTTTCCGACGCCGCGTGCTCGAGCCACTCAGCTTCGACGTGCACTCCGTCCCAGGTGTAGCCAAGCCGCTCGATCAGGTACGTCTCGATCACGCGGTGGCGGCGAATGATCCCGAGCGCTTCGACTTCTCCGGCCGGGGAGAGGCGGACTCCGTAGTACGGGACGTGAACCACGAGGTCCTGGGCTGCGAGGCCCTTCACCATATTGGTCACGGAGGCGGGCGACCGGCTGAGTTCCGCAGCGAGAAGCGTGGTCGGAACCGGACTGTGCTCCTGCTGGAGCTTGTAGATCGCCTTGAGGTAGTCTTCGACTGCCCGGCTGCGTCGCGTGCGCTCGTTCATCTCTCTGCCTGCCGCCCCGAATTCATCAGAGCGGCAGAAAACCCGCGTCGGCCTCCAGCTGCGTGAGGAATCCGGCGATGATCCGGGCAGAACGTTCGACGTCCTCGAGGTTCACGATCTGGTTCGGTGTATGCATGTATCGGTTGGGCACGCTGACCAGGCCTGCCGCCACACCCGCCCTCGACATGCGCACCGCATCGGCGTCTGTTCCGGTCAGGGCCGGCAGCGCCTGGACCTGGACTTCGATGCCTTCCCGCTTCGCCGCTTCATGCAGCCGACGGTATACCACCGGATTGATCGCTGCACCGCGCGCCAGGACCGGTCCGGCACCCATCCGGACATCGCCGTGCTCCTTGCAATCCAGGTTTGGATGATCCGTCGCGTGCGTGACGTCCACCACGATCCCGACCTGCGGGTCGAGCCCGTACGCCCCGGTGCGAGCACCGCCGCCGGCCATGTAGCCGATCTCTTCCTGTACGGTTGCCACCGCGATCACGTGGGCTGTACATCCGGCTTCCTTCGCCAGCCGAAGCGCTTCGAGCACGACCGCCGCTCCGACCCGATTGTCGATGGATCGGGCAGCCAGGCAGTCATTCGCCAGATCGAGAGTCTCCGAGCGAATCACGGCGACATCGCCTATACCGACCTTTGCCCGTGCCTCGTCGCCGCTCGCTGCTCCGATGTCGATCCACAGGTCCTTCAGCTTCACCGCTTTTTCCCCATCATCCCGACGAATCAGATGAATCGCCTTCCGACCGACGACTCCCATGATCGGTCCCGCATCCGTGAGCACCTCGACCCGCTGGCCTACCAGAACCTGTGGATCCCACCCGCCGACGCCCTGGACCCAGATGAAGCCGTCGTCGTCCACGTGATGGACCATCAGCCCGATCTCATCCACGTGGCCGGCGAGCATCACGGTCGGAGCGCCTCCGGCCCCGATCTCTGCGAAGCTGTTTCCCTGAATGTCTCCCCATAGCCGGTCGGCAAATCCCCCGGCTATCTGTCGCCACGCCGTTGCCGCCGCCGTCTCGTAGCCGGACGGACCGGCCGCATCGAGAAGGCTGATCAGACTGTGTCGTATCTCCGCGCGCATAAGTCTCTCACTCAAGTGTGCTGACTTCCGGCCGTGGGCCGCAGCTGCCGGCGCAGCCGCGCGTTGGTGGATCGGCTGGCGGCCCGCCTCGATTGCAGGCCTTCAGGCTAGCGGGGCGGCCGGAGAGGGTCAACGGCAGAATACGATTCAGTCTCCGGTATCCCCCGAGATGAGATCACGAATTCTCCGCTGAAGCTCCGGGCTCGCGAGCTCCGTCCCCTCTCCCGCCTCGTGGACGTAGTCCAGAAACATGCGTTCGAAGTCGAAATACGGGTAACAGAGCCGGCATTTCTCGACATGCCTTCGAACCGCATCGTTCCAGTCCGGGGGAAGCTCGCCATCCAGGTACTCGTACACGAGCGCCAGGGACTCTTCACACGACAACTCCTCCGGCGCCGCTTCGCGGGTGCCGGCTCCTCCGCGTGTCTCATCGCTCATGGTAGATAACCCATCTCCTCGGCGAACCTGTAGAGCCGTGTCTGAAGTCTCTTGCGGCCCCTGAACAGCCGCGACTTCACCGTGCCGACCGGAATTCCGAGCGTGTCGGCTACCTCCTGGTATCCGAGACCCTCGATGTCGGCGAGTACAATGGGAACGCGAAACTCGTCCGGCAGTTCCTGGATCGCGCGAACGACATGCTCGTTGACCAGTCGGTCGAATACGCGGCCCTCGGGATCGGCATCGTAAAGCCGGCCCGCCCCTGGCCCCTCGGAAATCTCATCGAAGTCGACCGGGACGGGCCGTGAACTGTCTCGCCGATACTGGTTGATGAACGTGTTCCGGAGGATCGTCATCAGCCACGCGCGACAGTTGGTACCGATTTCGAATCGGTCCCACGAGCGCCACGCCTTGAGCACGGAGTCCTGGACGAGATCCTCCGAGCGGGCTACGTCCCCACCCGTGAGGCGGAGGGCGAGCCCGTACAGCGCATCCAGGTGCGGAAGCGCCTCCGACTCGAATTCCCGTCGCCTGTCGTCGCCGAACTCGCTTGCCTGTTTCATCCCGTTCGTTGCGTTGCGGGAGACGTTCCCTGGGTCAATTCCTCGACGCAGGCTACCCGGGCATGGTGGAGTCGGGCAAGGTCATGGGAACGCAGTTCGCGGTCGATCGTATCACGACGGGCGGAGACGGCTGTCCCCGCGCCGCCCGCGGCCGAGCCGATGCCGCCCCGAAAGGAGCCCTGTCTCCCTTGGATCAGACGGAAAACTCCTCGGACATTCTCCTCCCGGTGCCGGGCCCGACAAACAGGTCTTCTGGTCGTCGACGGAAGACGGCGGGCAGGATTGCGCTGGTGCTCGGTGTGCTGCTGGCACTGTTGCTGGCCGTGGTGCTCGTGTTCGCCGTCCGGTTTCGGTCCCTGCTGGAGCCGGAGACGCTCGCCGATCGGCTGGAACCGAGGATTTCCCAGGCGGTCAATCGTCCAGTCACCATCGAGGGCGCCGAGCTGCGGCTGTGGCCCCGACCGGGGGTGGTCGTCGAGGGAATCCGGATCGCGAATCGCGGCATGTTCTCAGAGACCGCTCTCGCGACAGCGGATGCAGTGGTGCTGGAGCCGCGCCTGCTTCCACTCCTCAAGCGACAGATCGTGATCGACAGGATCGTCGTCCGGTCCCCCCGCGCGCTGCTCGTGGTGGCCGACGACGGAACGTCCAACTTCGGCGACTTCGTACCGGAACGATCCGAATCGGGAGACGGCGGCAGCGGCGTGGCCGGCCTGTCGCTCGACATCAAGCGAGTCGAGCTGGTGGACGGTCGCGTCGGCTATCGGGACGGGATGCGATCGCGCAGCCTGCAGCTGGATGGTGTGAATCTGCGGACGGATCTGGACGCGAGGAGTGCGGGGTCCATCGGTACGGTAGGAACGGCGAGTGCGGAGCAGGTGATCATTCGGCTGCCGGAGGCACCCGGAAACTCGATCGAGACCGGGAGGTCCTCGGTCGAATGGAGCGGGCGCGTCGCCGGCGACCTGGACTCGTTCGAACTCGACCGGGGTGAGCTGGAGGCCGGACCGTTCCGGGCCCGCCTGTCCGGGCAGGTAAGTTCCCTCGGCACACCGGTTCGCATCCTGGACCTGGCGCTGTACGCGGAAGGACTGGCACTGGAAGACCTGGTTGGCGAGCTGGATTCCGGCATGAGACTGGCAGGTTCAGTGGAGCTGGACCTTCGACTCCAGGGCGAGGCAGGTCCGGACCATTCGCCGGCGGTCTCGGGACTCGTGACCCTGCGCGACGGGACCGTGATGACGGCCGATGACATCCTGTTCGCGTCCGACCTGGACCTGGAAGCGCAGATCCAGCAGGGCGAGGCCACCGTGACAGCCAGCGGGAAGCTGCTCGACGGGCAGCTGTCCGCGGCGGGCACCGTCGCCCTGGACTCGATGCTTCCATACGACATCCAGGTGCAGGCAGATGCGGGCCTGGACCGGGTGCTCGCAGCGTTTCCGGCGGCATCCGCCTCGCCGGACAAGCCAGTTTCGGAGCTCGACGGACGACTGGCGGTGGACGCCCGCGTGGCCGGGCGGGGCGGGAGCTCCGGCCAGCCGAGAATCGACGGGACCGCGACCCTCACAGAGTTCGAAGCTCGGATCGACCCGCTGCGGACCCCGATCCGCGCGGCCGAGATTCCGATCCGACTCGCGGGGGAGACGGCATCCTGGCAGAACGTCCGGATCGGAATCGGAGAGAGCGAAGGTACGACCTCCGGGCAGCTGCACGATCTGTTCGGCGCGCGGGAAAGCAGACGTTCGAAACCGACTGCCGATGCCGATGTTCACTTCGGGCGACTGGACCTCGATGCCGTGCTCCCGGAGCGACGCGACGAGGATCTGGGTTGGGGGCGAATCGCTCTGGCCCGACTCGGCGGCCGGTCGGTCCGCGGTTCGACAGCTGATGAGCTGGCGGCGTCCAGGGGACAGCGACGACCCTCCGACCCCTCGGCTACCGGTACCGTACGACTGACGATCGATACCCTGTTGTACGGCGGTGCGGTTCTCGATGACGTGGATGGAACCGTCCAGCTGAGCAGGCAACGAATCGAGGTGCCGAGTCTCCAGTTCGGTGCGTACGGCGGACGCGGAACAGCTGCCGCCTCGCTCGAGCTGGGCTCCGGCTACGTCGAGCCGTTCGGACTGCAGCTCGAGCTGCGGGACGTCAGGGCCGAGGAGTGGCTGGCTCGGCACACGCCCCTCGGCAATGTACTGAGTGGCACGATGAGCCTGGACCTCGAGCTCGCGGGTGGCCTCGACACCCTGCTGCTACCCGGCGAGAATTCACTTGCCGGATCCGGCGAGATTCGGATCCGGGACGGCGCGGTCGCGCCGAACCCGCTCACCGGCGCGCTGGCCGCGGCTCTCGGGGCCGCCGACCCGTTCGGCCGGACCCTCAAGGATTGGGCGTCCCACTTCCGCATCGACGACGGCGCCGTGCACCTGTCCGACGGCAGCTTCGAATTCGAGCGCGGAGACGTCGACATGGGTGGCTCCGTAGCATTCGATGGCGCCCTGGACCTGGCGCTCCTTCTGCGGCCGGATCCGGAGCAGGTACGGTCATTCTCGGATGCCCTCCTCGAGGGCGTCCCGGAATCCGCGCGCCGCGTCCTGTCGCAGGGCGGCCCGGTGGAGCTGGGGCTCAGGGTCGGAGGACGACTCGATCGTCCCACGGTCGCGGTCGATCCATCGAGCTTCGATCGGGGACTCGATTCGGCGGTCGGAGCGGGGCGCAGCGAGATCGAACGACGTGGACTCGATCTGCTTCGTCGGCTGACTGAGGGCGCCGCTGATACAACGGCGGTTGAGGAGCCTGGCGCTCAGCCGGACTCCGTCCGCGGCGCCGACACGGACAGCCCGCGGTGAAGTGTCCGGATTCCCGCTTACCGGGCGCCGGCGCTGCCCTGGGTCTCACGCTGATTCCACTGCTGCTTTCGGCTGGCGGGTGCATCTCCGGTCGGGTCCTCACGGGGTATCCCGGATATCCGTTTGCCCGGTTCGACACGCCACTACCGTTCGATTCCACCTTCTTCATGCTTCAGCCGGCGATCGAGAGCGAGGGATTCGCGCTGGACTACACGACTCTCGACGAAGGGCTCGTGGCTACGCGCAGTGCTGAGCTGCTGGGCCGACCGGTGTTCCTGAATCTCATCGTCGAGTCCCTGGCACAGGACGACGCTGCGGGATCAGCGGACCGGGAATCGGGCGGGTCACGTGTGTGGGTGGCGGCCTACGAAGAAACCGTTTCCGGGGCCAAGCGCATCAATCCGTTGCAGGAAGACGTGTGGGCGGAAGTGATGGACCTGACGGCGCGGCTCAGTGAAGCGGTGGACGGATCGACGCCGATCGGGCCCGATTCGGCATCCGCCGGTCCGACGGGCGGATCAGCCGCCGCCGGCCCTGAGTCCTGACGGGACGCGACTGCCGACGGTCTGGCTCCGACTGACGCTCGGAAGACCACCGCTCGGCGGGCAGTGCCCGCCTCCCACTCCCACACCCATTCCGGTGCCGCGGCCGGCGCCAATTCGAGCGAGTACGTCCACGGGCCGATCGTCGATCGGACGGAAGGGACCCGGTTCGGCGGTTGGGCTGACGAGGAAGTCCGACACCCGCGCATACGTCGCCGCGGCATTCTCTTCCTCTTCCTCTTCCTCGAGAGTCTCGAGGAACATGACGGGCCGTGGCGCACCGGTCGAGACCGCGGTCGGAATCGGAGCAATTTCGGGCAACGTCAGTCGCTTCGCCGGCGAAGGGCCAGAAGTCGGGGGCGAACCACCCGCTGATGCGTCGGCGAGCTCGATGACCTCCATCGGCTTATCGAGATCGGGCTGTTGATCTTCGGGAAGCGGGACGACCTGGAGCGCTCGGCTGGTCGCTCCGCCAGACATCGGTTCGACGGAAAAGCGCACCATCGCCAGCAGTGCCGCGTGCACGAGCACGGACACCACGATGCCGACGGTCATCGCGCCTCGCCAACCCCTGTCGAACCGGCTCTGTTCCCTCATCCCGACTCAGCCTCCTGGCACCGCGAGGATCTCGTCACACCCGCCAATATTATAAACAACCCGTTACAGGGAAAGGTGTTCCCGGTTCTCGTGGCCCGCGCGGAGGAGAATCTTCCCGACGCTCTGCCGCGACTGGAGCCTCGCATGTGCAGCCGCCGCCCGCTCGAGGTCGAACACCCGGTCGATCACCGGCGTAAGGCGGCCGGCCGCCGCATGTGACACGATCGCCTCGAATTGTGGCCTCAGCATCTCCGTCTCATCCCACAGGTGCCCGAGGTTTACGCCTGCCACCGATCGGTTGTCGTCCATCAGGGCGATCGCTCTGAACCGGGGCATGCGGATCATGCCGCGGATCGCCGCGGTAAGACTCCGTTTCGTCCCCGGAGCCAGCGACGAGGCGCCGAAGCAGCACAATCGCCCTCCGGGAGCCAGCAGGTCATAGCTTCGGCGAAACGAAGCGCCACCGATCGGGTCGAGCGCGATGTCGACTCCCCGGCCTGCCGTCAGCTCCCGCACCCTGTTGGGCCAGTCCGCCGTCCGCGAGGCGATCGGTTCGACATCCAGCGAGCGAAGGAAATCGTGCTTGGCGGGGGATGCCGTGCCGATCACTCTCGCTCCGACGATCCGGCACAGCTGCACGGCGGCCGTCCCGACTCCTCCGGCGGCCCCGTGAACCAGGACCGTTTCGCCGGCGCGCACGAAACACACGCGGTGCAGCATCTGGTGTGCGGTCAGGTAGTTCACCGGCAGGCTGGCGGCCACGTCGTCAGGGACCGAGTCCGGAGTCCGGACCACGAGATCCGGCGTCAGACAAACATAATCCGCGTAGCCCCCGAATCGGGTTACGGCCGTCACGCGTTCGCCGCTCCACGTTGGATCGACTCCGTCGCCCACGGCATCCACCGTCCCGGCCACTTCGTAACCCGGCACGAACGGCAGCGGCGGCGCATCCGGGTAGAGCCCAAGCCTGGCCATGACTTCCGCGAAGTTGACCCCGGCGTACGCGACCCTGATCCGGAGCTCACCGGCAGCGGGACGCGGATCAGGCTCTTCGCGCGGCTGCAGGACGTCCGGCTCCCCACGTTCTGTCATCCATACGCGTCTCATCGCAAGGCCTCCGGCTGGATCGAGGCGACCAGGTCTTCGACCGTATAGCTGAATTCTTCGTCCACCATGCGTTCCTCGATATCGACGCTGACGTACGACGGATAGCCGAGCGCTGGATCGTATCGCACCTCCAGCTGGAACGGCTCGAGGCGGATCAGCTCTTCGAGTTCGTTGAACAGCTGCTCGACTGTCGGGAAATCGTCGTTCCGGTCCGCCGGCAGCGGAGTCGACGACTGCAGGTCCACGACCAGCGTCACGACGCCGGCATCCACGTAGACCCTCGCGGGAAACACGTCCGGACAGAAGCAGGAACGGAGATATTCGAAGTCGTAGGCGGCGGGTGCGGCGGCGATCCACTGCGCGCGTGCGGCGGCCAGATCGTCGATTCGTTCGTCCTCTTCCGTACTGCATGCCGAGACGAGCGGCACCAGGCAGACGGCGAGAAGGAATCCTGAGCGCCGCTTCATGGTATATCTCCATAGCAGGTCGAGGGGTCGGCTCTGGTGCCGACTCCGATTCACACATTCGAATATACGAATCATGTGCGGACGATTCACGTTGACGACTCCCGCGGCCGTGTGGGCCGCCCTGTTCGAGCTCGATTCGGTGCCCGAGCTCGGGCCGCGCTTCAACATCGCTCCCACGCAGCCGGTGGCGGCGGTCCGGTCTACCGCGATTCCCCAGACGGATGCCCTCAAGTCCGGCGATTCGGAGACCGGAAACGGCTCGGGGCGCGAACTTTCACTGTTCAGGTGGGGACTGATCCCCCACTGGGCCAGAGATCCCGATCTCAAGGGGCGCACCCTGATCAACGCCAGGTCCGAGACCGTGGCCGAAAAACCCTCGTTTCGCGATTCGTTCAGATTCCGTCGCTGCCTGGTGGTCGCGGACGGATTCTACGAGTGGCAACCGGCCGGAGCTCGCAAGCAGCCGTTCTGGATCCGGCTCGATACAGGGACCCCATTCGCCTTCGCCGGACTGTGGGATCGGTGGACGGGCGAGTCCGAGACACTGGAGAGCTGCACGATCCTCACTACCGATGCGAATGAGGGCCTCCGTCCGCTGCACGACCGGATGCCTGTGATTCTCGATCCCCTC
>Ga0114922_10003569_pt1 | contig 14485 bp, 12 predicted proteins | sample AartaG_FD_100975 | JGI IMG/M metagenome (GOLD analysis project Ga0114922, IMG submission 100975) | Deep subsurface microbial communities from Aarhus Bay to uncover new lineages of life (NeLLi) - Aarhus_00045 metaG | ecosystem: Environmental > Aquatic > Marine > Oceanic > Sediment | place...
ACAGCTTCAGCCATGTTGTTGATCTTTTCTCAGCGGTTTTTTACATCACCCTTTTCAGCCTGGGGTTGGGGGTGGTGCCAGGCATTCTGCCTCTTTTGGCGATGGGCTTGCCTTCTACCTCGTGAAGGTCTGCGCTGAAATCGATAGGCGCGGCATCGCTGATATAACTGCCAACAGCGGAGATATCAACGGGTGCCCTTTGGCTGATAAACTGTCTGATGCGCTCTGGATTAAATCCGCCACTGACAACAATCTTCACCTCTTTAAATCCCTCAAGGTCTAGCCAGGCTCTCACTTCTTTGACTAAATCGGCAGTGACCCTGCCTCTTTCCGAGGGAGTGTCTAACCTTACACCTTGTAACCTTCCCTGCATTGCTTTAGCCACCGCGACACTTTCTCTAACCTCATCCTCAAAAGTATCCACCAAGGCAATACGTGGCACTTCGGGAGGCATATGCTTATCAAAGGCGAGAGTAGCTTTGGCGGTGCTGTCCAAAATAATGATGAGGGCATGAGGTATGGTGCCGATGGGTTTTATGCCAGCAAGCTTAGCGCCAACGGTACTAGCACAGCCTGTGCAGCCCCCTACGATAGCGGAGTACTCCATAACACCGACTACGGAAGGGTGGACATGACGGGCGCCAAAACTAATAACAGGAATGCCCTGAGCAGCATCAACACATTCTCGAGCAGCAGTGGCCCAGCCACTGCAATGGGCAAGAATGCCCAGATAGGTAGTTTCATAAGTTCCATAGCTTTGGTAGGGGGCTTTTATGCGCAGGACTACTTCTTTTTTGTCAAAAGATTCGCCTTCTGCTAGTGCCCAAACTTCACGTTTATCCTCAGGAAGCACCTTTTCTAGTAGGGCTTTAACCTCTTCAATACCACAGAGGATACCTGCTTGTCTGGAGAATACCTCCATAGTGGCTACAGGATTGATACCCTCCCTTTTAAGTATCTCCACTGTGCGAGGGAAGTAAATATCGGCAGTTTCCCCGCTTAGCCAGGAGTCAGGGATTTCGAAACGAGGCTCAGGCACCTTGACTGTAGGTTTGATAAGCTTGGCACCGAGTACCTTTTCCATATAGTCCAGGGCGAAGAGATGAGCCCTATTGTCGAAGGAAGCAACACAATCGATGGGGATTTCAACTTCGTAGCCCCTGTTTCTGGCATCAATTACTGCCTGCAGAACACAAATATGGGTGCATACACCACAGACGACTATGGTTTCGGGCTTGAGTGCCTCTAGTTTTCCCCCCAGAAGAGTATCATAGAAACTGCTAAAAGTTCTTTTTGGTATTATTTCACCAGGATATGGGGAAAGTTCGGGTATGATTTCAGCTTCAGCGGTACCTTCAATACAATGCGGCGGGAACATTCTGAATTCTGGGTCATCAGGTGCATGGTGGTCACACAGGTAGAAGATTTTCGAGTTCTGCTCTAACTCTCGCTCCAGCAGTTTCTTGACATTGGGTATGATACTTCGGGCGTCGACACCACAGTAAAGTGGATAAGCTTCCTCGAAAAACCCGCGTAACATGTCTGATACAAGTACTACTCTAGCCATAGCCTAAAAACTGATTATAGGACTTCTTGCGCTTCCTGTGCAAACGGCAGTTAGTGAGAAGCTCTGCATTCCTTGCTCGTCATCCTCTCGTAGAGAAGCTGACTTCCCGCTATCATCCACTTTCAAAGTCTCGAAGATTATCTGCGATATGTTTATTCTATTGTCTATCTGGTATGTCAAGCCGCAAATACTGCCACAGCAGGAACCACAATCAGTGGGATTGTTCAGTTTCTATCATATTTTCTAGATCGGCGATGCACTCTGCTTTCTTTCCAGCGTCAGCCCATCTTCTCCTTGAGCTCAGTGTCTAAAATGGCGGACATCGGTGAATACCATGGCTACATCATATTTATTGGCTACGGCGATTACCTCTTTATCCCTTACAGAGCCTCCGGGCTGGATAATGGCAGTAACTCCGTGGCTAATGGCCAATTCAGGACCATCGGCGAAGGGGAAGAAGGCATCTGAGGCGAGAACACTATCCTTGGCTTGCTCGCCAGCTATCTTTAAAGCCAGCTCAACACTTACCACACGAGATGGCTGTCCTGCTCCCATACCTAATAATGTTTTGTCCTTAGCAATAACTATGGCATTGGACTTTATACCTTTGACTGCTTTCCAGGCGAAAAGCAAGTCTGATAGTTCTTGCTCTGTAGGTTGGCGATTGGTAACTGTGCGAGGTTGAAGCTCTGACTCGGTGAAGAAGTCTGGTGTTTGAATCAGAAAGCCGCCTTGGACATAGCGGAAATCAAGACGCTGGTTATCTAAACTTGGCACCGGTGTTTTAACAAGTCGTAAGCTCTTTTTACGGCCTAATAGCTCTAGGGCCCCCTTTTCATATTCTGGGGCAATGATAGCATCATAATGAGTCTTGTCTATTTCTTGGGCAGTGGCTAAATCTATAACTTGGTTACTAGCAACTATGCCACCAAAGGCAGCTACAGGGTCTCCAGCCAAGGCTCTTCGGTAAGCCTCAGCTAAATTAGCATGGCTGGCAAGCCCGCAGGAATTGGTGTGTTTCATTATGGCTACAGTGGGAGTAGCAAAGTTGCTCAGAATATTTAAGGCAGCATCAAAATCAAGAAGGTTATTGAAGGAGATTTCAGGGCCGCTAATTTTTTTTAGTGTAGCTAAGCCAGCTTGCGGTTGCCTCACATCTTGCTCTAGATAAAAGGCGGCTTTTTGGTGATGGTTCTCACCAAAACGAAGGCCATAAGCTTTCTTCAATGCTATAGTCATTTCTTCCGGGAAAGTTTCTTCGCTAAGGTATTGAGCGATAGCAGTATCATAGATAGCCACATGCTGGAAAGCTTTACGGGCTAATTTTTTTCTTTCTGCTAAATCTACGCTGCCCTGGCGCAGCTTTTGCAGAATGGGGTCGTAATCCTCAGGGTCGACAATTACCAGGACTGAGGGGAAATTCTTGGCTGCTGAGCGAATCATAGTTGGGCCACCAATATCAATGTTCTCCAACGCTTCGTCCAAAGAAACTTCGCCTCGGGTCACTGTCTCGATGAAGGGGTAAAGGTTTACTACTACCAGGTCAATAGTTTCGATGTGGCTTTTAGCCAGCTCGGCTAAGTGTTGAGGTAAATCGCGTCTTGCCAGAATGCCGCCATGGACTGCAGGGTGAAGCGTCTTTACTCTGCCATCAAGGATTTCAGGAAAGCCGGTAAGCTCCGAGACGCTGTGGACTTTTATTCTAGCCCCCTCCAGTGACTTCTTAGTGCCCCCAGTACTAAAGACCTCGATGCCTAGCTCCTGCAAACCTTGAGCGAAATCAGCTATACCAGATTTGTTTGAAACACTTATGATTGCGCGCACAGGACCTCCTTAAGCTATTATTATTCTTTCCTTACCCTCTACCTTGACTACCTCACCAATAACCTTGGCTTGAGGCAAAGAAGCAGTCAGTTTGGTTACTTGCTGTGGTGAACAGACAATGGTCATGCCTATCCCCATGTTAAATACGCGATACATTTCTGTCTCGTCAATATTTCCCTGCTTCTGAATAAGTTTGAAGATAGGGGGTATATTCCAGGAACCTTTGTGCAGATGAGCTGCAAGGCCTTTAGTTAGAATGCGGGGCACATTCCCCATAATCCCCCCACCAGTGATATGAGCTAAACCTTTAATCAAAGGTAAGATTGGTTTAAGCTCGGGATAATAGCAGCGGTGGACTTGGAGCAATTCCTCGCCCAAGGTTTCCCCCAGCTCGGGATAAAAGTTATTTAGGCAGGAGGGGTTATCCTCTATCCCAAAGACTTTTCTCGCCAGTGAGTAGCCGTTGGTATGTAAACCAGAGGATGGCAAGCCAAGTATAATATCACCTGCGTTTATGGAACTGCCATCAATGATATTTTTTCTTTCTACCACTCCAACAATAAAGCCAACCAAATCATAGCTCCCTTGGGAGTAAATGCCGGGCATCTCGGCAGTCTCGCCGCCGATTAAGGAGCAGCCAATTTCCTGACAAGCTTGGGCTATGCCTGTAACGACAGCCTCTATTTGCCGGGGCACAAGCTTACTCATAGCAATATAGTCGAGGAAGAAAAGTGGCGCAGCGCCGCAGCAGAGGATGTCGTTAACACAATGGTTGACGATATCCATGCCCACAGTATCATTCTTATCCAGGAGTGAAGCGATTTTAAGCTTAGTGCCTACTCCATCTACGCTGGAGACTAAAACAGGCTCATCATATCCTTTAATTTGGAACATGCTGCCAAAGGAGCCAAAATTGAGGACTTGAGGGCGAAAGGTAGATTGGGCTTGCTTAGCGATTAATTTTTTTATCTTATCGGCTGCCTCAATATCGACGCCGGCGAGAGCATAGGTTGGCTTACTTCTGGCTTCCAATAGGTTCCTCTTCAGGCATCGTTTCCAGGGCTAGCTTATCCATTCCCATCTGCACTGGAATGGGATAGTCTCCAGTGAAGCAAGCCAGGCAAAAAATCTCTCTTGGCAGATCAACAGCTCGAATTAAGCCATCGAGGCTAAGGTAACCAAGTGAATCAGCACCGAGGTAATCCCTGATTTCCGAGGTAGTCTTCCTGGCAGCGATGAGTTCCCATTCGCTGGCCATATCCACACCTAAGAAGCAGGGATGGCGAATAGGAGGAGCACAAATACGAAGATGCACCTCTTTAGCGCCAGCTTTCCTTAGTAAATTGACTACCCGAGGGGTGGTGGTACCGCGAACGATACTGTCATCAATGACAACCAGTCGTTTTCCAGAGATTATCCGGGAGAGGGGATTGAATTTTAACTGAACGCCAAGCTCTCTCAGCCTTTGGTCAGGCTCAATGAAGGTGCGTCCCACATAGCGGTTCTTAAGTAAGCCCTCGCAATATGGGATGCCTGAAGCTTTGGAATAGCCAATGCCAGCAGCAGTAGCTGAGTCAGGAACACCCATGACCAAATCGGCCTCAACAGGGTATTCTTGAGCTAACATTTCACCCATGGCTTGTCTTGCTGGGTAAAGTAGTTTACCTTGGATGATGCTGTCAGGGCGGGCGAAATAAATATATTCGAAAATGCATAAAGCCTTTTTATCATTCTTACCCTTAAAACTCTTTACTCCATCGGCATTGATAACCACAATTTCCCCAGGTTTGATTTCCCTGGTGAACTGGGCGCCTATATGGTCTAGGGCACAGCTTTCCGAGGCGATTACCCAGCCGCTATCAACAGTTCCCAAACAGAGTGGGCGAACACCCATAGAGTCACGAACCCCAATGAGCTTATTCTGGGTCATGATTACCAGCGAATAAGCTCCTCGGAGGCGGTACATAGCGTGTCTAATTCTTTCCTCCCAGCTTTTGCCCGGAGAGGCTAAAATTAGGTTGGCGATGACTTCGGAATCACTGGAGGTATGGAAGCTATAGCCATCCACGTGAAGCTCGTCACGGAGTAACTTAGCATTGAGAATATTACCATTATGCGCTAAAGCAAGGGTCAACCCTTCTGATTTCGCTATAATAGGTTGGGCATTGGCTGGTTTGCTTGAGCCTGCAGTAGAGTAGCGGTTGTGCCCAATGCCAATATATCCTTCGAGTTGAGCAAGGTCACTTTCTGTGAATGCCTGGGAAACCAGCCCCATGTTGGTGTGTATTTTTATTTCACTACCGTTGCTGACAGCAATGCCAGCGCTTTCTTGCCCGCGGTGCTGGAGAGCGAAGAGTCCGAAGAAGATGAGACGAGCTATGTCTATTCTGAGAGCATAAACTCCAAAGATGCCGCAACTCTCATGCATTGAGGGTGCCTTCGTGGCAAATTATAGACTGTTATAATCTTTTGGTCAATTTATTGCTATACTTGATAGTCTTTACTTCTTAAAAAAGGCAGGTGAGGAGAATACTACTATCTTACCTCATTCTATACAGGGATTTTCCTGCTGTGATATAATGTGCCATATTATATTAGATTGAGGTGTTATATGCTGGAAAAAGAAAAAAAAGGCGATATTTTTACACAATTTAGGCTTAGTGAGGATGATACTGGCTCGGTTGAAGTTCAGGTGGCATTGCTTACCGAAAGGATAAACCAATTGATGGAACACCTCAAGGTGCATTCCCATGATCATCACTCGCGCCGTGCTCTTCTTAAACTGATAGGGCAGCGCAGACGACTACTGAATTACCTTAATAAGACAGACCTAGAACGATATGACTCACTTACTGCCAGATTAGGCTTGAGGAAATAATATGTCTCAAATTTTTGAGCGCACAATAGCTGGTCGGACACTCACCATCGAAATAGGGAAACTCGCGCAGCAGGCGAATGGTGCTGCCGTTGTCCGCTATGGGGATACAGTGGTGTTGGTCACTGCCTGTGCTGCCAATGAGCCTACAGAGAGGATGGGCTTCGTGCCCCTAACAGTGGACTATGAAGAAAAACTCTATGCAGCTGGTAAAATACCAGGTAGTTTCTTCAGGCGAGAAGGACGCCCCACTGAGGGAGCAATTATAACCTGCCGGTTTATCGATCGATGCTTAAGACCACTTCTTCTCAAGGAGTTTAACCACGAGATACAAATTATAGCTACGGTGCTCTCCGTCGACAAGGAAAATGACCCTGATATTTGCGCCCTCATCGGTGCCTCAGCAGCCTTAACTATATCTGACATTCCATTTTCAGGTCCGGTATCAGCAGCGCATATTGGCTACATAGATGATAATTTGGTTCTAAATCCCACTTTGCTCCAAATTGAAAATAGCTTGCTAGATGTGGTTGTTGCTAGCACTAGGCAAGATATAGTGATGGTGGAAGCAGGCGCCAAAGAGGCCCATGAGGATATAGTAGTGAAAGCAATCGAATTTGGGCATGAAGCTAACCAAGAGATAATTGAACTCCAGGAGGAGCTGCAGCAAGTTTATGGCAAACCCAAGGTGGAAGTCAAAGTTAGAGAGGTTGCTCCTGAACTCTCAGCTCATATCTCTACTTTGCTTGGTGACAAGCTGAACGAAGCTCTAGGGCAACCAGGAAAATTAGAGCGAGAGCAAGTTTTGGCATCGCTTAGGGATGAAGCGAAACAGAAGTTAGTTGACCCTTTCTCCGAGGAAGAGGTGGGTTTTGCCTTTGAAGCCCGGCTTAAAGCAGAGATAAGGAAGAGGATTTTGCAGGGAAAACGGCATGTGGATGGCCGCCAGGCTGATGAAATTCGCCCTATCCACTGTGAAATTGGCCTTCTACCTCGTACTCACGGCTCGGGGCTATTCGCCCGGGGAGGAACACAAACTTTGACTATCACCACCCTGGGGTCGGCAAGACAGGAGCAGTTATTGGATGGTTTAGGCTTGGCAGAAACCAAACGCTTCATGCACCATTATAATTTTCCTCCGTTCTCCTCGGGCGAGGTAAAACGAGTAGGGTCGCCAGGGAGGCGCGAAATTGGTCATGGCGCTCTAGGGGAGCGGGCTATTTTGCCAATATTACCTTCGGAAGAGGATTTCCCTTATACTATTCGTTTGGTTTCCGAAGTGCTTAGCTCTAATGGGAGCACATCTATGGCCAGTACCTGCGGTTCAACCCTTTCATTAATGGATGCTGGCGTACCTATCAAGGCACCAGTAGCTGGAATAGCCATAGGGTTGGTCACCGGGGAGAATGGGGAGCATGTTATCCTAACCGATATTGAGGGTATAGAAGATGCCTGTGGTGACATGGATTTTAAAGTTGCTGGCACCTCTGCGGGAATTACAGCCTTGCAGCTTGATATTAAAGTCAGCGGTGTGGACTCCAAAATTCTAGCTGAATCCCTAACCCAAGCTCGCCAGGCTCGCTTGGAGATATTGGACAAGATGGCACAAACTATCAGTACTAGCCGCCCTGGAATTAGCCCCTATGCTCCCAGGATACATGAGATAAACATTGATGCAAGCAAGATTGGCAATGTTATTGGCCCTGGAGGTAGAACCATAAGATCCATTACGGAGGAGACCAAAACAACTATAGACGTAAAGAGTGATGGCACGGTTATTGTTGGCTCCCCCAGTGAGGAGGCAGTCCAAAAGGCGATCAGAATGATAGAAGATTTAACCCAAGAAGTGAAACTAGGGGATATTTATACTGGGAGAGTAACGAGGCTGCTGAATTTTGGCGCCATGGTAGAAGTCCTCCCAGGCAAGGAAGGCCTAGTCCATATTAGCGAGCTTGCCGATTATCATGTAGCTAAAGTTGAAGATGTGGTTAAAGTTGGTGAGGAAGTAATGGTCAAAGTCATTGGAATTGACGAGTTAGGCAGGATAAACTTATCACGTAAAGCAGTGTTTGAAGGATTTTCTCGCATACCTGGTGCTAAGGTGAAGGATTCCTTAGCCTCTAAGAATCATTGGCAGAGGCGGCCAAACTATCGTCATACTCCTTCGCCTAATAAAGGCGGTCGCTATACCGATTACAATAAATAACCTATATCAGCATGTTAAGCAGTGAGACATGGAAGCCATAAGAATAGTTATCAATGGAGCTTTAGGCAAGATGGGGCGGGAGGTGACTAAAGCTGTGCTCAACGAGCCCGGGTTGGAGATAGTTGGCGCTGTGGAGGAGAAAGTAACTCAGCAGTATCTTCCTTTACCGGAGACTTCAGAGTTGATACCATTTTCCTCTGATTTAGGCTCTCTTTTGAAGAGTTGCAATCCTGCCGTATTAGTAGATTTTACCAATGCTGTAGCTTCTGTAGCAGCCGCGCGCATCGCTGTTAAGCAAGGAATTAACATGGTTATAGGTACCACAGGCCTTTCTGAGGAAAATCTGAAGGAGATTGAGCAGCTATGTCGAGCCAATAACGTTGGTGCTGTGGTGTCACCGAATTTTTCCTTAGGAGCAGTGCTCTTGATGCATTTGGCAAAGGTTGCTGCCAAATTTTTCGATTATGCTGAGATTGTAGAAATGCACCATGATAAGAAAATTGATGCCCCTTCGGGAACTGCTATGGCTACAGCAAAAGCAATGCTACAAGCCCGTGGCAAACCTTTCATCTGCCCTAAAACCGAGAGAGAAGTAGTTAGCAGCGTCAGAGGGGGGCAAATAGAAGGTGTAGCTATCCATAGCCTGAGGTTGCCAGGATTTATGGCGGGACAAGAAGTTATCTTTAGCGGCGTAGGTCAGACCTTGAGCATACGCCATGAGACAATAAGTCGAGAATCTTATATGCCCGGCGTTATTTTGGCAATCAGAGAGGTTACAAAGCACAAAGGGTTAATTTATGGATTGGAGGCCTTACTGAAGCTGTAGGGTTCTTTATTGTCACCCTGAGCCCTTTGCTCCTTGTTTGTCATTCTGAGGGAGCGAAGCGACCGAAGAATCTCGCTCAGGGTGAACTAAGCGAAGGGTCTTGAGATTCTTTGCTTGCGCTCAGAATGACATTTTTGAGGAGGGCGGACTGTTGCGAGGAAAGAGCATGGAAGGTTTCAACGTAGCTATTGTCGGTGACACCGGGCTTGTTGAGCGAGAATTTATCAAGGTGCTTGAGCAGCGGAATTTCCCTGCAGCTTCGATTCGACTACTTGTTACCGAACGCGCTTCAGACATAAAATTCCTTTTTTCTAATCGCCAGAAAATCGAGGTTGAGGAAGCGACACAGGAGATATTTCGTAATGTTGATGTCGCTCTTTTTTCCGCTAGCGCTGATGTTAGCCGCCGCCTGTCACCTCTGGCCACTGAGGCTGGAGCGGTGGTTATTGATAATAGCGCTGCTTTTAGAATGGCTCCCTTGGTTCCTTTGGTGGTTCCTGAAGTAAATCCTGAGGATATAGAATGGCACGAAGGGATAATCGCCAGCCCAAATTGTTCTGCAATCCAAATGGTAGTAGCTCTTTATCCCTTACACAAGGTTAATCCTATAAAACGAATCATCGTAAGCACTTATCAATCGGTATCAGACAGCGGTGCTGATGCTTTAAAGGAACTAACAAGCCAAACAAAGCTGGTTTTAGAGGGGCGTCGTGTTTGTCCTCATGTCTATTCCCATCAAATAGCCTTTAATCTGTTACCAGAAACCGATGTCTTTTTGGATAATGGCTATACTAAAGAAGAGCAGAAGATGGTGGAAGAGACGCGGAAGATAATGCATGCTGTGGATATAGCTATTTCGGCAACCTGCGTCCGAGTCCCTGTTTACTTCGGGCATAGTGAAGCGGTGAATGTGGAATTTACTTCGCCTATCACTCCGGAAGAGGCAAGGGAAATTTTGGCTCAAGCACCTGGAGTCAGGGTTCTTGATGATCCTAGCGTTAGCTTCTACCCCCTACCTTGGGCAGCTAGTGGTTCAAATCACGTATTTGTGGGTAGAATCAGAAAGGATATTTCTCACCCCAATGGATTAGTTATGTGGGTAGTAGCTGATAATTTACGTAAAGGGGCAGCGCTGAATGCTATACAGATTGCCGAGGAAGGGATAAGAAGGGGCTGGATAGGATACAGGAAGAAGCGGAGGCGCTCCCGTGCTTCTTATCCGGCAAAGGCGGGATAGCCTAAAATGGACAAGCTAGGTCGCTTATTAACAGCTATGGTTACCCCCTTTGATAGTCAGGGCAAAGTTGATTATCAGCAGGCCAAGAATCTAGCTCAAGCTTTGCTTAATTCTGGTAGCGATGGTCTGCTGCTCTCTGGCACTACGGGAGAATCCCCTACTCTTAACTTCGAAGAGAAGCTCCATCTTTTTACTGAAGTCAAGTCAGCGATAGCTAACCGTGGAACAATAGTGGCTGGGACTGGCACTTACAACACTAGAGAGAGCCAGGAGCTGACTAAAGAAGCAGAGAAGGTTGGAGTTGATGCTTGCGTATTAGTAGTTCCTTATTATAATCGGCCGCCCCAGCAAGGCTTATTTGAGCATTTTAATGCCATTGCCCAAGCCACAACTTTGCCTTGTATTCTCTACAACGTACCATCACGCACAGGCACTAATCTTGCTGCTGATACAGTAATCAAGCTAAGCCAAATAGACAATATCATTGGTGTGAAGGAAGCTAGTGGTAACCTCCGCCAAATAGCTGAGATTATACAGGGAGCCAAGGGTGACTTTTTAGTTTACAGCGGCAATGATAGTGATACCTTGCCTATTCTCACTTTGGGTGGTTATGGTGTGATCAGTGTCGCTTCACATTTAGTAGGAATCCAAATAAAAGACATGATGGAGAAGTTTCTTAACGGTGAAACTCAAGAAGCAGCTAGCATTCACCGTCATTTATTGCCTCTGATAAAAGCCCTATTTATTGTTACCAACCCCTTGCCCGTTAAATATGCGCTGAATTACTTGGGTTTTCCAGTGGGCAAACCGCGCTTGCCTTTGATTGAACCTGACGAAAAATCGGCCGAGGTTGTTAGAGCAGCATTAAAAAACTATAAAATTGACTTACCTTTACCTACCAGGGTTACCCAGGGAGAATAGGTCTCACCCTTATCGTTTGCTCTCTCCTTGATCCTACGGCGATAAAGCTAATAGGGCAGGAGAGGAGCTCCTCAAGCCGGTTGATGTAGCGGCGGGCCTCCAGTGGTAGCTGGTCAAAATTACGGATTTCCCTTATTGACTCTTGCCAACCAGATAGTTCTTCATACATAGGTTGGCATTTCTCTAGTATAGCTATATCGCTCGGGAAAAAGTCTATAATCTTGTTATCAAATTTATAGGCCGTGCATATTTTGATGGAAGAAAAACCATCAAAAATATCGAGGTGAGTTAAAGCTATATCACTAAAACCATTTAGCTGAGTAGCGAAGCGGCCAGCCACGGCATCAAACCAACCACACCTCCGCGGCCTCCCTGTTGTAGCACCATATTCATGACCTTTCTCACTTATGAGCTTGCCAACCTCGTCCTTTAGCTCACTGGGCATGGGTCCACTGCCAACTCTAGTGATGTAAGCTTTAAATACACCGATAATGCGATCAAATGACATCGGGCTTATACCTGCCCCAATAGAGCCACCCCCGGCTAATGGCGAAGAAGAAGTTACATAAGGGTAAGTGCCAAAGTCGGGGTCAAGCAAAGTCCCTTGGGCACTCTCTAATAAAACTAGCTCTCCTCTGGCTAAAGATTGGCGAATTAGGGAGTTAGTTTCCTGAATAAGTGGAGCCAGTTGCTCCCCATAACGGCAATATTGCTCAAAGATTTCTTCCAGTAACAAAGGCGAATGCCCATACACTTTTGTAAGGATGGCGTTCTTAAATTCGAGGATTGAGCTTAGCTTGCTGTGAAATAAATCCTTGTTTGATAAGTCCCCGGTGCGGATTCCAATACGAGCAACTTTATCAGTAAAGGCAGGGCCAATTCCTCTACGGGTAGTTCCTAAAGCCCCTTTACCACGCCTTTCCTCTTCCAGTCCATCGAAAAGGGTGTGATAAGGCATGATGAGATGGGCGCGGTCGCTGATGATGAGATGACTTATATCTACACTGTGCTTCTTAAGGTTGTCTATTTCATTAAGGAGAACTGCTGGGTTAATAACCACGCCATTGCCGATAATACAAGTTACCTCGGGGTAAAAAATACCGGAGGGTACAAGATGCATCCTGAACTCGCCATAAGGGTTAATAACTGTGTGGCCTGCATTGTCACCCCCTGAGAAACGAACCACTACCTTAGCTTTCTCAGCCAGGGAATCAATTACCCTTCCTTTCCCCTCGTCACCCCACTGACCTCCTACAACAGCTATAACAGACATTTAGGCACCCCTAACCTTTGCTTGCTTCCGCAAGTAAAGCAGCCTTTGAGCTACAGTGATATAAACAAAGACTACCAAAACCCATAAAGCAATAAAAACTTGGTTTACCAGCAAACCTACCGCTAATACTATAACCCTTTCAGCTCTGGTGAACAAACCAACTCGGCATTCTAAACCTAGCCCCTCCGCTCTGGCTCTTATATAGCTAACAAGGAAAGAGCCAATTAGAGCGGCAAAAATGGCCACAATCTCTAAAGTGGCCCCTTCCTTCGGCAAATACCAAATCAAAAGACCACAAAATATCGCTGCTTCGGAAATGCGGTCAACGGCGGAGTCTAGAATAGCACCAAACTTTGTACTTTGCTTGGTAAAGCGAGCCAGGGCCCCATCGAGGAGATCAAATAGCCCGGAGACCAAAACCAAAACTCCACCAAGGAGGAAGTAACCGGTGACAATGGCGTAAGCAACACCGATGCTTATGGCCAACTCAATAAAGGTGAGAGTATTGGGTTTTAGCTTGGTTTTGCCTAAAACTGTGACTATGGGATTAGTAATATAGGAAGCTATAGTCCCCCGAATCTCTGCTAAATTTGCCATCTAGCTCCTTTTGTATAACCCCTTTCTCGCGCAGGAAGTTAACTACTCCTTGAATTTGACTCTGCCCATTCCATTCAGCGATTTCGCATAGTGGAAGGAGAAATCCGGGACAACTTATCTCATTTGTAAATTTCCAGTCGTGGTTGAAGCCCGCAGCATAACTCATTTGGGAAAGAGAACTGAACACACGCACTTTGAAGATGCAGCGGAAACTTTCCTCTACCTCTTTGTAAACCTCGAGAGTCTTTTCTGCTACTTGGTCCCATGAGAATTTGACAGCTTGTGCTTTTCCCTTGGCAATAAGGCTTTTCCTGAGTTCCTTGTTAGTAAGAACCTTCTTTAAAGCCTCTGCCAGTCCCTCAATATTGTGAGGGGGGACCTTGATTGCTGCCTCACCTGCTACTTCTGGCAATGAGGAGCTATTCGAGGTTATCACTGGGCAGCCACAATCCATTGCTTCAAGCGGGGGGAAACCAAAACCTTCATAGAGGGAAGGAAGGACAACACACTTTGCGTTAGAGTAATAAGCTCTTAAGTTCTCCTTAGAAACAACCTCTGTGAATATTACCCTTCCATTTAAGTTTAGAGAATCTATAACCTCGATGGTCTGTCTCCTGAAATCCGCCTCTTTCCCACCTGCCTTGCCTACTTTGACCAGCTTCAAATCCTTAAACCCTGGCTGTTCCTTGAGCCCTTTAAATGCCCTAAGTAAAGTCGACAAGTTCTTTCTGGGATGTTCTGAGCCAACAAAATCGATTTCTTTTAAGCTACATAGTTTGAGGCTGGTGCCTTTGTCGCAAAAGCGGCTTATGCCTTAATCTCAACTGGCTGTGGCTCAGACAATGAGACGGGCTCTTCCTGTTCCTGTCCGGTAATAAATGCTTCGGTCTTTAGGCGGGCTTCATCGTCGGAATACTGGATTGGCGGAGATTTCATAAAGTAGGCTGAGGGTGCCACTATAGCTCCACTTAACCCTCGGTCTAAAGCCAATTTGCAGCACCTTAGAGCATCAATAACCACACCAGCTGAATTAGGGCTATCCCATACCTCCATCTTCAACTCTAAATTCAGGGGGACATCGCCAAAGGTGCGTCCCTCCATCTTTATATAGCAAAATTTGCGGTCGGTCAGCCAAGAGACATAATCGCTGGGACCAACA